>SXGR01475271.1_pt1 | contig 16542 bp, 21 predicted proteins | sample 3174711 | NCBI WGS metagenome assembly SXGR01 (sample SAMN11356860, study PRJNA531348) | freshwater metagenome | isolation source: freshwater sample F1-60 | place: China: Fuxian Lake, Yuxi | collected 2017-12-25
CAGCATGCGGATCGTCTCAGAGGCGGCCGCGGCGCTCAGCCCGCCATCCACGATGGGGATGATCAGGACATCGATGTCGCCGACTCCCTTGGCCTGGTCGGACGTCAGCACGTGGCCTATCGCTCCCAGATGCGCGATACGCACGCCGTCGACGATATACCGATAGCAGGTGTTGGTCCCCTTCGTCGCGCCCTTCTGTTCGTCCCTGAACGTGCGGACGGCATTCACAAAAACCCCGGCTATCTCATATTCCCCGGGGCCGGCAAGTGTCTTTCGCTTCGGCTGGAGCGGTTGCAGCTCCGTGCGTTCGGGGGAGGCCTTGCTGACGGTGTAAACGTCGGCCTTCGGGATGCCCTGCCGGGGTTTGCCGGAATCGTCCAGGGGCTCGGTCACCACGAGAAGCTCGGAGCCTTTGAGCGCGAAGCAGCCGCCGCCGTGCCAGGTGATATCCACTGTTGCGCCTTTGTTGCGATGAAGAGTTTTGAGAGGTGTCAGGCAGGCCTTGAGGCCCCTGCCTGATTCGATGATCGATGCGAGAAATCCCGAGAAGTATACCAGAAGCGATTTTCATGGGTCAAACCACATATCGCCGTGGAGCGTCACTCCGGCAACATACCCACCTGCCTCATACAAGCCCAATTCATACTGTCTCTATTTCCTGCTTTCCTCTTCTTTCTTCTGCTCCTCCTACCTCTTCCCCTCGCTCCCCGATCCTCCGCTCGCCAAAGGAGAAGAGATGCGCTGTCCCCAGATGTGATGACGCAATTGAACACCTGCCAGCCAGCGAGGAGGCGGAAGGCCAGCCTTGACACTAATTTTGGCCCCGTGCTACATTCCATATCTGGCTGAAAAGAGGCATACTGTGCAGGATGCCCTGCCGAGGAAGCCATGATCACTGAAAGACAGCAAGCGATCCTGAACTTCATCGTCGGTGAATACGTGGCAAGCGCTGAGCCTGTGCCATCCCAGAGTATTGCCGGCGGCTTCAAGGTAAGTTCAGCGACCATCCGCAACGACATGGCGGATCTGGAAGGCGACGGCTATATCCGCCGCCCGCATATCTCGTCGGGGGGCGTTCCCTCGGAGAAGGGCTATCGCCGCCACGTGGAGACGCTCCCCAAAGTTCCGCCGGAGCCGGATGCTGGCGTACGCGTGCGGCGGCAGCTTGAGGAGTCAGCCCAGGACATCGAGCTCTGGACAAAGGCCGCGGCGGAGCTCCTGAGCGATATGGCCCGCAACATGGCCGTCGTCTCTCCTCCCAAGGCGCCCCAGGCCCGGATGAAGCGCATCGAGCTGGTGCGACTCCAGGAGTATCTGACCCTCCTCGTCCTCGTTCTGCAAGAGGCCAAGACGAAACAGCGCATCCTGCACCTCCAGCAGTCCGCCAGCCAGGAGGACCTCACCCGGATCTCCAACAAGCTCAACGCGGTCTTCGGCGGCGCCACAGCCTCCGCGATCGCCCCGGAGGAGAAGTACGCCCCGCCTGCGGAGCGGCAAGTCATGGATGCCTTGAAAAGCCTGCTGGCTGCCGAGGACGCAGGCAGATATGAGGAGCCGCTGGTTGCCGGGCTGCGCCACCTCCTGGGACAGCCCGAGTTTGTCCAAGGCGCAAAGCTGCGCGCCCTCATCGATTTCCTCGAGGACCGCCGCCACCTGCGCGAGGTGATGCCGCGGATCCTTGCCGGGGAACAGATGCGCGTCGTCATCGGCCATGAGAACGGTTCCGGCGAGATGCGGGAGTGCAGTGTGGTCATCGCCAGATACGGCAAGACAGAGGGCGTGAACGGCGTCGTGGCGGTCATCGGCCCCACCCGGCTGAACTATCGCCGCACCATCGCCTCGGTGCGCACCGTCAGCGATGCCCTCTCCGGCCTGGTGGACGAGCTCAACTAGGCTCGCCACCCGGGGAAGGCTGGCCTCTTTCCCCTCAACACGATATGCTCGATACAGAGGACGTTGCCTATGGCTCCTGAAGAACGATCCGAACACGAACATGCCGGGCCCCAGCCTGGCGGCGAAACAGAGCCGTCTAGCGTCGAAGAGCTCCAGAAAGCCCTCGATGAAATGCGCGCCAGGGCCGATGGCTATCTGAACAACTGGCGGCGCGCCCAGGCGGACATGGAGAATCTCCGCAAGCGCACCGAGCAGGAGAAACAGGAGACGACGTTGTGGGCCGGCGCGAACGTCCTCTCCGCCATCGTGCCGGTGATCGATGACTTCTCCCGGGCGCTGGACTCCATGGACCCGTCGATGAAAAAAGAGAAGTGGTTCGAAGGGCTCTCCCTGGTGTACAAGAAGCTCGTCACCACGCTGGAAGCCCAGGGCCTAAGCGCGATCCCCACCGTGGGCCAGCCCTTCGACCCGAAGCTGCACGATGCGGTGATGAAGGTTGACGGCGAAGAGGGGAAGGTCATCACGGAGCTGCAAAAGGGGTATAAGTACCGGGATCGCGTGCTGCGGCCTGCCTTTGTTGCAGTGGGCAATGGCCAAAAGAAGCGGTCGGCCGGGGACGCCCCCGCGAGTTCGTGATGCGTCGCAAAATCCTGGTGGCCTGGGTTGTCCTGTCGCTCATCATCCTCGGCGCGTGCGGCGGCGATTCACCCCAGGAGGCGCGCGGGCTGATCGTGGATGTGCAGGCCGGGTCCATCATCGAATGGGAGACCCTCACCCTCAGGCTTCCTGATGGGAAAGAGCGCCTCTTCCTGCGCGGCGCGGAGGTGGACCTGCGCTTTTGGCGCGCCTCTCACCTGCGGGAGCACATGGCGAGCGCGCAGCCCGTCACTGTAACGTACGAGAAGTCGGACAAAGGACTTATCGCGACGAGGATCAGCGACTAAAGCTTAAGCAGCGCCTTGACGCTTTGCTCGACTTCGCTGCTCGGCGCAAAGCCTTCGAACCTATCGAATATCTTCCCACCGGCGTCCACAAGAAAAAGCCACGGCTCGCTGGGTAGTCTCCATTGCAGCACAGCGGCGCGCCCTTTCGCCTGGCCCTGCCCAACCAGGAGCAGGTCGGGACGCTCAAAGACCTCGACATGGATAAAGTTCATCTGGCTGGCGTAGCGCTGTCTCAACTCTTGCGCGACGTCTAACTGCGGCCCGCAGGTGCGCGTCTGGCAGAAGGCTGGCGTGGAGAAAAGAACCATCAGCGGTTTTTTCTGCGCAATCGCGTCAGCGATAGTCAATCTATAAAAGTCCGGGTCTCCAGGCGGGCGCTCTGACGTAAGTTGTTCGATAGGCGCGTCGGCGAGGGTTTCTTGCCGGGTGAGCGGCGCAGCATCGCCAGCGTTCGGCACATCGGCGCGCGCCTTCACGATGAAGTGGCCCTTCGCAGAGATCCGAGTCGCGCCGTCCTTTGAGGCCACGGCCTCCACGTCCCATTTTCCAGGCGCATCAAAGGACGGCCTGCTGGAGTAGACATGCTGGGCCTGGGCGAGGCCTGCACCGAGCCATGTGGCCGGCTGCTCGCTTTTGATGGTGGACGGCGAAGGGCCATCGGCGTAGTAGAAGCGCAGCCGAACCTGGGCGCCGCCGAAGGGACTGCCCTCCGCATCAAGAATCGCGACCACGAGCCGGTTCGGGCCAACGACGATATCACTCCCAGGGACGATGAGCTGCAATGGCGCATCTGCTGGAGGCTTTGTCCCAGGTGTCGATGAGCTGCCGCCACAGGCAGTCATGGCAAGGGCCAAGCCTGCGCAGAGCGCAAGGAGTGCTTTGGGAGACAGGCGAGGAGGGCGCATAGAGGTTTCGCGGAGGGCGTGCTGATTAAGTATAACGAAAAGCCTCCAAGTCCAGGATTCGCGGGATTTAGTAGCTGTACATTCCCTGAAAGTGGAGCCCGTTCCTGTGGTGCAGTATTGACTATACCGGCCCAGCCACTTCAGGAATCTATCGCCAGCTATCCCGAACCCCCTTGCTTGGCGGAAGTAAGTGTTGTACAGTATTCTAAACACAGTTTAGATTCGGTGAAGAGACGGTATAAAACCTAAGGAGGGCGACATGGTAGCGAAATCGAGAGAGAATTCATTCGATCTTCTGGGCAAAAGGTGGTCGGCCCTCATAGTGAAGGACCTGATGAATGGCCCACGCCGCTTCAGGGAACTGCTGAACGACATCGGACGCATCAATGACAAGGTGCTCTCCCAGCGCCTCAAGGAGCTGGAAGGCGAAGGCATCATTAGCCGCAAGGTGTACGCAGAAGTGCCTGTGCGCGTGGAATACACTCTCACCGAGCGCGGCAGAGGCCTTGCCAGCGTTATCCATGCGATGCAGGACTGGGATACCGGTTCGACGATACGCGAAGCTGCGCCGATCGCCATGGTGCCAGCGGTGATGCCCGAGGCGCCAGTGGCCGCTGCCCCTGCGATGACCCCGGCTGTGGCTGAGCATACCGCCCCGGCAATAGCCGCTCGCGTCGAAAGTGAGCCTATCGCCGCCGCCGCGCCGGTCTCGATGGAGCCGCCAACGCCGATCCGGCAACCTGTCTCGCAGGCTGCTCCGCCTATGGAGCAACCGATGCACGGGCAGATGGACGATAAGGGCCAGCACCCCAAGTCCTTCTGGAAGCGCTTCGGCCTCTAAGTCGAAGATTCGGAGACGCTGTGCTATCCTGGGGGTACCCCACCTGAGGTGCCCCCTTGGATTTTCTTGGGATAGGCCCGCTCGAACTCCTGCTCATCGCCATCGTCTTTTTAGTCGTGATGGGCCCGGACAAGCTGCCCATCTACGGGCGCAAGGCAGGGGAGTTCATCGCCAAGGCGCGCCGCACGGTGAATGAGGCGAAGAACGCGCTGGAGGACGAGACAGAGGGGGTCGGGAAAAGCGGCAAATCGGCGGCGGAGAGCGTTCGCAACTCGATCGACCTTCCACCGTCCCCGGACTTCGACCTGACGTTCACTTTCGAATCAACACCGGGCGCAAGCTCCTCACATCAGCCGCAGCCCAAGGCGCATGACGCGAATGACGGCCAGGGCGAGAGCGGCGCGGGTTCCCGCCGATAGGACGCGCGATGCCTGACACGGAGATGTCCCTCGGCGGCCATCTGAAGGAGCTCCGCAAGCGCGCGATGGTCTGCGCCGCCGCTCTGGTTGGCGGGGTCATTGCGGCCTTCATTTTCCGTGACTATATCCTGGACGCGCTACGCCATGCCGGAGACGACCCGAAGCTCTATTTCACCACGCTCACAGGCGGCACCGAGGCCGTTCTGCGGGTGGTGCTTTATGGCGGGCTTGTAGCCGCTATCCCAGTCATCGTCTATCAGGCGGTGATGTTTCTCTCTCCGGCCCTGGGGAAGACCCATAAGCGGTACCTGTATACGCTCCTCCCAGTCATGGGGCTGGCCTTTGCCGCCGGGGCCTCCTTCGCATACTTCATCGTCGTCCCGCCAGTCGTCGAGTTCTTGCTGAAGTTCGGCGCGGACGCGGGCTTCGAGCCGATACCGAGCGCCGATAGCTACATCAGCGTTGTGGTCTCGCTGATCTTCTGGATGGGCGTCTCCTTCGAACTACCCTTCGTCATGTACTTCCTCTCCCTTATCGGCATCACGACGCCACGGGCCTATTCGGGATTCCGCCGGGCGTGGATCGTCATTGCCGTGGTGGCCGGCGCGGTCATCACGCCTACCTTCGACCCGATCAACCAGGGGCTTGTGGCAGGGCCGTTCATCGTGCTGTACGAGATAGGCATCTTGCTCTCCCGATTCGCGTGGCGGGGGAAGCAACAGCCTGCCGCTACGTGACGCGCCGGTTCACGCGCCCGCTAAAAAAAGAAGCCCTCCGGATCAGGAGGGCTTCAGAGACTCGGTCGAATGAAGGCTTAGTGCTTCGCCATCTCTTTACTGTCGTCGCTCTTGGTCGTGGAGGCGGATGCGTTTGATTTGCCTTTTTCGCCGCTCTCGTCGCCACTGATGCCCTTTTTGAATTCCTTGATGCTCTGTCCGATGGAGCGCCCCATGGCAGGGAGACGCGTGGCTCCAAAGAAGAGGAGGAGCACGCCAAAGATGAGGAGCGCCTCCGCCCAGCCAAAATTCTTAAACATCGCGATCCTCCAGTCTCACTGCGCCTGCAGCACCTGCGCCATCGCTCATGATACGCCCCTCTCTTGATAATCGTCAATGAAAGGAACGGTGGCAGAACCGGGCCGCAGCCTCTTATAAGAAGAAACGTGTTATCATGGCTTTCGTTAGCCTATATCTGTAGTTCACTCTATTCACGATGGGAGCGTATCTGTTGGATACCAGGGAACGAGTGTGTATCTTTATCGACGGCAGCAACCTGTATCACAGTCTTGAAGAGAACTGTAACCGCGCCGACCTCGATTTTTCCGCCTTAATCGCGAAACTGACCAAGGGCCGCCACCTCCACCGGGCGTATTACTACAACATCCTCCAAGACCCGGAGCGGCGGGGCCAGGCCTATCAGGACCAGCAGAAGTTCCTCGCGAGCCTGTATGCCGTGCCCCGTTTAGAGGTCCGGCTTGGAACGAGCAAGTACCGTGGCGATCAGCTTGTCGAGAAGGGCGTCGATATCATGCTCGCCACTGACCTCCTGCAGCTCGCCTGGGAGGACCGGTATGACGTGGGGATCCTGGTGAGCGGCGACGGCGACTTCGGCTACGCGGTGCAGAAGGTGAAGGATGCGGGAAAGCACGTTGAGGTTGCCGCATTCCCAACCAACCTATCGTCAGATTTGGCTCACGCTTCGGACGACCGCCATCCCTTTGACCGGGAGTATTTCCACGAGCTCTGGGTGACGGCGAGGAAGCCTCCGCCCCAAGCCGCACCGAGCGGCCCGCCCCCAGGCCCTGGTGGGCCTAGCGGAGGCGGAGGAGGCGGCCGCAGGCGGCGTTTCCGTGGCCGCAGAGGCGGGGGAGGGCCTGGAGGGCCACCGCCGCAACAGCAGCCGGGCCAGCCACCGCAAGGCGGCGAAAGGCCCCCTGGTCCCTCGGAGCCTTTCTAACGCCCTTTGTACTTCGGCTTGCGCTTCTCCAAAAAGGCGTTCAGCGCCTCCTTGTGGTCCTCTGTCCTCATCAGCTCGGCAGTCCACTGAAGCACCATGTAGTCGGCCATCTGGTCGGCGAGGGCGACGGCTTTCCAGGTGGCGAGCTTGTTGTAGGAGACGGCGAGGGGCGGGTAGCTTTCCAGCTTCTTCGCCAAGGCCATCGCCTCGCTCATGAGCTTATCCGCTGACACAACCTTGTTGAGCAAGCCCACCTCATAGGCGCGTTTCGCAGAGATAGGCTCGCCTGTGAGCAGCATCTCTTGCATGATGGCGAGAGGTATTCCTTGCATCGCCAGGCGGTGGCCGCCGCCCATCATGCTCACTTTCACTTCGGGCAAAGAGAAGGCAGCAGATTCAACGGCGATACGCAGATCGGAGAGCATGACGAGATGAAAGCCGATGCCTGCGGCGAGTCCATTGACGGCGGTGATGACGGGCTTTTTCACCCCAGGAAGGCCCCACTGGTGGAACTTGAGATAGAGGTCGGGGAGATCATGGGCGCTCACTGCGGTGCCAGGTAGCCCGGCCTTTGCGCGCTCCAGGCGGTTGCGCACGTCTATCCCGGCGCAGAAACCCCTGCCAGTGCCAGTGAGGATGGCGACGCGGGCGTCGCTATCGTTCTGGAAATCGATCCAGGATTGAGCGAGGGCGCGAGCCATGGGCGGATGGAGAGCGTTCAGCTTTTCAGGGCGGTTGAGGGTGATGACGACGATGTGCCCCTCTTTGCGATAGTCGATGTTGTCCACAGCGCACCTCAGGCTGAAGTCTTGGGCGAATTATACGGGCAAAAGAAAAGGGGAGGGATTTACCCCTCCCCGGCTTCGGTGATCTGAGCGTACGAAGCAGCAGTTAGCCGCCGTAGTTCAGCTTGTGGTCGCGCATGAGAATGGTCTGGTCGTCCCGGCGCACGCCTGCTTCGACGACCTGCCCGAGGAAAACGGTGTGGTCGCCCTGGGCCAGTTCGCCGACGACCTTGCACTCCCACCATGAGGGAGAGTTTAGGAGGAGGGCGCAACCGGTTCCTTTGCCCTTCTCGAACTTTTCGCCGCCGATGGTGTCGCCCTGGGGCTTCTGCGTTTTGAAGAACGTGAAGGCCATGTTGACCTGTTCTTTTCCGACGACGTTGATGGCAAAGACGCCCGACTCCTTGATGTGCGCATGCGTCGAGGAGTCACCCTTGACGCCGACGGCGACCAGAGGCGGCTGGAAGGATGCCTGGGTGACCCAGTTCACCGTGCCGGTGCTGACATCGCTGCCTTCCTTATTGCGGCTGGTCAGCACAAACATGCCGTAGGGAATCATTCGCAATGCCGTCTTTTTCGCTGCCTCGTCCATGTATGCCTCCTGAGGGAATCCATCAAAATTGCGCGCCCATTGTAGCACTGAGGAGACGCCGCGACATTGAAAAGGCGGAACGGCAGCCCTAGAATCGCCGGGTACTTACGATTGGAGGCCACCATGAGCCCGCAGCATATCGCGATCGAAAAGAAGGACGGTATCTTAACGCTGACCTTCAACCGCCCGACAAAACGCAATGCCTTTGTGAATGAGATGATGCTGGAGACGTGGGAGGCGGTGAGCGCGGCGGACACCGACGCGGAAGTGCGCGTCGTTATCATCACCGGCTCAGGCGACGGATTTTCCTCTGGAGCGGATGTCGATGCGTTCAAGGCGGCCTATGAGGAATCGAAGCGCAAGGGCTATCAGATCGCGGCGATCGACCAGGTGCAGCTGGAGCGTTTCTCCGTGGCATTTCGGAAGCTTTCCGTCCCGCTCATCGCCGCGGTGAACGGGCCTGCGATTGGCCTTGGCTTCACGGTCGCGATCGCATGTGATATCCGCATAGCCTCGGAGAAGGCGCTGTTCGGACCAACGTTCGTGCGCATGGGCCTTACGCCAGAGTTCGGTGGATCGTACAACCTACCCAGGCTTGTGGGCATCGCGAAGGCCTGCGAGCTGGTGCTGCAGGCGAAGGTGATCGGGGCGCAGGAGGCGAGAGAGATCGGCCTGGTGAACCAGGTGGTGCCGCACGACCAGCTGATGGCGCGCACGATGGAGATGGCAACCACGATGGCGTCGCTGCCGCCGATGGCGATCCGCTATTCGAAGCGCAATATGTACAAGGGCCTGGATTCAGACCTTGCGACGGCGGTGCACGACGAGATCATGGCGAACCGCATCTGCCGGGACTCCAAGGACCACGGCGAGGGTATCTCGGCGTTTCTAGAGAAGCGGAAGCCGAACTACACGGGGCGGTGATTATTTCCCAAGACTATTGCGGACGAGGTTGAGGGCTGCCGCCGAGCCGGCGCCTAAGTTCCGCATATCGCCCGTCACCGGGGCAAAGAGGAAGCCCTGCTGGAAACGCTGGAGCGCCTCTTCAGGAGAATTGACGTGTGTTCCCGGCACAAGCTTGTGCCGTTTGGCGGCCTCCAATACCTTGGTGCAGGCGGCGGCGTGCTGGGCGTTTTTCCCATAGGTCACCGGGTCGATCCCCATGGTCATGGCGAGGTCCCAAGGGCCGATGTAGAGGCCGTCGATACCGGGGACGGAGGCTATCTGGTCGAGCCGGTCGATGGCCTTGATGTCTTCGATCATCACCAGGCAGATGATTTCTTCGTTGGCATGATGAAGGTAGTCGGCGCCGGCATAGTAACGGGCTCGGTTGGGGCCAACGCTGCGATAACCGAGGGGCGCATAGCGGCAGGCTCCCGCGGCCTTCACCGCCTCTTCCCGTGTGCCTACCAGGGGGATGATGACGCCGTAGGCCCCAGCATCGAGGACCCATTGGACGTAGGCGGGCTCGTTCCAAGGGACGCGGACGATGGGGACGGTGTCGGTGGCGCTGACAGCCTGGAGCCAGGTGGCTGCCCGGTCAGGGCCGATGCCCATGCCGTGCTGCATGTCCAGGACACGGGCGTCGAAGCCGGCGTGGGCCATCGTTTCGGCGGCGAAGGTGTCGGCGAGGGACATCCAGCCGACCAGGGCAGGCTTCCCGGCTCGCCAGAGGGCTTTTACTTTGTTAGGGCGCATGACTTTCCTTTCGAGGGCTGCTTTCTCTCCGGAGGCTTAGCTCCAACTTTGATTTGACCATGATACTGGCCGAGTCTATCCTGGTTCTCGCACATGCGCATCAGCGAGATTTTCTACTCGATACAGGGAGAGGGCGTCTACACAGGCGTCCCCATGGTCTTTATCCGCCTCCAGGGGTGCCCCTTCCGTTGCACCTGGTGTGATTCCGTCTATACCTGGGATCCGAAGGGCGGGGAAGAGATGGCTCTGGACGAGGTGATGCGTGCAGCGGCGAAATGGCCTGCGAAGCACGTCTGCATCACTGGCGGAGAGCCGCTGGCCCAGCCTCGCGACTTCAAGGCGCTGGCGAAGGCGCTCAAAGAGAAGGGCTACTGGATCGAGGTGGAGACCTCAGGTGGCTATCCACTGCCGATGGAGGCGCCAGTCGACTCGTGGGTGATGGACATCAAGTGCCCCGGCTCCGGGATGGAGCGTTACAACAAGTACGAAGAGATGGCGCGGCTGCGTGAGCAGGACCAGGTGAAGTTCGTGATCACGAGCCGGAAAGACTTCGACTTTACGCTTGACGTGCTGCAGAAGCACACGACCAAGGCGGTGGCGCTTTTCTCTCCGGCGTGGGATCAGCTTGACCCGGCGCAGCTGGCTGAGTGGGTGAAGGCGGAGGCGCCGCAAGCGCTACTTTCGCTCCAGATACATAAGGTCATCTGGGCGCCGAACAGGCGAGGCGTGTAAGGGGTTAGGGCTTTTGAGGGCTGGCCTTAGGCCTGCCCCTGCCAGGATCACGTGCGGCAATGGGTTTCCAGTAGGGCAGCGAGATGTCCTCTGAGGCGTCGAACCAAGTAACCTCGACGGGCATCCCGATAGAGACGTCCTGAGGGCGCACGTCCATCAGCCTTCCGACCATATAGACCTCACCCTCGTCCAGCTTGATGACGCCCACAGGCAACGGCACGTCCTTGGCGAAGGCTGGCAAGACTGGGTGATGGGCGATGGTGTACGTCCAGACCGTTCCTTTGCCGCTCACCTCCGTCCACACCATGTCGCGCGACTGGTCGATAGGGCAGAGAGGCCTGGGGTAGTACCAATAGTTGCGGCACGTTTTGCAACGCTGCAGATAGAGCTTGTGCTGTTTGCAGTAGTCCCAAAACTTGTAGTTGTCCCACCCTGGCTCCGGGAGAGGCATGGCTGTGACCGGCCCGTATTTCCCGCCTGGTGACGTCATGGTCAGTCGCTCCGGAGAATGAATGCGCCGGTGGGATCGCTGCTGGCTGCAGCGACGAGGACGGCGTTGCAATTGGGCACTTGCGTCGTGGAGTCGCCGCGTATCTGGCGCACCGCTTCGTTGATGTTGTTGAAGCCGTGAATGAAGGCCTCCGAAAGCTGGCCGCCGTGGGTGTTCACGGGCAGGCGTCCATGCGGCCCTTCGAGGGCGCCGTTCTCGGAGAATGCGCCGCCTTCGCCGCGCTTGCAGAAGCCGAGGTCTTCCAGCGCGAGTAAGACCATAGGCGTGAAGTGGTCATAGAGGAAGGCCGCCTTGATATCCTTCGCCTTCACCTCGGAGTTCGCCCATAAGCGCCTGCCAAGCTCAAGGGCCATCTCATCGCGATTCCACCGCCACCAGTCGGAGAGGGTGTAGTGCGCCGGTTTGGTGTCCTGAGCGAAGGCGTGGATGAGGGCAGGCTTCCGCGGCATCTTTTGGGCAAGGTCAGACCGGGAGACGACGACGGCCGTTGCGCCATCCGTCTCGATACAGCAATCGAGGAGCCGGAGGGGCTCGGCGATCCAGCGCGCCTGGCGGTAGTCTTCACGAGTGATGGGCCCGCGAACGCCCATCATCGAGAGAGGATTCGCGACGGCGTGCTTGCGCATGGCGATGGCGACGTTGGCGAAATGGTCTTGGGTGACGCCGTAATCGTGCATATAGCGTCGCGCGACGCAGGCCATCTCCTGCACAGGGCTCATGAGACCGAAGGGGACGTGGTACTGGCCGTGGCCCGTAAGGCGCGCGCTGACCTTTTCCCAGGGACGGCCGCCCTGATCGCGGCCAGGGCCGAAGACGGACTTGCGCCCGCGGGCCCGGGAGCGGAAGCAGATGACATGGTTCGCCATCCCGGAGGCGACGCCGATGGCGGCGGTGCTGATGACGGCCGCATAGGCGCCGCCGCCGTGGGCCTGCTCCGCATAAAAGCTGAAGTTGCCCAGGCCGATCTCCTGGAAGAGGTAGTTCTCCGTCTCCTCCTGGAGGCCGAAGCTGTACTTCGAGACGCCGTCGATGTCCTTTGGCGTGAGGCCGGCATCGGCGATGGCTTTCAAGATCGCCTCCGCCGCCATGTCCAAGGTGCTGCGGTTGAGGCCGGAGGAGAAGGCAGTCTGGCCGATGCCGGTGATGGCTGCCGTATCGTTCACGACAAAGTTTTTATTCTTTGGCATGGCGGTGTGCCTCAGGAGGCCTTCGCGCGGGAGAGGGAATCGCTCAAAGCGGCGCGAAAATCGGGGTGGGCGATGGCGATGAGGGCCTCGGCGCGCTGGCGAAGAGTCTTGCCCTTAAGCCGGGCGACGCCATATTCAGTGACGACGTAGTCGGTGCAGTAGCGCGGGGTGCTGACGACGGCGCCTTCGCCAAGCTTCCCAACGATTCGCGAGACTTTTCCCCTGGCTGCGGTGGAGGGAAGGGCGAAGATGGAGATGCCATTCGGCGAATGCAGAACACCTTCGATGAAATCGAATTGCCCGCCGAGGCCGCTGATCTGCCTGCGGCCCACCGATTCAGCGTTCACTTGGCCGGTGAGGTCTATCTCCACGGCGGAGTTGACGCTGACGAAGTTCTCTAGCTGTCGCACGACCATGGGGTTTTGGACGTAATCGACTGAGGCGAGATGGATCTTGGGATTGTTGTGGACATACGTGAAAAGGGCTGGCCCGCCGAATAACTCGCCACAGACTACCTTGCCTTGGTCGATGGTCTTGCGCGAATTGTTGATAACGCCGCTTTCGATGAGGGGGATAAAGGCGTCCGTGATGATTCCCGAATGGATGCCAAGGTTTTTCTTGTCACCCAGGAAATGGATGAGAGCCTCTGGGATCGCGCCGATGCCCATCTGGAGCGTCGCGCCATCGGGGATAAGGCCCGCGACGCGGCCGGCGATCGTCTTTTCCAGGTCGCCGGTAGCGGCCTGTGCGTAGACGACCGGGGGGTAGTCGGCATCCACGAGGAAATCGATGTCGCCGGCGTGCACCGTGGATTTCCCCAGGGTTCGCGGCGTCTGCCGGTTGACTTCTGCGATGACGACGCGTGTCTGGGCGACAAGATCGATGCAGGGGCCAACCTCTGCGCCCAGGCTCACGAAGCCGCGCTCGTCGGGCGGCGATACCTGGATGAAGAGGGCATCGATTGGGATCTCGCCGCCCTGGCCGAAGACGTGAGGCACCTGGGAGAGGCGAAGGGGCAGGTAGTCGGCAAGGCCGTCATCGACGAGCTTTTGCGTCGGCGGCATCACGTGCCAAGTCGTCAGTTTGATGTTCTGCCCGATGTGGTTGAACAGCGGCGGGCCGGTGAACATGATGCCGGTGTAGAGGCGCAGGTCCTGGAAGCGCGAGCGCTCGCCGGCGAGGGCGTCCAGGAGGGAGAGGGTAACGCCGCAGGAGGTGGGAAAGAGAAGGCGGCCCTCGGATGGGAGGGCGCGGACCGCCTCCCGCGCGCTGACGCGCTTGGCTGCTTTGCCCGGCACGGGGTTAACGACCCTTGAAGATGGGCTTGCGTTTTTCGGCGAATGCCCGGGGCCCTTCGGCAAAATCCTCGGTGCTGATGAGACGCTTGACGTAGTCCTCTTCGAATGCCAGGGCCGATTCCAATGCCAAGTCGAGGCCTTTGGACGAAGCCTCTTTGGCTGCGCGCACGGCCAGAGGCGCGTTCTCGCAAATCTTGTCGGCGAGGTTGTGGGCGAGGGGCATGAGGTCTTTCAGCGGCACAACGTCGGTGACGAGACCCCACTGGAGCGCTTGCTGCGCCGTGATGGGCTCGCCGGTGAGGATCATGCGCATGGCGACGGCGCGGGGGATGCTGCGCGGAAGGCGCGTGACGCCGCCGGCGGCGGCGATGAGGCTCCATTTCACCTCGGGAAGGCCCATGCGGGCATGATCGGCGGCGACGCGGATATCGCAGGCAAGAGCCAGCTCAAGGCCGCCGCCAAGGGCGAAGCCGTTGACAGCGGCAATCAGCGGCTTCCAGAGCAAGAAGTTCTTGAGAAAGCCGCCGGGAGGAAGAGGGTTTGTATGGTCAAGCATAGAGACGCCGGACTTCCGGCTCTCCGCGCTCTCCTTCAGATCGGCGCCCGCCGAGAAGGCTTTTTCCCCTGCGCCAGTGAGGATGGCAACCCAGATGTCCGGATTGCCCTTGATTTCGATGAAGGCCTCGAACAATTCTTTGCTCGCCGTGCGATTGATGGAGTTCATGCTGTCTGGGCGGTTCAGCGTAACCACGGCTTTATGGCCCTGTATCTCAAACTTCAGCGTCTCGAACTGCATAGGTCCTCCTAGAGAGATGGCTGCATTTCATTGAGGGGGTCCGGTCACCTGTGGCGGCGCTGGACGTATCGCAGCGGCAAGAGTATACGGCAAGGGGCCTTTCAGCAAGCCGCATCGCGCCCGGCTCGGCTACGGTGTCTTCGCCCTGATCGCCAGCAGGCCAAGGCCAACGGCGATGATGAGGACGGGCCAGAAGACGGCGCCGTTGAACCAGCCGAGGACGCCGAAGTTGATGATGAGGATAAGAACGCCGGTCAGGATAAGGACGATGCCGACGCTCGTCCGGTGTGTCTCCGGCTGGGACATCGGTGCTGGGCTGCTATTCTCCGCTTTCTCGCCGCGCAGGACGTCTCCGATCCGGCGGCCAGCCTGCGCTGTGTCACCGGGGATGCTTTCGATGTTCTGCCTGATGGCGTTCGCGGGGACGTACGCCGCGTCTTTCGTGCGGGGCATGAGAAGGGCAAGGAGAACGTAGGCGATGATGCCAAGGCCGCTCGCGAGGGAGAGAAGCGCGAAGGCCAAGCGCACGAAGACGCTATCGAGATCGAGGTACTCGGCGAGGCCGCCGCATACGCCGAAAAGGAGGCGGTCTTTCTCGGCTTTCACCAGCTTGTTTTGGGCCATCGCTCCTCCTTCGCTCCTGGGACAACTGGAGGTATTATAGCTGCACCCCTTTCGTGCTGCTGAGTCAATGGAAACGATTCGAACATTCATCGCGATAGAGTTGGATGAGGCGATGCGCCGCCAGATGGCGGAGGCGCAGGAGACGCTTCGTCGTGGTGGCAGTATGCCCGTGAGATGGGTGCGTCCGGACGGAGCGCATATCACCCTGAAGTTCCTGGGAAGTATCGAGGCAGAGATGGTACCAAGGGTCGCTGCTGCCGTCGCCCAGGCTGCAGAAGCCGCTAGGCCGTTCATCATGGGATTTGGGCCCGTCGGCGGATTCCCGTCGTTAAGAGATGCGCGAGTCATCTGGTATGGGCTGACGGGAGACATAGAGGCGCTGCGCAGCCTGCGTGACGATGTCGAGCGCCTTGTGTCCCCCCTGGGTTTCCCAACGGAGGCGCGGCCCTTCAAGCCGCACCTGACGCTCGCCAGGCTTCAAGATGGCGCGAAGGCAGTGGATTTGAGGGCAAGCGGAGCCGGAACCGATGCACTTAGAGAATCGCTGTCGCAAAAGATTACGGAGGTTGTACTCTTCAGAAGCGACCTCTCACGTCATGGGCCGGTCTATACGCCCATTTCCAGATTCAGTCTGAAGGGCTAGTTGCTAGGTAAACAGGGCTTTGGTATACTTTGTGTTGGATTTCACAACCCGATATTGCGTGGTGGAGAGAGGCTTCCGATGGACTTTCCAAAGTGTCAGAAGTGCGGCAAGGGCGACCTTGTGCCGCTGTCCGATTTTGGCAGCCAGGGCGCGCCGATTCACTATAAGGCGTGGGTGTGCACCGTTCCTGATTGCGGCTTCAACATCAAGATCCGCAACGGCGATGTCTACCTGAACGAGCCGATCAACAACGGCGCCTCGCACGTCGCCCGCTACCGCTAGCCGAGAGCGTCCGACGCCGTCCTGGCAGGCAGTCCCGACACCTTCAGAACCGGCCTAAGGCCGCGCCTTGATTTCTTTTGCGCTTCGCCAGTACGCGATGGCGCTGCTGTCTCGGCCAATGTCTGCTTATGTGTGGCGCAAGGCCTCGATGGGGTCCATGCGTGAGGCGCGCATGGCAGGGTAGATGCCGAAGAAGAGGCCGATAGCGACGGCGACGCCGACCGCAAGCCCCGCGATGTTTGCCGTGAAGATGGTTTCGATCGGCTGGTTGTTCAGCCTGAGGTTTTCCAGGAGCCTCGACGCGCCCCAACCAGCAGCAACGCCGAGGCCGCCACCGCCAAAGCTGACCAGGACGGCCTCGGTCAGGAATTGCGACATGATGTCGCGCCGCTTCGCGCCAACAGCCTTGCGGATGCCGATCTCCCGCGTTCGCTCG
>SXGR01515716.1_pt1 | contig 16541 bp, 15 predicted proteins | sample 3174711 | NCBI WGS metagenome assembly SXGR01 (sample SAMN11356860, study PRJNA531348) | freshwater metagenome | isolation source: freshwater sample F1-60 | place: China: Fuxian Lake, Yuxi | collected 2017-12-25
AAGGGCGAGGGCGAGGGACACTTCCTATTATAAGCGGCCTCTTTCGCTATTTCTAGTCATTTGAGGCTATTATGCTGAAAACAAAAAGGAAAGAGAGCTCAATGCCACAAGCATCATAGCGATTTCTGGACGGGCTCTAACTAGGGGGAAAGCGGCTGGTGCGCTCGGCGCCGCTGCCGTTACGTCGTCATCCTGTACATGAATGCCGCCGAAGCGAGCGCATAAGAACATTCTTTTCATCATGTCCGACGACCATTCGGCCGCCTATCTCGGCTGCTATGGCAACGCGATGGTCAAGACCCCGAACCTGGACCGCCTTTCGTTGGACGGCACGCGCTTCAACAACGCCTTCTGTACAAACTCCTTGTGCGCGCCGGGACGTGCTTCGATCCTGACAGGCACTTACTCGCACGTAAACGGCATTCGTGGCAATTCGGAAGCCAAGGACGCCCAGGAGTATATGAACCCGGGCCTCCTGACATTCCCTCAATTGCTTCAAACGGCGGGATATCACACCCGGATCGTGGGCAAGTGGCATCTTACGGATGCCCCGAAGGGATTCGATTACTCGTGCGTGCTGCCAGGTCAGGGCGTCTACATGAATCCGATCTTTCATGAGAATGGCGAGGCAAAGCAGTTACAGGGCCATGTCACCGATGTTACGACGGATCTGGCGCTCAGGTTTTTGCAGACAGCACCGGCCGAAAAGCCTTGGTGCCTGCTCTATCATCACAAGGCTCCCCACCGCCCCTTTCTGGCTCCGCAGCTCTTTGCCGACCGTTACAAGGACATAGAGATTCCCCAACCCGCCACCTTCGACGACGACTACGCGACGCGCACGATTGCACGCGCAGCCAAGGACATGCGGCTGGAAGAGAGCCTTGGATCCGACTATCCGGATATGCCCGCCCAGTTATCAGCGCAAGGGCGCAAGAAGTGGCTGTTCCAACGCTTCGCGCGCGGCTATTGCGCAGGCATCGAGGCGATCGACGCCAACCTGGGGCGCGTGCTGCAGTATCTGAATAAGAACAATCTAACCGATGAGACCCTGATCGTTTACACCTCCGATAACGGTTTCTTCGTGGGCGAACACGGCTGGTACGATAAGCGATTCATGTACGAGCCGTCCCTCCGGAGTCCGCTGATTGTGCGTTGGCCAGGCGCGCCAAGAGCCCGGCTCTCCGAGCACTTAGTCGCAAACATCGACATCGCCCCCACGATCCTGGATTACGCCGGAGTGGCGACGCCCGAGGAGGTGCAGGGCAAGACGCTGCGCGGCATCGTCCATGCCGGGCAACAGACTCTGTGGCGGAAATCCGTCTACTACTCATACTACGAGAACTCCTGGGTGCTCCGCGGCCAAGGTGCCGCCGCCAGGTCAGACCCGTCGTTCCAGTTTTTCACGCCACACCGGATCGGCCCACATCGCGGCGTCCGGACCGAGACACACAAGTTGATCCACTATTACTCGGAGGGCGAATACTATGAATTATTCGACCTGCGGAAGGACCCCGACGAGTTGAATAACCTGTACGGCCGGCGCGAGGACTCGAGGTTGGCGGCCAACTTGCGGTTTGAGCTCCAGCAGGTCCGCGAGCAGTACGGCGACACAGCCTAAGTTAGTTCATGGTAGCGGGACGTTGTCACGGCCGCGTTATCGTCAAAACGAAATCTTCGAGTACCGTGCGATCATCCGGGCGGATATCGCGAAGGTCTTTGTCGGCCCGGGCGATCCCACCGAGCGCGGCCTTGATTTGCGAGGGCGTGAAGGCGGCCATGGTCTGCGTGATCTGCTCGGCGCGCGAGGGCCACATCGGCACGCCGGACTTGGCGAAGTGCCCTTGCACCGACGAAGCGCCGCGCAGCCCAGCCTCCTGCGCCACCAGGGCCTGACGGAATTGCGTGGAAAGGAAGGAGAGCGCCAAAGGCAGATACTCGCCTTCGCGCACAAGCGTGTCGAGCAACTCCAGTGCCTTGCGGCGTTCGCGGCGTCCGAGCGCGGCCACCAGGGCGAAGATCGTCGCCGCCTGCGCCTGCGGCACCAGCGATGCGATGTCGCGATCGGTAATGGGGCGTGAGCCGGCAAACAAGCGGAGTTTTTCAATCTCGACGGCGACGCGCGCGGGCGACGCACCCACCGCTTCCACCAACAGGTTCAATTGGTCGTCGCCCATCTTCAAGCCTGCGTCGCGCACCAAGTTCTGCGCGTGTTTGCGCGTCATCGCCACAGTCCAACGCGGGAAATCGACCACCTGTCCGATGCTTGCATAGAACTTGCGCACACGCTCGGTTTTGGCTTTGTCGTCGCCGTCAAATTCAAATTTCGCCGAATCGAAAACCAACACCGTGTCGGTGGAAGGGTCTTGCAAATACGCAGCCAACGACGCCGTGTGGCCGCCCTGTTCATCGTCGGCCGGCGCGGCGGCGCGGCCTTTTGGGATGACGGCCTCGGCGCGCGAGATCCAGAAGACACGGCGCGGCGAGAAGAGCGAGTAGGAGCGGGCTTCGTCGCAGACTGCTGTGAGCGACGTTGCCTCGAGGTCACACAGGAACAGCCCTTCGCGCTCGCCGTTCACCATTTCGCCCAGCACCTGGTCGAGCAACGCCGCGCGGCACGTGTCCCGCTGATGGATCTCCGGACCGATCCATAAATAGGCGGGCGCTGGTTTGGATTTTCGAACCTGGGTGAGGAATTGGTCGGGAGTCATCGCTTGGTTCCGATTCCCCTAGAACCCTTCCAAAATAGCGCTCACAGCCTCGCGCGCCACATCGCGGGCCAGCCGGTCCAACGCCGAAGAGCTCTCTTCGAAATACGCCGCGGCGTCGATTGATATCTCGTAGCGTTGACGCGCTTCAAACAGTGGCCGGTCAAATAGGATCTTACCGGTGGCGCGCTCGGTGAGCCGCATCCGCATGATCACCAGAATCTGCACGCCGGCGGCGCGTTCGGTGCGGCCCTCGGCTGCACCGGTAACCGTTGGCTGCGGCAATACCTGAAGCACCGCGCCGGTCAGCACGGCTTCGGCCTGATTGGGATCGGCCACCACGGCGTAGCGGGTGCGCGAAATGAATTCCCGGGTCAGAGCACCGGCCAAGCGGTCACCCACCTTGTAGCGCTCGGTCTGGTTTCCCCACGCCGGAATCGCGATGGTCTTGATCGTCTTGGGCAATAAGTCCGCTTTGCCCGTCACGCCATACCCACACGAGGTGGTGGAGAGGGAGAGAATCATCGCCACTACCAGGGCTGCGGCCTTGTTCACAGCACCGCTCCCAGCAGGGAAACGCACTGGCTCGCCGAAACTTGAAATTGATCCACCACTGCCCAGATCCACAGGCCGCCACGGTCGTTGCGATCCTCTTGCATGGCACCGATCGACATCCCGCTTTGGCCGGCCACGCCCACCACGTTTGACGCCTGATCGGGCCATAAATCGAAGCCGCTCTTTTTGAGCGTCTTGGCAGCACCGTCGCGTGAAGCCAGTTGCACCCAGACCGAAAAACTATAGCCGTGCATCACCGGAGCGTGAACGAGACGCAGAGAAGGCATGGGCACCTCGGGCGTGCGGCCGAGCAAACTAGCGACGTGTTTTTCGATACGCGCTTCGGTCTCGGCCAGCGTGCCGGCCAGGAGGTTGAACGCCAGTTGTTCCGGAAAGACCGACTTTTCGATCGGCTGAAAAGCCAATAGTTGTGACGTCTGCTTTTGCAACTCCGCCACGCCGGGCCTGCCCAGTTCGCTGGCGGGAGCCAGTATCTGCGCAACCGCCCGCTGAACCGTATGCCCGCTATGCAGGGTGCGGAGAAGCGCGATCAGAGTAGAAGCAGCCGGGTGCGGAACGATCTGAACGCGCGCGGGCTCGGGCGCCAGCCGCGCTTCGGGCAGATCCTCCAGACCATGCGTCAGGTCGAACACCGGGACCTGCGCACGTCCCAGCTTGGCCATCGCCTTGCGGCTGGAATCCGGCGACCCGGCCAGCACAATGGCCTGCGCCGATTGGAGTTTGTCGCTATCGACCCCCGTGATCACCGCGGCCTCCCCCCCCTCGGCGGTGAGGATCATTTCGTCGCCGGCCTGCGCGCCAATCAGCCGCGTACGGACCTTCGGAAGCCGCTCGGCAATCAACTCACGCACGTCAGCGCCCAGCAGAGTCTCTACACCTACCAGTGCAACGATCGGGTCCGCCATTATTTCTATGTTTCCCTTAGCCGGCCTGATGTTCACGCTGTGTTGGCGCCGACGCCGGTTTGGAGCGGCGCTTGATGAGGCCGCCGAGGCGGGTCAGAATCCCGCTGGCGACGTAGCAAAACGCCAGCAGAAACAGCACGGCCTGCGAGTAGTTCCAGATCAGATAGATCAAGCTGCCCTGCACGAGAAAACTCCTGGTCGAGCGTGGTGTGAACAGGTCGAAGTCTTTGAAGCTCCGGTAGCGCCACGTACTGACCATCAAGAAGGAAAGGAGCGCCAGCAAGGAGATCCAGCCCATCGACAGTGGCCACGACTCAAGATGGGCGCTATCGGCCGCATAGACCGTGGCCGCCACCATCGCCGCAGCCGCCGGAATCGGCAATCCGACGAAGTATTTGCGGTCCGCGCGGCCGGGATTTTTCGGTACCGGATTGACGGCGATGTTGAAACGCGCCAGCCGGGCAGCACCGCACATCAGGTAGAGGAAGAGCACGAAGTAGCTGAGGCGCCTCAAATGTTCGAGCGCCTGCGGCTCTATCTTCATGCGGTCTATGAATTCGAAGCCCCACACCCAGCCCAGCACTGCCGGGGCAACTCCGAACGTGATCACGTCGGCCAACGAGTCGAGTTCCCGGCCGAAATCGGAAACCGTGTTGGTCATCCGCGCGATGCGGCCGTCGAGGCCATCCAGAAAGACGGCCACGCCGATCATCAGCGCTGCCTGCGACCACAATTCGTTCGGGCCGGCTGCTCCGGACTTCATCAGCAGCGCGCCTTGAATCGACTTGAAAATCGCCAGAAAGCCTAGGAATAAGTTGCCCGCCGTGAAAAGCGTGGGCAGTGCGTAGGCCGCTTTGCGCGGACGCCGGTCTGGCGACTTTGGGTCGATCAGGCGCTCTTTAAGATTGATCATCGGTCGCCTGCCTCTATGTTTTGGGCCGGCGCCGTTTGGCCAGGATCGTAGAAGCCGCCCAGACGCGCTCGCCTGGCTTCACGGCGATTTCCCACTCGGGGCCAAAGAAAACATCCGCGCGCGAGCCGAACTGAATGAGCCCGACGCGTTCGCCCATGGTGACCTGGTCGCCTTTGTGTTTGTTGAAAATGATGCGCCGCGCCACCATCCCGGCAATTTGCTTGAACGTCACTTCCACGCCGTCGGTGCCCTTGACGGTGATCGTGGTTTGCTCGTTCTCCGCCGACGCTTCCGGGCGGCTTGCCACCAGGAATTTTCCTTCGGTGTAGTCGACGCGCGTGATCGTGCCTGAGATGGGAGTGCGATTTACGTGGACGTCGAGGGGGCTCAGGAAGATGCTGATCCGCGTCTGGCCGCCGTCGGCCATCGGCTTGACCGCCACCACTTTGCCGTCGGCCGGCGACACGGCGTGATCGCCCTGTGGGACCTCGCGCTCGGGGTCGCGAAAAAACCAAAGGCAGAAGGCCGCCAGCACGTACAACGGAATCGCGTAGGCCGGGCGCGTAAGATACGTTACCGCTAGGGCGGCTGTAATAAGACCCAAGGCGTAATAGACGCCGGTGATGACCATCTCCACGTTATTGTCTCACGGCCGGCGGCGAAATCTCGCCCGGATTCCGTCTAGAAATGGAGGCCCAGCAAGAGCTCCGCCTGATTCCCCTGAAACTGCAGCGGCGGATATCCGGCTGGATTGGCGTGCGCCAGCCAGCGCGTGTACCGGAATTCCGGGCCCATTCGCACAGGTCCCAAATTCACCGTAGCGCGAGCTGAACCTGTCACGCCGGGATACGCGCGTTTGCCAAACTCTTTTGGGTCAGTCAATTGCACTCTCCGCAATGTAACCACCCCAAAATAATCCCGCGACGTTTCCCAGTATTGCTGCCGCAGTTGACCAAGCACCCGCAGCACCGGACCGGCGCCGAGCGACACTTCCCAGCCTCCCCGGCGGAGCGAGCGGCGGGCCAACAAAGGGACCTCCCACGAGTTGCCAGATGTGTTGCCAGTGGATTCAATGCGGGGAATAAAGAAGGCATCGGACTTCAAGTTGTAATTGAATCGCTTGTACAAGAAGCCGCTTTCCACGGCCCAGGAGCGCCAGAGACGAAGTTCCACCGAAGGCCCGATCGTGAATCGTTTGGTGGCCGGCGTGTAGACGCTGGAGCATCCGCAGAGGCGATTGCCCTCCGAACCCGGGATGAAAAAGGTAGTGAGTGGAACGCCCGCCTGGATTCCGAACCGAGGCTGTTCTGCCTGCACTGAAATCATGGGTGCCAGGCTCACGGCCAAGAGAAACCGCCTCATGAAACTAAGACCCGGCTCAAACCAAATCCGCTACGGCAGACCGGTCTTAGGCAATAATCTCTTTCACCACGCGCGCCGGGAACTGATCGGTCAACCGTTCATTGAGCCCACTTCGCTGCAGCGCCAGATCCCGGTGATTCATCCCGAGTAAGTGCAGCATCGTGGCATGGAAGTCATGCACGCTCACCGGATTCTCGGCGGCCTTGAAGCCGATATCGTCCGTCGCGCCATACACCGTGCCGCCTTTCACGCCCCCGCCCGCCATCCACATGCTGAAGCCGCTAGGGCAGTGGTCGCGGCCGGCGGCCTTGACGGGCCCTTGCGACATTGGAAGCCGTCCAAACTCGCCGCCCCAGATCACCAGGGTCGAATCCAGTAGAGCGCGCTGCTTCAAATCCTTCAACAACGCCGCCACTGGCTTGTCGGTCTTACCGCAGGCGTAGTTCAAGCTCCCCTGTAGATCAGCGTGCGTATCGAAGATCTGGGTCTCGATGTAGAGCTGGACGAAACGCACACCACGTTCAATCAGCCGCCGCGCCATCAGGCATCGCTTGCCGTAGGACTGGGTGGCCGGGTCATTCAACCCGTAGGCCTCGCGCGTCGCTTCGCTCTCCTGATTGAGGTCCAGCGCGCCCGAGGCCGCCATCTGCATGCGCGCAGCCAGCTCGTAGCTTGAAATACGGGCGTCCAGTTCCGGCTGAAACGGACGGCTCTGGCGATGGGCCGCGTCGAGTTTTGAAATAAGGCTCCGCTCGGCCTCCACCAATTCGGTGGGGATCTCGTGACGCGGCTGCAGGTTCAATACCGGGGCGCCTTCGGTCCGGAACCGCGTGCCCTGATAGACCGGCGGCAGCCAGGCCGATTGCCAATTGGAGATACCGTTAATCGGCAGACCTTTTGGGTCATCCAACACGATGTAGCCAGGCAGATTCTGATTCTCCGAGCCCAACCCGTAGGCCACCCACGATCCGATCGACGGGCGGCTGGAGACCGTCCGGCCCGTATGCAGCAGGAACAGTGCCGGCTCGTGATTGGCATGCTCGCCATACATGGAGCGAATCACCGCCAGGTCGTCGGCGCAGGTTGCCAGATGCGGCAGCGCGCTGGAAATGTCCATGCCGCTCTTGCCGTGTTTCCTGAACGTGTACGGCGAGGGCATGAGCACACCCGAATCCTTGCCGTTCGAAATTGCAAAGGCGAGTTCACGGCTGGGCGCGGTGCCCGCCAGGCGTGTGAGAGTGGGCTTGGGATCAAACAGATCCACCTGACTCGGACCGCCGTTCATGAAGAGGTGAATCACCGCCTTGGCCTTGGCCGGAAAGTGCGGCACCTTTGGCTTCAGATCGAACGTGCTGCCTGGTGCATTGGCCCGGGCAATGTCAGCGCCAAGCAACGCGGCTAGGGCGGCGCCGTGTACTCCATCCACCAGTCTCGAGAAAAATTCGCGCCGGGTGCGGTCTGCCATATTTTGTGATTCCCCTCCTCTGACTAGTCGATGAAGCTGAATTCGGCCGAGTTCAGAATCGCGTGGCAGTAGTTGGCCACGGCCATCCACTGTGCGGTGGCGGCGCGCGGCGGGGCCCCGTTATCGGTCTCGAGCCGCCTGGGCCATACGCGGCGGAACTCTTCGATCGCCGCGATTCCCGTCTCCACTTCTTTCGCGCCCGGGTAACGTGAGTACGCGCGCAGGTAAACGCCTTCGACAATCTTCGCGCGGTCGCCATCGGACTCGTCGATCAAGCGTCCGGCCATGAACTGAGCCAAATCCCACGTCATGGAGCCGTTCATCATGTGCAGCGCCTGCGTGGCGACGTTCGATTGACGGCGCTCGGTGCAGTTGGGCGTCATCGGCGGCTGGTCAAACGAATCCATCAGTGAGACCGGCCTTTGGCGCGTATGCAGCACGTAAATGTTGCGCCGATAGCCGTCCTTGGATGGCTTGACGATCACTTCCTTGTCGGCCGTCACCGCCACGGGCGCGGGCTTGCCGAACTGCGTGGGATCCAGGCGGCCGGCCGCAGTCACCAGGGAATCGAACAGCGTGTCGGAATCCATGCGCCGCAACGGCATCCGGGTGACCAGGTTGTTCTCCGGATCCGCTAGCAGCACCGCTTCGTTCACGCGCGACCTCTGCCGGTAGGCCTGCGACGTCATCATCAGCCGGTGCATCCGCTTCAGTTTCCAACCGCCCTCGACAAATTCGGTGGCCAGCCAATCGAGTAATTCGGGATTGCCGGGGACGATGCCGGAGTGGCCGAAGTTGGCAACGGTGGGGACGATGCCGCGGCCAAAATGCCGCATCCACAATTGATTCACCGCCACGCGCGCCGTGAGCGGATGATTGGGCTGCGTGAGCCATTTCGCCAACGCCAATCTTCGGCCGCTGGCGCCTTTGAACGGCGAAACCGGCGAGTATGGCTTCAGTTCGAGACGGGTGAATAACCCCGGCACGCCCGGGTCAACGGGATCGCCAAATCCAACCGACTCGCCTCGCCGCAGCAGGAACGGCAGCGAAGGTTCGGCGTTGTCGGTCAGAATTCGCACATGCGGCTCGACCTGCGTTTTGTCCAACAACTGGTCAATCTGCCGCTCGAGCAAGACGGTCTGCGCCTGCAACTCCGGATTTTTCCGCGCCAGCTCCCGGCCGTCGACCGTGACCGTGCTCTTGAATGTTTCGACAAGATACTTCTGTAACTCACTCCGCGCGTCGTCGGCCACTGCCAGTGCCGCGCGCAAATCGTTGCGTACTCCTTCGGGCAAAGCCTGGAGCCGTTCGTCCACGGCCTGCTTCCGGAGCGGCTCAACAAGCTTGGCGATGTCCGCTTGCAACTGCTTCACCTCGGCCTGCAGCGGCGCGTTGTGCTTCGCCACTTCCTGCCATTCGCTGGCAAGCGCCAGCGGCTGCTCGCGTTGGTTGGGGGTCTTCCATTCGTAGGGATCGTACGCCGCCTGGAGGATCGCGCTCAGCCGGTAATAATCGCGTTGCGGGATGGGATCGTACTTGTGGTTGTGGCAGCGGGCGCAACCGACCGTGAGCCCCATCACCGACGATGTCAGGACCTCCACTTCGTCCGCCAGAATGTTCATGCGCTCGCCAATCAGTCCCTTCTCATTGTTATCGGTGGGGTCGGGCACGGTGCGCAAAAAGCCGGTGGCGGCTAAACGGTCCACCATCTCCTGGTTGGCGGTGGTCACGCTTTTCCAATCGTCCGAAAGTTCGTCGCCGGCAATCTGCTCGATCAGGAATTGCGAATACGGCTTGTCGGCGTTGAGTGAGCGAATCACATAGTCGCGATAACGCCACGCGTAAGCGCGTGCGCCGTCGGCGCCGCCGAAGCCTTCCGAGTCTGCATAGCCGGCAAGGTCGAGCCAATGCTGACCCCAGCGCTCGCCGTAGTGTTTGCTGGCGAGGAGCCGGTCGATCAACCGCTCATAGGCGTAGGGCGCCACGTCAGCCGAATAAGCCGCAATCTCAGCCGTCGAAGGCAACAGGCCGGTCAAGTCCAGATACGCTCGCCGGAGCAACGTGAGGCGGTCAGCTTCGGCCGCGAACTTCAGTCCCTTTGCTTCGAGCTTCACCTGCAGGAAGGCGTCGATCGGATTCGCCGTCTGGCGAGGAACCGCGGGTTTTCGCGGCGGCTGGAAAGCCCAGAAGTTGCCGGCGTCCGGCTTCGCCACCGCGTCCGCCGCCACCGGCACAGCCTCGGGTTCAGGCGCACCGGCCGCGATCCATGCACGAATTTTTTCTGTCTCGGCGTCTGTCGGAAGCTCGACTGCGAGTTCCTTCGCCATCTTGTCAGGCGGCATCTGGCCGTTGACGATGCGTTGGTACAGAAGACTCTCTTCGGGCTTCCCAGGCACGAGGGCAGGGCCGGATTTGCCGCCCTTCAATCGAGCGGCCACGGTGCGAAGGTCGAGCCCGCCCTCCTTGGCCATCCCACCATGGCAACGAACGCACCTCGCCTGAAATACCGCTCGCGCGTCCTGCTCCCGCACTTTGGCGCTCGCAGTCAATTCAGCCTTAGCTTCGATACCGCGATCGATCCAGGCGCGCACCCGGTCCACTTCTTCACCGGTCAGCTTCACCTTGCCGGGCGGCATCTGGCCGGTGACGATTTTGTCAACCAGCAGGCTCTTGGCGGCCGCGCCCGGAGCCACAGCAGGTCCCGATTTGCCCCCTCTTAACACTGAGCCGGAGGTGCGCAGATCCAGCCCGCCCTGGGGCGAAGCGGCTCCGTGACAAACTACACATTTGGCTGCGAAAAGAGGTTTTACCGAGCTCTCGAACTCCGGCCTGGGCTGGGCGGCTGACGTAGCATTCAGAACGGCGGCGAGAAAAACAGCGCGGTGGCGTGGCATGGAGCGAACACCTCCAGTTTAGCGCGATCCCAAGGTGAAAGCCCGATTCAGGCGCTCAAAGCGTCCCGGACTGAAGACCCGGCTGGGTGGCCACGACAAAGAGGAAGAGCACGCCCAAGCCAACAAACAGGAGGCCGCGAACGTAGTGCCAACTGTGCTTCTCGGTGACCTCTTCCCAATCGTGCAGTTGCGCTTTTGGAATTCGTCGTTCGCTCTCGCCTGCAGGAACTGCCGGAAAGCGGCGGTGGCCGGACGTAGGTCGGGGTCCAGCTTCAGGTAGCCCTCGGCAAGCAGCTTCCTGACTGTTTTAAATTGCCAGGGGTTGGCCATGCCCTCCTGGGAAATCTGGATGAGGAGATTCCGCTCGTCTTCGGGCCGGCGGTCCCACTGCTCCTGCCAGTAGGCTTGGTCGTCAGGGTGGCGGCCGGGCGTTGGAGTTTTGCAATCGATCAGAAAGATCCGGCGGGCGATCCACATGATGCACCAGATGGCCGCTACGAAAAAGACGAGCAGCCCCAGCGCGGCCAGCCAGCCGATGACATCCGGGCCTGGGGAATAGTAGGCCCACTGGCTCTCCTGCAATCGAAGGCGAATCGCGGTCTCGGTGTGAATTGGTACCCATCCCGTGATCTTCTCGATCCACTCCACTATGTCCTCCTTTACCTGCAGGCCAATCCGGCCGGCCTTGTCCCCGAACGGACTGGGCGGGGGAACCCGGTAGGTTTCGGCCAAATGGGATACGCGGTCAAGCACCTCGACTGGATATTCTTCTTCGCGCGCATCCTGGCGGATGGCTTGGTCTATGTCGATTTTTCGCTGCTCGATCCAGGCACGCTCGGTTTCCACCAGCTTGCCGAATTCGTGGCCCAGCTCCATGCGAAACAGAACGGTCGCCGGGGCCATGATCATGCAAACGAGCAGCGAGACCCACATGGCGTTTCGCCAAAAAGGGCTCTCCAGACGCCCGCGGCCACCTCCAGGTTCGCGCGTGCGCCACTGGCAGATGGCAGCTAGAACGCCAGCAACAACCGGTGCTACCAGAAATGCCACCTGGCTACTTTCACGGTTTATCAGAAACAGTGTGGCGGACAACCCAAGCAGCGCCAGCAGACTGCAGGCATACCAGCGGTAGAAGCGCGCCATCGATTGCTGGGGCCACATCCACGTTCCATACCGGTCCACTTTCGAACTCCACCGCGCTACAACTTCCACGGCGATCAATACGCCGACCCATACAAGAGTCACGCCAAGAATCAGCGCAAAGCTTGCCACGAACACGTGGGCAGCGGTGGCCATCTCCGCCGACACGTCCCGGAAAGAGATCACGAACAGCTGTGCTGAGGGCATGATGGGCGAAACCGGCGCCCGCTCCGGTTGGAGCGCCGTGAAGGGCTTGACGACAAAACGATACGGCCGCTCATGATACGCAGTGGACAGATCTCCCGGCTGGCCGGCCAGAACCAGGGCCTTGAGCCGTGCCGAGTCGCCCAGTTCGGCAAACAGATTCTGTCGAAGCGCCAGGCGGCGGTCGGAATGGTACAGCACTGATCCCTCCCGGTTGATTACGGCAAAGCCGTGGCCGGTGGGTAGTGGTTGGCGCACCGACAGGAGGCGGGTGGTGAGAACTGCGGTGAGGCGTTCTCCGTTCTGGCGGTTGTGCCCAGCGGTGGGATCGCATCCGTGCTGAGTAATCCGGGATTTCAACGAAAAGAACGTATAGAACTTACCGTCGCTAATCGATAAGCTCGGGCCGAAGAAGAACTGGCGCTCGAGGCCCGCCAAACGATAGGCGCTCTCTTGGCGAATGGCCCGGAAGTAGAGCCAGCCAGGGACCTTTCTGTGCTCGGCCAGAGAATCGCCAGTCGCCTTGAACAATTGCTCGCCGTCCGAACCCAACCAGGCTACCTGTTCGGCGAAGATTGCTTCTGACGGTACGTTGACAGGTAGTGGCGCTTTGGCACTGAACCATTTTGGGATGAGTGGCTTCTTGTCGCAATCGAGGAAACTCGGCCTACGGCTGGCGAGCTCACGATCGAACTGGTCGAGTTGACGCACGCCTACGGCGATCTCGTCGGCGAACCGCTTTGATAGGTCATCGGCCAGAACCTGCAGCCCACGGTCAGCCTCATCTCGAAAACGGCAGTAACCATCTCTGGCAAGCACGGCGAAGATGCCCAGGATCATGAGTGCGCCGGAACTCAGGTAAAGGGCACGAATATCGCCTTGACGGAACCGCTCACGCCGATCCAGCGAGACAAGCTTCACGAATGGTATCGCCAATACTCCGGCGAAAAGGACGAACAACAGCAGCGCGGTCATGTACGTATCGACCTCGAGGGCACTGCGCAGCAGCTCAGTCGCCGGCACCACCCCGCCCATCAGCGCTCTCTTTCCGTTCAGCTTCACAGGCTGCAAGTAGACGGCTTGCTTGACCCCGCCTAATTCCAAGCTCAAACGCGAACCCGCCGAGCTGAGCTGCGCAAAACCGGGCGTGGGATCCTTGCCGAGCAGTTCCTGGAGATTCGCAATCACGAGATCCTCCCTTTCGGCGGGAGCGGGCTCTCGAAAGTTGTTCTCGTGCCAACTAAGATTCCGCCGCCACCGGCGGCCCGTAGGCGCCTCCCAATGGATCACGTCGCCTTTGTCGTCGGCCAGGAAGAAGAGTTGGAAGGATTCAGGAAAGGCAAGTTCGGCCAGAATGAAGTCCAGCAGCACGCGGAACTTCGCCGCAGGCTTGGCGGGTGTCGAATCGCCCTTGGTGATGATGAGTTGCCGGTCTTCGATCTTGATGCTGGCCGGTTTGTCTTTGAGGTCCCCTTCTTTGAAGTCGCCGCACTTCTGCGAGGAATCCAGGTCGACATAAGGCTGATCGACGTCAAAACGGCACAGGTCCTTGCCAGCGCTACTGACCGTGCCTGCCGCGTTGGTGACGATCGACTCGAACTCGCGTACCTGAAGCCCCAACTCGTGTTGATTGAGGGCATGCAGGTCTGTGTAGCTCTGATACAGGTAGAGCAGATAGACGAGCAGCAGAAAGAGCGCGCCCCAAGCGGGCAAGCGGTAGGACAACTTACGTTCGGAGGCGGCCATGGCTCATCTGTACCAATCAAGATGATGTGAACCACGGGTTTGAATCGTTACACCAATGGTTGACGAAGAAAGCGGGAGAATAATCCCGGGCTCACCGCACTACATGTGTAAGGTGGCTCTTTCCCATATTCAAAGTGCGGCCGTCTTTGGGATAGACGCGCATCTGATCGACGTCGAAGTCGACATGTACTCCGGCGGCAACGCCCGTTATTTCATCACCGTCGGCATGCCGGATACGTCGGTCCGGGAGAGCCGTGAGCGCATCAAGTCAGCGTTGATGAACTCGGGGTTGGGCTACCCGAATCGCTCGGTAACAATCAACCTCGCGCCCGCGAACGTGCGCAAGGAGGGGGCGGGGTTCGATCTCCCCATGGCTCTCGGAGCGGGCGACGAGCGTCTGCCGGGTCTTGAGGCGGAGCCCCCGCTTGGGCATCCGGCGCATCGAGTGGGCGGGGTAGGCATCCGTGTTCAGGCGGTTTTCTTTCCCTACTGCCGAGCGGAAAAGGGGGGTGCTTTTCGAGTCGTTCTCGATGCCAGCCGCGGCGATGTACTCGCGCAGCCAAGCCTGCAGATCATGGCGCACGGGAATCTAGCGGTCCTTGCCGCCATTTTCCTTGAAGCGCAGCGCCCTTTGCTCGCCGAGGTTCCGGTAATCGACGAGGCGCAGCTTGGCGACTGCGCCTAGCCGAGCGCCGTATAGGCCAGCACGCCGAGCACGGCGCGATCACGCAGGCCGATGACATCGCCCGCCTTGATCGAGCGCAGCAGCTTGTGCGCCTGGTCGATGGAAATCTCCGGCGTCTTGCCCTCAATGACGCTGTGCTCAACCCCTCGCACGGAGGCGAAGTAGTGCATCGAAGAAATGCCGCAGCGCCGCGAGCGCCTGGTTCTTGGTGGGCGCGGAGCCTTCGAGGCTTTGCAGGTATTCGCCGGCCAAGCCGGGCGTGATGTTGTGCAGCGCAAGGCCGCGCTCATCGCACCGTTCGAGAAACCGCCCAACGATCCGGCCATAGGCGCGGCGTGTGTGAGGATTGCTGTTGCTCGCCTTGAAGAATTCATCGGCGGCGAAACCGACGTTCGAAGTCTGGGCCAGGACGGCGACCGCCGCCGCACTGATCGGAAGCTCCGCGCGGGCGAGTTGCCCGGACCCGGTTCGGATGAGTTCATTTGCCATAGCAAGGCGGCCTCCCTGCCCGCGCGGCTTAGTTCGTCCCTCAGAGTCGTGCCAGTCTGTCCAAAATGTCACCTCCGCTGCTTGGGCGGGCTGCTTGCCCATTTGGCAGAGTGTTGGGCGATACTGACCCAATGAGCCACATCAAGACGCGATGGTGCTGTGGGCCCGTAGTAACCCTGATGCTTTGCTTGGCGACACTGTTTTTATCGGGTTCTTGCGGGAAGCGGGGATCACCAATAGATGAAATGCGTGTTGCTCAGCAGAACGGCAAAGGTATCCTCGTGGTTCTTCACGAGAATGGTCGGGTGTTTGCATTCTACGCGCGTGATCTGTTGTCGGTTGCGGAGGACGGTAGGACTGCGATTCGCGCCGGAGCCTCGGTTGTGTCCGACGAAATTTCCAACGATGGAGCGTCAAGCTTGGCTGATCGCTTGATTTCGACTGCGAGCCAACCGACCAGTGTGACTTTTGGTTCAGGAGGAAAAACACTGGCGTTCGCGAAGATCATAGCGCCCCCGGGCTATACCATTAAGATCAAGGACATTCTACTCAAACGGGACTAGTGAGGAGGGGGGGGGGATTTTACCGCGGCCAATGCGAAAAAATGCTCGGAAAAGGAGAGACACCGGCTACCCCCCAACGGGGAATAGCAGCAATCTACGAGGGGCTACGATTTCGCCGCACCGAGGAAGCGGTCCACGACATATTTGCCTCGAGAACGTCCCGTGCAAGCTGTGTGTAGCGTTCCCGCCCCAGCGGTGTGACAGCTTCTCCTGGGCCTGGACAGTTCTCCGCGATGTGATCCGCCCACACGATACTGAACTGCTGATCGCCAAACAACTCCTTAAACGTTGGTTCGAAGCCATCATAGTTACGCATATCAGCGATGCTCTTATGGGTTCCTGACTTAACAATCAACCACGGGAACTCGTGGGTTGCATCGGCTGACCGTAGCAAAACGGATTTCACCGGCGGCGCATCTGGACGTGTGAGTAGTGCGTCCATCAACGCGACCTGTGCGTCCACCTTAGCTTTACTATTCGCCCGATAGCTGAGGAACTGGTTGGCGTCGCCCAAAGTGATGGAACGGGGGTGTCCTTCGTGGGATTGCGCCGATCGCTCAATACCCAATAGTTCGGCGCGCCGCTTCTTCGTGTAAGGCAACAGGAGGATAATCGGGAGCAGTGGAGCAATCCATCCGGCTAGCCCATACCATAACGAACGGCCTTGCTCACGCGCAACCAACGCTGCGGTAGTCGTAGCACAAACCACAATCATGACCCCGCCTATTAATTCCATCCCCGTGGATTTTCCAGGCTTAGCAGCCCGTGGTTAAAGTGCGGCGAAGAGCCAGAAAACAATTGAAGCGGGAAATGTGCCGCCGTAGAATCGGCTATGGCTCTTGGGAAACGCCGCCGGGAACGACAAGAAGAACTCTTCATCGCCAGCGATCAGAT
>SXGR01021496.1_pt1 | contig 16540 bp, 14 predicted proteins | sample 3174711 | NCBI WGS metagenome assembly SXGR01 (sample SAMN11356860, study PRJNA531348) | freshwater metagenome | isolation source: freshwater sample F1-60 | place: China: Fuxian Lake, Yuxi | collected 2017-12-25
CCTGACGGTGGTCTTGTTTTTGTTGATTTACCTCATTAAATGCGTGTTGATTTGGACCAGCCCGGCTGCTTTGACCAAATTCACCGCCAAAACCCGTATCCCTGAAATGATCATCTCCAGCCTATTTCTGATCACCGGTCTTTATCTAGCCTATAACAACGCAAGTATTGGGGTGGGTTCATGGTTTTGGGTCAAATTGGGCGCAGTCTTTTTGGCGATCCCTGTAGCCGTGGTGGGCTATTGTCGTAACAACAAATTTCTGGCAACCCTTTCTTTGTTTCTAATTCTCTATTCATACGGGGTTTCCGAAACCAAATCACCCCGGATGAACAAAGGCGACTTCGCAGAAGCTAATTTTAATAAAGCCCTCAGAACCAATCCCGAACTTGCCCAGGTAGTGACCGAGCCCATGGACAGCTCTGGGAAAGAAAACCCTCGATACGATTTGGTTGCTCATGGCCGCTCTGTCTTTTTGGCGCAATGCGCGCTATGTCATGGCGAAGATGGCAAGAAAGGCTTGGGAGGCGCCAAGAATTTAAATGAAAGCCGCATGGACAAGAACCAAATCATGGAGCTCCTTATGAACGGCAAGAACAGTATGCCCTCCTACAAGAACGTTCTCAAAGAGCAGGAAATGCTGGCGGTGGTGGCCTATGTCAAAATCCAATTCGGCCCCAAAGGACATTGATGGGCTTTGCGCCGGAGGAACGTTTGCCCCTGAAGTGGACCTACCGCGGGGATCGCATCGGGCATTCCGATTCGCTCTTGTTGATGGGTTCATGCTTCTCCGAGCGGATGGGAAGCCGGTTGCAGCGGCATCTTTTTGAGGTAAGCTGGCAACCCACAGGGACCCTGTTCGATCCTGTTTCTTTGTACGACCACCTCCAAGCGTATTGGCGACGAGCCCAGGGACAAGATATCCCCTGGAACCTCCATGACTGGCAACTTTTGGATGGGGTCTGGCATCATTGGAGCTTGCATTCCAAGCTATCGCACCCCAACCTGGAACAAGCCAAGGAACAGGCGGTGCAAGCCATCGATGCGGGCGCACAAGCGCTTCAAAAGGCTCATACTTTGGTGCTAACGCTAGGGACGGCCTATGTGTATTTTCTCCAATCAAGCGGTCAACCGGTGGCGAATTGCCATCGTTTTCCGGCGAATCTTTTTGAGCGAAGGTTAATGCCCGTGCAGGAAATGTTGGAGCCGTGGACCTTGTTGTTGCAACAAATCATGCATTGGAAGCCTGCATTGCAGATATGGCTGACCGTAAGCCCGGTGCGACATTCTAGAGATGGTCTTATCGAAAATAACCGAAGCAAAGGTCGTTTGTTGGATTTGGCCCATGGACTCTGCGAGCAATTTCCAAACCTGCATTATATCCCATCTTACGAGTGGCTTATCGATGTGTTGAGGGATTACCGTTATTACGATACCGATTTGGTGCACCCGAATTACGCCTCCACGGCCTTCGTTTACGATCGTTTGGCCGAACATTGTATGCAACCAGAAGCCGCCGCTTTGCTTCCTCGCATTGAGTCCCTGGTTACGGCAGACGCCCATCGTCCTCGCTTTGAGGGCAGTGAGGCGCATCAACGTTTTGAATTACAGCGGGATGCCCAATGGGAAGCCTTTGCCAAGGAATTCCCGGGCATAGCGAGCAGGAAACATGTTTAGGTAAATTCATCTCCTGTTTGAATGCAAAGAAATTAAGTTCCGCGGATTCTGCAATTTGTAGGCATTGGCTGGGCATGGTCCATACAATCACCTGGGGACATAGCCTTGTTCCCCATCAAAGAAAATTTGATATACAAGTGCAGGTCAAACGCCCTAAATTTGCTTGGCAAATAGAACATTTGCCATGCTGGATTTTAGCCAAAGAATTGTAGGGGAAGGTTTGACGTACGATGACGTCCTTTTGTTGCCGGCCTATTCCGAAATATTGCCCAGAGATGTCAACATAACTGGCCGATTAAGTCGGAATATTGAGCTCAAAGTTCCTATTGTATCTGCTGCGATGGATACGGTTACCGAGTCTGAAATGGCCATCGCTATTGCTCAGAACGGGGGATTGGGCATGATTCACAAGAACATTAGCATTGAACGGCAGGCCCAGGAGGTTCGCAAGGTCAAGCGCTCCGAGAGCGGGATGATTGTGGATCCGATTACGCTTTCGATGAGTGCTCGGATAGGTCAGGCCCTGGATTTGATGTCCGAAAACCGAATCGGGGGCATCCCAGTGGTGGACGAACATCGAAAATTGGTAGGCATTCTGACCAACCGTGATTTGCGTTTCGAAACCGACCCCCATCGCCCTGTTTCGGAGGTGATGACCAAGGTCAATTTGATTACCACCCCTGCAGGCACTTCCTTGCGGCAGGCGGAGGGCATCTTGCAGGAGCACAAAATTGAGAAACTCCCGGTGGTGGATGAGGAAGGACACCTGGTGGGCCTTATTACCTACAAAGACATACTCAAGATCAAAGATTTTCCTATGGCCTGCAAGGATCCCATGGGTCGTCTCCGCGTGGGGGCGGCGGTAGGCGTCACGGCGGACTTGATAGAACGCGTTCAGGCCTTGGTGCAAGCGGGTGTCGATGCCATCACCATTGATACAGCCCATGCTCATTCGCGTGGTGTCCTGGAGGCTTTGGCTGCGGTGCGAAAGCATGTTGGCTCTTCGATTGATTTGGTGGTTGGTAACATTGCTACCGGGCAAGCTGCTCGTATGTTGGTGGATGCAGGAGCTGATGCGGTCAAAGTGGGAGTAGGTCCTGGAAGCATTTGCACAACTCGTGTTGTGGCTGGTGTAGGGGTTCCTCAATTGACTGCGGTGATGGAAGTTGCAGCAGCATTGCATGGTACCGGTGTTACCTTGATTGCGGACGGTGGCATACGCTATTCTGGAGATATTGTCAAGGCCTTAGCCGCAGGTGCTGATTGCATCATGGCGGGTTCGATGTTTGCCGGGGTGGAAGAATCTCCTGGCGAAACGATTATTTACGAAGGCCGTAAGTTCAAGACTTACAGAGGTATGGGTTCCATCGAAGCGATGAAGGAAGGCTCCAAGGATCGGTATTTTCAAGACGCAGAGGACGAGATCAAGAAATTGGTTCCCGAAGGAATTGTGGGCAGGGTTCCTTTCAAAGGGAGTTTATCGGAAGTCATGTACCAGTACATCGGGGGCCTCAAGGCGGGTATGGGATATTGCGGCGCCTTTGATTTGGCAACGTTGAGGGAGGCCCGCATGATCCGGATCACCAATGCGGGATTGCGGGAAAGCCATCCGCACGGTATCGATATCACCCGCGAAGCCCCGAATTATTCTCGTTAATTTCACGTGTAATACAAAACGAATAAAGCATGGCATCCGAAGAATTTTCGTGGGACAAAGCGCTGGAATCGGTCCGCCGCGAAGCGGCGGGGTTCGATTTGAGCGAGGTGGCGGGTGCCGAAGCCTACCGCCTGAAGTTCCTGAGCAAGAAGGGTGAAGTCACTGCTTTGTTCGAGGCTTTCAGGGCCCTGAGTGGGCCCGAGAAGAAAGCCGTGGGACAGGCCCTCAATGCCCTGCGTCAGGAAGTGGAAACCCGTTGGAAGGAGGCTTCGGCTGACCGGTCCACCGGCCCGGGGCCAGGGGGCGAACCCCGAAGCGAAGGGCCCTCCCAAGGGCCCGACCTCGCCACGTTGCCCCCGCCCGTTTGGGGACGGGGCTCCCGACACCCCCTGGCCCTCACCCGCCACCTCATGCTCGATTTCTTCGGCAAACTGGGCTTCCGTTGGTCCGATGGCCCCGAATTGGTGGACGATTGGCACAATTTTGAGGCCCTCCATTTTGGCGCAGACCATCCGGCTCGGGATATGCAAGACACTTTCTTTGTCTCCTTGGATCCGGCCTATTTGTTGCGGACCCATACCTCTTCCGTGCAGGTCAAGGAAATGATGAAGGGACAATTGCCACTGCGCACCGTTTCTCCGGGCAGGGTTTACCGCAACGAAACGGTTTCGGCCCGATCCCATATGCAATTCCATCAAGTCGAAGGCCTGTACATCGATCAGGATGTCAGCTTTGCTGACCTCAAAAAAGTCTTGTACGATTTTGCCACCTTTCTGTTTGGGCCGTCGGTACAAATTCGTTTCCGCCCTTCTTATTTCCCCTTCACCGAGCCCTCCGCCGAAATGGATGTAACTTGTTTTCTGTGTTCTGGAAGCGGATGCGGTGTATGCAAACACAGCGGATGGGTCGAAATTTTGGGTTGCGGTATGGTTGATCCCCAGGTCCTCGAGAATTGCGGAATCGACCCGGATGTTTACAGCGGATACGCCTTTGGCATTGGAATAGAACGACTTACCATGCTACGGCATCGGATTCCTGACATTCGACTTTTTTACGAAAACGATCTTCGGTTTGTGCGTCAATTCGGTCATGCAGGCTGAACCAATGAGCATAACCCTGAATACCGTTGTTGTTGCGGGTGCAGGCATTATGGGCCAAGGAATTGCCCAGCTCTGCGCCACCCTCAGCCTTCATACCATTTTGTATGATGTCCACGAAGAGGGCCTGAACAAGGCTCGCCAGGGTATTGCCCAAAATCTGCAACAAAATGTAGCCAAAGGCCGACTTTCCGAGGAGGACGCCGCCAAGATCCAGCAGCGAATCGTTTATACCCATCGCCTCAAAGACGCCGTGGGGGACATGCTGATCGAAGCTATTGTGGAACAGGCCGCCCCCAAACAAGCCTTGTTCCTTGCCATGGAACAGCAGAACGGTCCGCAGTTCATCATCGCCAGCAACACCTCCTCGATCCCCATGGAGGTGCTCTCTAAGGGCTTGTCCAGGCCAGAGAGGGTGGTCGGCCTCCATTTTTTCAATCCGGCCACCATCATGAAGCTGGTGGAGGTCATTTCCGGGCCGCAGACCCTTCCCTCCGTCGCTCAACAAGCCGAAGACCTGGCCCATCGCATGAACAAAATCGTGGTTCGAGCCCAAGATGCCCCCGGCTTCATCGTCAACCGAGTCGCTCGTCCTTATTATGCGGAAAGTCTTCGCTTGCTGAGCGCAGGGGGTCTTGCCCACCAAGACATCGATCGCCTGATGGAATCCATAGGTTTTCGGATGGGGCCCTTTCGGCTGATGGACTTGATCGGGGTGGATACCAACTTATCGGTGACCACCTCCATCTACCAAGGCCTGGGATGCCCGGCACGCTTTGAACCCAGCCCTGTTCAACAACGTTTGGTTCAAGAAGGTCATCATGGCCGCAAAAGCGGACAAGGATTCTATTCCTACCCTCCTCAAGATGGCTCAAAGACCAATTAAAATCCTCATTGTTAGCAAGTTGCATCAGGCCTTCTTCCTCCTGATTCTCTTGATCATGGGTTGTCGAGGCAAGGCTCCTGCCGATCAGGTACCGTTGGTGCCCGTGGATTTTCCCCTTAACATTTTGTTACCAACCTACAGCCGACTGCAATTGGTTGGCAACTACGCCTACCTCGAAGCCGGTTACCGTGGAATTGTGTTATATCGTTCGGGTTTGGATCGCTTTCAAGCCTATGACAGGGCCTGCACCTACGCCCCCAGCCAAAGTTGCCACCGGGTTTCGGTGGTCGATTCTCTAATGATCTTGCAATGTGCCTGTTGCGATTCCAGATTCTCCTTGCTGGATGGGGCCGCTGTCCGCGGACCCGCCGCTTGGCCCCTGAGGACATACCGCGTCTATTTTGATGAAATAAGCGGGTTGGTTCGCGTAACCAATTAAACCTCTCGCCTTGCCGGAGGTCTTATCGGCTCTTTTTGCAATGAATCCCATGAAAATCAGTCAAAATATCGCCATTTCCGAAAACGGGTTTTTGTTCAATCCCGCCACCGGAGACTCCTTCAGCACCAATGCTTGCGGCAAAGAGATTATTCGCCTCCTGCAAGAAGGCCAAAGCCAAGCCCAAATCCTCGAAGCCTTGCAGCGGGAATTTGAAGTCGATCAAGCCTCTTTGGAGAAGGACTTGGCCGATTTCCTGTACATGCTGGGCAACTACCGCCTCCTTGACGCCAACGCCCAATGAGCTCCGGACGTACGCCCTGCACCGTGGCGGTGAGCGGTCTCAATAACATTGATTCTCCCGGACCCGGTATGCCGGTCATCCGCGCCTTGCGAGAAAGTTCGAATTTGGAAGTCCGCATTGTGGGCTTGAGTTACGACAGCCTGGAACCGGGATTGTACATGCACGATTTGGTGGATAAGTCCTACCAAATTCCTTTGCCATCCGCAGGCACCGAGGCCTTGCTCGAAAGGCTGAAATACATTCAGTCCATCGAGCAAATTGATGTCCTCATCCCCAATTTTGATGCCGAACTCCATAACTTTATTCGCATCGCCCCCCTGCTGCGCGACTCGTTGCGCATCAAGACCTTTCTCCCGGATTTGGCGGATTTTGATGCCCGGCACAAAGCCGTTCTCTTCGAGTACGGGCAACAACACGGGGTATTGGTTCCCAAATCCCATACCGTCTTCACCTTGATGGAATTTCACCGGGCCCTCGAAGCCAATACCTATCCCGTGGTGGTCAAAGGCAAATATTACGACGCCCAAATTGCCTACAGCGCGGATGAAGCGGTCTCGGCTTTCTACAAAATTTCGGCCAAATGGGGGCTTCCCGTCCTGCTCCAAGAACATGTCCGCGGAACGGAAGTCAATGTGACTGTGCTGGGTGATGGGACCGGATCCTGCATCGGGGCCGTGCCTATGCGCAAGCTTTACATCACCGACAAAGGCAAAGCCTGGGCAGGGGTCTCCATCGAAGACGAGGCCTTGATGCAACTTTCCAGAACATTGATTGAATCAGCGCGCTGGAAAGGCCCCTGCGAGCTCGAATTCATGCGTTCCGAGGAGGGCGAATACTACCTGATGGAAATGAATCCCCGCTTCCCCGCATGGGTTTACCTCGCCTGCGGTTGCGGTCAGAATCATCCCGAGGCCTTGGTTCAAATGGCCATGGGCTATCACCCGGAACCTATGACCAGGTACCGTGTTGGCCATATGTTCATTCGCTATTCCCAAGACCTTATTGTCCCCATGGAGGAGTTCGAGAAAATCTCCACCTTGGGCGAATTATAATCCGCTAACATTCTATAAACCATGCCTTTGAAGACCTACGAACGCCCCTACTTGCGCAAACTGAATGCAGGCTTGGGCAACAAATTCGGAACCCGTAATTCCCAAGTCCCCGTCACCGAAATTGACGGTGTTCCCGTGGCCAAACTGATGGAAGAGTACGGATCGCCTTGCTTCGTGCTGTCCGAACAAACCATACGGCAGACCTACCGCAATGCCGTCCGGGCCTTCAGCACCCGTTACCCCAAAGTCCAAATGGCCTGGTCCTACAAGACCAATTACCTCAATGCCGTTTGCCGAATATTCCATGACGAAGGCTCTTGGGCCGAGGTGGTTAGCATTTTTGAATACCGCAAAGCCCTGGCCAACGGTGTCCCCGGAACCCAAATCCTGTTCAACGGGCCCGATAAATCCGAAGATGACCTGCGGACCGCGGTTCAACACGGCTCCTTGATCCATATCGATCATCTTGACGAGGTGTATTTGTTATCCGAAATTTTGGCGAGCGAAGGCCTCAAAGCCAGGGTTGCCTTGCGCATCAACATGGACACCGGGGTCTATCCCCTCTGGGATCGTTTTGGATTCAATTACGAAAACGGTTCGGCATGGACCGCGGTGACCAAAGTGATGGCCCAACCCCGAATGGAATTGGTCGGACTTCATTGCCATATCGGAACGTACATGCTTAGTGCCCAGGCCTATGCCGTTGCTTCGCACAAACTCTGCGATCTCGCCGATGAAATTCGTAAACAATACCAACGCCGTATCGAATACCTCGATTTGGGCGGTGGATTTGCCTCAGGGAACACCCTCAAAGGATCGTATTTGCAAGGCTCGGACGTGATTCCCACCATGGACGATTATGCCGAAGCCATCACGAGCACCATCCTCCAGCATCCTTTCGCCATGAGCGGAGAAATCCCCACCCTGTATCTCGAATCCGGCCGCGCCTTGATCGACGATGCGGGTTATTTGCTGGGTTCGGTTTTGGCCTTGAAGCGCTTAGGCGACGGGCGACGGGCGACCATCATGGATTTTGGGGTTAATTTGTTATTCACTTCGTTCTGGTATGAGCATCGTATATCGCCAGCCCAGGAATATTCCAGCCATCATGAGGACATGGTCCTGTACGGACCTCTTTGTATGAACATTGATGTAGTGCGCGAGAATGTTTCGTTGCCCTTGCTCAAGCGAGGGGATCGCGTGGTGGTACATCGGGTCGGTGCCTACAACATGACCCAGTGGATGCAATTCATCCAAATGCGGCCCAACGTGGTGCTCATCGACCGCCAGGGGCAGGTGCACCTCATACGTCGGCGAGAAACGGTGGATACTTTGAACGAAATGGAACTAACGCCATTACACCTTGAACTTGGCCAAGGCAAGCCTGCTTAAAGCGACCCTACGATCGGGTTATGAGGGCGTGCTGAACAGTTACGCCCAGTTGTTTTTTGCGCTTAATCCGTTGTTAGGATTCATCGCTTTGGGGGTAAGTTTCGGGCAGTGGGCATGGGGATTGAGCGGATTAGGATCGGTGATCATGGTGCAGATTCTTGCCGCCCTTACCTCGCAAGACAAGGGATTTCAACGCGAGGGGATGTTTGGCTTCAATGCGCTTTTGCTTGGCTTGGCCATGGCTCAGCGCTACGAAATCACCGCCGCCTGGTTCTTGCTTCAAGGGTCGGGTTTGTTGTTGTTGATGGGACTGACCGTTTGGTGGAATCATGCCCTTGGGAAATACCGCTTGCCCTACCTCACCTTTCCTTTCTTGGTCACGTACTGGGTCTTGATCGCGGGTGCAGGGTTCATGGGCTCGGTAACCTTGCGGTATCCTCTGCCACCGAACGAGTTAACATATCTACCCGCCTTGGAAACTGTTTTCGCATGGCCAACGCCGGTGGTTTCCTTCTTCAAAACCCTGGGTTCCATTTATTTTCAGAACAGTTTGGGGGCAGGCTTGCTTTTGGCCTTCGCGCTGTTGGTTCATTCAAGAATCTCGTTCGTCTTGGCCGTGTTGGGTTACGGATTGGCTTATGGAATCTTCGGCTGGGTAGGGGCATCTACCGCCCATTTGACGGACTACTTGGTCGGAAGCAACTTCATTTTCATGGCCATTGCTTTGGGCGGATTTTACATGGTACCCTCCAGAACCTCCATGGGCTTGGTGGTTCTGCTTACCCCCTTGCTCATGGTGATGATGTTTGCCTTGCAGGGTTGGTTGGCTCCCTGGCACTTGCCTCCGTTTACTTTGGCCTTTAGCGTTTTGACGATTTTGGTTTTGTTCTTTGTGCAAAGCAGTTCGCGCATTCCGGGTTTGCTCCCTGTTCAAATTCAGTACTACGCTCCGGAGAAAACCCTGTACAAGAGTTTGGTCCAATCCCCCCGACTTGCGCATCAACACCGAAGCCGTTTGCAATTGCCGGTCTGGGGTTCATGGAGCATAAGCCAAGGCTATCAAGGCCTTCATACCCATTTGGGTAGGTGGGCCAATGCCCTGGACTTCGTGATTCGGGACGAAGAGGGTCGTACCCATCGAGGGGATGGGAGCAAGCTGGAAGATTATTATTGTTACAACAAACCAGTGATTGCGCCTTTGGATGGTTATGTCGTTGCTTTGACCAATCATGTGGCCGATAACCCGGTGGGCGGAATGGACCTGGACAAGAACTGGGGTAATTCCCTGGTCCTTCATCACTTGAACGGCCTTTATACCCAATTGTCGCATTTGCGCCAAGATTCCTTTCAGGTGGTGATGGGTCAGTGGGTTCACCAAGGGCAGGTCTTGGCGGCTTGCGGAAATTCTGGTCGTTCGCCAGAGCCGCACTTGCATTTTCAGGTACAGAGCAGCCCGGAAGTCGGTGCACCTACCCTTGCGTATCCTCTGGCGCATTATTTAGCCAAAGAAGCCCCGTCGGCGCAGGGCCATCCCGCACGATCGGATACGGCCTTGGTTTGGAAGCAGTGGTCGGTGCCCCAAGAAGGGGAAGAAGTCAGGAACGTGGATCCGTTGGAATGGCTGAGCAAAGCCATGGCTTTCAAGCCCGGGCAGACCCTCCGTCTGCAGGAAGAGGGCAAACCCGAACATATCCTGGATTGGAAGGTCTATACCGACGCCTACAACCGCACCTACCTCCATTGCAGCCAAAGTCAATCCACCCTATGGTTTGTTCACGACGGGGTGATGTTCTGGGCTTACGATTTTGAGGGGTCCAGGACTTCCGTGCTGCATGCCTTTTATCTGACGGTTTATCGCTTGTCCTTGAGCGCCTTTGTGGGCGAAATGGAGGACCGTTTGCCGTTGACGGACTTTAGCAGGCCCCTGCCGCGTTGGATACAAGATTTGTTAGCGCCTTGGTGGATTTTCTACAGCGTTCGCTATGGATCGCAACTACGGTACAGCGATCCGACGGGACTTCTGGAAGGCGGAGTTTATTCCGTATCGGTTCGTTCTCTATGGGGATGGAAGGCGGTGCGGGAAGCCAAGTTTCAACTCCACGCCGACGCGATGTCGGGTTTGAATCGCTTTGTGCTTGAGGGCGAAAAGCCCCTAGGCCTGCGTCCTTGGTCATCGGCATCCAATTCACGCACCTTTCGATGTGTTTTGAGTTAAGAAATCGGATACGCTCTTTGACTTTGGGGTTTTTCCTAAGCAGCGCTTGTGGGGTCATGCCCTCGCTGGCCGAGGGTCCGGCGCTGGCCGAGGGTCCAGGAAACCCTCCGCTCACCATAATCGAGGTGGATCGTTTAAGCGAACAATTCGGTAAGGAGGCACGTTACACCGAGTTAATTCGATTGGGACGCCAAGCCTTGGAGCAAGGTATGGAGTTTCTGGCTTTGCATCAACGGATGGCCATGGCTTACCGAGCCTTGGGGAGATTCGAAGGCGCTGTATCCCATGATCAGCGTGCTTTGGAGATGCACCCGGGCTCCTCGGAAATTCGAAGCCTATTGTACAACGACTTGTTGGCCTGCCAACGTTATCAGGAGGCCCAATGGCTGTACCCGAATTCCGACCATGCCGCGGCGACGAGCCCTTTGTTGCAATGGCATACGGACCTGGTGCACGGGCATGCGGCGTACACCCAGCCAGGGGCCTACAACAATCTGATTCCAAAATCCTTGACAGAGAATCCCAGCGCTGCTGATCGTCAACAATTTTATTATTCCCTGAGGGACAGTTCGCGGCCTTACGCCGAGGCGACCTTGCAAGGCCCTTCCGTCCTGAGGGGTTTGGGATGGGGCTGGTCCGTGGGTCAAGAGGGACATTGGGTTCTGAGGAGTCAGTGGGGCTATAACCAATTCACCACCCAATCAACGGGCGTGGTGCAATCCAATTACTTGCACCTACCCAGCCTGCTCGCCAGGGATACCGTCTTGGTTCAACCTTATACCAACACTTCGAGGCAATACAGCCACCTCATGGAATTTCAAGCGGCACGAATGCCTTCATGGCGATGGACAGCGGGCTGGAGTTTGTTCGATGAGCGGGCCTCGTATTTCAGCAGTCAGTTGGATACGATCCAAGGAGGCTTGGTCGGCGTCGATGATCCGTACCGACATCGCGCGGTTACCGGGATCCTGGGGGCGACTTATCGACTGCGTTTGGTGGAATTGCGCGCGGGATTGGTTCGGGCCAACCTTAATTCGGGTCAACAACGGCAATTTGACCTGGGCTTGACGCTATGGCCCTTGGGTAATCCGACTTTGCAGCTGGGCATGGAGGCAAGCTACCTGAACAACCGCTCCAATGCGGGGAATGTTACGGAGAACGGTGTTGTAGCGATGCGCTGCGGCATGGCTCCTGCCTCCCTGTGGCGGCATCTCAACGGTAAGCGATTCCAAGGTCAATCCCCCAGGCTATGGATGGAAGCCAGTGTTACCGGTGGGGCCAACCTGCGGAATTATACCCGACCCGGGACGCTCTGGGCAATGAATTCCTACGAAAACATACGACGGATTCAAGGGCTGTCCCTGCGTTGGAAGGTACCCGCCAAGCCAACCGCTGCCCTTCGTGGGGAGTGGTGGTGGACTGTAACCTGGCAAATTCAAAATCGGGACCAAAGCTATGTGGCCTTACCTTGGCAAACCCCTCCCGGATCCGAGAACCCGCCGAACGTCTCCAAAACACCTGAAAACTTTATCCTCCATAACCGCTGTCAAATGGTGGGCCTCAGCCTCTTGAGAACATTCCACTAAACCGAATTCATTTTAATTTTAAAGCCATGATGCGTTCAACATCCATTTTCCATTACATCCTCGCTGCTTTTTGCTTCCTTTGGTGGAGCACGGCGACCCCTGTCCATGCCCAAACCTCCGCCTCCGAAGAGAGAATCCGGGAGGCATTTGCCGAAAGTTACCGACTGGAATCGTTGCAAGATTATACGGCGGCGGTGAAGGCCTTGGAAGCCCTTGGCCGGGAGCTGGTGCACCTGGTTTACGAGGCCAATTTGAGGCTGGGATGGTTGTGTTACAAAGCGGGTGACCACGACAAGTCGTTGATGTATTATCAGCGCGCAATCACCTTGCAACCCTTGGCGACCGAGCCGTTATGGGGTTTGTTGTTACCGGTAACTGCCAATGAGGATTGGGTCCGTGCCGAATCCCTGTACAAAGCCATTCTCAAGCAAGACCACCGCAATGCCACCGCCCACTATCAACTGGGCTTGATTTATTATTATCGTCAGAATTACCCCGAGGCCTTGAAGTACCTGGAGGTCTCCCTTCGCCTGTCCCCTTTTGATTATTATTCCATGCTGATGACCGGGTGGACTCAATACTTTCTGGGACAGAAAGCGGATGCCAAAGTGCTGTTTGAACGCGTGTTACGATTTACACCCCAAGATGCATCCGCCCTCGAAGGGCTCAAACTTCTGGCTCCCTAAAGGAAAAAGATTTTCGACAAATATCTCAAGGTTTACTCAAAGGCTCTCGGCTGCTGTGACGAATTCTTAAAAGACGAATTTCGTTAAGTTCGTTTTTAATTTGATAGGTCACTCGATAATTATAAACCAAAAAAACCCTTAGGTCATTTGTCGGTTTCTCAATTAAATCATCAATTTTAAAAAGATGAGGAGCCTTTTTATTCTTGATAATTGTTTAAACAATTCTATTTTGACAATTTTTGGGGCTTGATCGCTTTCTTTATGGAGATAGATGAGAATCTCTTTGAAGTGATCGAGTGCAGCTCTATCCCAAACAATAGTGTAATGCTTTGATTTTACCACGAGGATAACTCATTGATCGCATCTTGATGGGTAACAGAATTTCCGCTATCCATGCGGAGCACAGCGTCATTAATTTCCTTGTTATACTGCTTTTTTGTAATTCTTTTTTCTCCGCTTTCCACATTTAGAAGCGTTTTGATCATTTCCAAAACAAGAATTTGTTGCTTGGAGCTAAGCAACGGCAAATAGCCGTTAACTTGTTTTTGAACTATCGCACTCGTCATAATGAGATATTTAAAATCAAATTTACAACAGGAAAGCAGGAGCGAAGAGGGAATTGGGGGCGCGGGTCCTGTTAAAGCTTGAAGGCCTTGCGGACAGCAGCGACTTGATCGAGGGCCTCCCAGGTGAAGAGTTCCACCGGAACGGTGCGCACTTGATCGGCTCCTGTTCCCCAGCGGATGGTTTTGTTAACTTTGGTATGGGGCCTGCCCATATGCCCATAAGCCGCTGTTTCGGAATAGATGGGGGTCATCAGCTTGAGGCGCTTGATGAGCATGCCCGGACGCATGTCGAAGATCTTGGCGATGCGTGCGGCGATTTCGCCATCGCTGAGTTTCTTGTTTTGGGCATCGCGGACATTCGCGGTGTTGTAGGTGTTCACGTAGAGGCCCACTGGCTCGGCAACCCCAATGGCGTAGGCCACTTGCACCAGGACTTGATCGCAGACTCCTGCAGCGACCATGTTCTTGGCAATATGACGTGCCGCATAGGCGGCTGATCGGTCCACTTTGGAGGGGTCTTTGCCCGAGAAGGCTCCTCCACCGTGGGCGCCTTTGCCGCCGTAGGTGTCCACGATGATCTTGCGTCCGGTCAATCCGGTGTCCCCGTGGGGTCCGCCAATCACAAAATTCCCGGTAGGGTTGATATGGTATTTCACGGTTTTGTTGAAGAATCGGGCAATGCGCGTTGGCAATTGCTTCTTGACACGGGGGATGAGGTAACGCTGAATATCGTTAGCAATCTTGGTTTGCATGGCCTTCTGGTCTGCTTTGACAGCACGGGCGTTGCTACCGCTGTTCACGAAAGGATCGTGCTGGGTCGAAACCACGATGGCATCGATGGCTTCGGGTTTGTGCTTGTCGGAATAGCGAATGGTGACTTGGCTTTTGGCATCGGGGCGGAGATATTTCATCACGCGGCCCTCTTTGCGGATGGCCGCAAGTTCTCGTAACAACAGATGGCTAATTTCCAAAGGCAGGGGCATGAAGCTCTCCGTTTCGTTGGTGGCATAACCAAACATCATGCCTTGATCGCCTGCTCCCTGGGTCTCCGGGCTTGCTTTCTCCACGCCTTGGTTGATATCAGGGGATTGCTCATGGATGGCCGAGATCACCCCGCAAGAATCCGCATCGAACATGTATTCGGATTTGGTGTAGCCTATTTTGCGAATTGTATCGCGGGCAATCAGCTGGGCATCTACGTAGCCTTTGGTTTTGACCTCGCCCGCAAGTACTGTCAAACCGGTGGTGACTAGGGTCTCACAAGCCACCTTGGAATTGGGATCCTGTGCCAAGAAGGCGTCCAGGAGCGCATCGGAAATTTGGTCAGCAACCTTGTCAGGATGCCCTTCGGAGACTGATTCGGAGGTAAAGAAATACGACATAGGGTAAAGGGGTTTAAGGCAACAACAGGGTTAGGGTATCCCGGAACTTTCGCGGCAAAAATAGGCCAGGCCAAGGGAATTCCCTTACCGTTCCAGAAGGAAGCGAAGACGCTGCGCGACTTTCTCCGCCGAAGGGAGCATCTCCGCCTCCAGAACGATGTTCAAGGGAACCGCAGGCAGGTTGGCCGACCCCATGGCTTCGACGGGACCGTCCAGTTGCTCAAAACAATCGCGCTGTATGCGGAAGGCCAGGGATTCCGCAAAGGAGTTGAGCAAAGGCTCTTCGGTCAAGACCAGGACCTTGCCATGGGCACGGCTTCGCTCCATGACCATCGCCTCGTCCAAGGGGTACAAGGTGCGCAGGTCCAGGATTTCGACTTTGCCGGACAAATCCCCCACGGCGGCATTCAGGGCCCAATGAACCCCCATGCCGTAGGTCACGACTAGGCAACTGTCCCCCAAACTCAGGGCCTCCTGCGATGCCTCCAAGGCCACCCGGGCCTTGCCCAGCGGCACCACATAATCCTCCGAGGGCTCCGGAGTTTTGGCCGCTTCCGTTCCGGGCACTTTGCTCCAATACAGCCCCTTGTGTTCAAAGACAACCACTGGGTTGGGATCCAAGAAGGCGGCCTTCAACAGGCCCTTCATATCCGCCGCGTTGGACGGGTACACCACCTTGATCCCGCGAATATTTAGAATCGCCGATTCAATGCAACCTGAATGGTAAGGCCCTCCTCCACCGTAGGCCCCACAGGGAATCCTGATCAGGCTCTGCACCGGGAATTGACCCCGTGACAGGTAACAACTTTTGGACAGTTCCACCACCAACTGATTGACGCCGGACCATATATAATCTGCGAATTGTATTTCAACAATAGGTTTAGCGCCCACTGCAGACATGCCCGCGGTACTCCCTACCAAATAGGCCTCTTGAATGGGTGTATTGAAAACCCGGCTGTCCCCAAATTTATCCGCCAAGGTGGCAGCCTCACGGAAGACCCCGCCCAATGTTTTCCCCACATCCTGTCCGTAGAACAATGCTGCAGGCTCATTCCTCAGAATTTCTTCTACCGCATGCAATGCCGCATCCACCATCACCACTTTTTCCCGACCTGCGGGCTCACGCACCCCGGATTCCATGGACGGCCCCCCTTCGGCAAACTCGTGAAGATATAGGCTATTCGGTTCAGGATCAGGCGCTTGCTTGGCTCTTTCAAAATCAGCAACCGCTCGGCGACGACCGGTATCGGCAAGTTGATCCAATTCCTCTTCCCAGAAACCCGCCTTGAGCATCTGCTTGCGCAATCGGGGTAGGGGGTCCATCCGTTCATGGTCGCTCAGGTCCTCTTCGCTACGGTACCACTCTTTGCGAACCCCGGAGGTATGATGCCCTAATAACGGAACAGTGGCATGCAATAACACAGGACCTTTGCGCGAACGGCAATATCCCAAGGCTTCCTCAATTGCTTTGCATGACGCCTTGAAATCATTCCCCTCCACCCGCATTCGCTTAAGGCCCTTGAAACCTTCAGCGTAATGGTAGGCATCCATAGCTCTCATTTCCCCGGCACTTGCCGAAATACCCCATTCGTTATCCTGCACCAAGA
>SXGR01349090.1_pt1 | contig 16531 bp, 13 predicted proteins | sample 3174711 | NCBI WGS metagenome assembly SXGR01 (sample SAMN11356860, study PRJNA531348) | freshwater metagenome | isolation source: freshwater sample F1-60 | place: China: Fuxian Lake, Yuxi | collected 2017-12-25
CCACCGGCAGCGACGCGGTGAAGTACGGCAAGAAGGTGTCGAGATCGGATTGCCCGTCGAACCGCACCCGGAAGGCCGCGTAGTAACAGACCGTAATCAGCACGAGGTCGAGCATGACCTCGGCAAAATGCCACCGGAACGTCAGGTCCTTCAGGAATGGCGCAAACGACGACTTCTGCAGCGCGATGAAGTCCTGCTTGTTATAGGCCGGCACCCTGGCGAGATAGACGCCAATCAGCACCAGCGCAACGCCGAAGACGGCCACCACCGGCAGCATCGGCTCCGTGCCCGTCGCCGATTGGAGAAACCAGGCGGTGGCGCCACCGGCCGCGCCGAAGAAGTACAGGATGCGCACCGCGCTTCGCTCGGAGAACCCGATCGAGACGAGCCGGTGCGACACATGGTCGGTGCCGCCCTTTGTCGCTTTCCGTCCCGCGAGCCGCCGGAGCACCAGCACGAACCCGGTGTCGAACAGCGGCACGACGAGAATCAGCGCCACCAGCACCGCCGGGTTCACGAACGCGAGCCGCGTGTGAAAGATCGGCACCAGCGACGCCGACGCGAGGACCGCGCCGATGAAGAGGCTCCCGCAGTCGCCCATGAACATTCGCGCCGGAGGACGGTTCCAGTAGAGAAACCCGAGCAGCGCCCCGGCCAGCGCCGTCAGCAGCAGCACGAGCCCGGGACCGATCGATGACCCCAGCACGAGCGCCAGCGCGCCGGCGGCCACGAGCCCGACACCCGCCGCCAGGCCGTCCATGTTGTCGAGGAGATTCAGGCCGTGGCAGATCCCGGCGAACCAGACGATGGCGATGAGCGTGTACCAGGACGGCACCGCGCCCTGCGGCTCGGCGCCGGCCAGCGCGCCCACGAGGAACGCGCCGATCGCCAGCGACGAAACCAGCTTCGCCAGCGGCGACAGCTGCAGGCGATCGTCGAGGATGCCGACGACGAACATCGCCAGCGACGCCGCCGCCACCGCCACCCACGGGCTGGCGACGTCAATCAGCGACGGCTGCAGCCAGACGACCGCAAAACCGGCGATGGTCCCGCCCGCGATCGCCACTCCGCCCATCGTCGGCGTCGGCGCGGTGTGCCACCGATCCGGGCGCGGCGGCACCACGGCCCCGAGGGCAACGGCGGCGGCCGTCGCGACGATGAAGACGGCGAAATGAAGGATCACGTGGCGGACGTGACGAGTTCCCGGAACCGGGCGTCCTTGTCGCGGAGGAGAAACGGCGTCCCGCCGAGGATGCCCTCGCAGATTGTATCCAGACCCTGGGAGGCGCCGGGCAGCAGCTCCTGAAGCCGGTTGAGCTTCAGCCGGTAGATGGGAAAGCCGGCCTTGGGGTCGATGAAGGGCAGCGGGATCATGCGGTTGAAAAAGAAGTGGTACGCGTAGCGCCGCGCCCTGGCCAGCTGATCCGGCCGGAGGCGCTCGGGAAACGGCAGTCGTTCGAGGATCGCAAAGTACTCCTGCGGGGAGCTCGCATCGTGCGTGATCCCCTTGTTCCGGATCCAGGCCTCGCCCGCCACGATCACCGGCACCCCGACGCTGGTGAGCTCGACGCCCATTTTCGTGCCGTAGATGATCGCGGCATTGCACAGCGACATCAGGCCGTAGGTGCTGAGACCGCTTTCCGGCGGCACGACCAGGATGTTCGGCGCCAGCGTGGGCACGCGCTTCCGCAGCTCGGCCAGGATCGGCTGGCGCGACGGCGGGAAGCCGCTGATCTCCGCCGGGTGAACGCGAATGAGCAACTGGAGGTCCGGCCGCGTCGCGAAATACTCGCACGTCTGGACCAGCCACTCGACAATGTTGGGGAACGCATTCGCCGGGTAGTGCAGCTGCGCGTCCCACGTCACGTTGGTGAGCAGCCCGATCACCGGCCTGGCTGGATCGACGCCGACCTGGCGCGCGATGTCCTGCGGATCCTGGCGCGTCGGGCGGTGGAACACGATCCAGTCGAAGAGACCTTCACGGCGGCTCGAGAGGTACTGCATGAGGCTGCGCTCCTGGGTGGCCGAGAGCTCGAGCCCTTCCCAGTTGTCGCGCGGCTCCGACATCAGCGTGTGGTGATAGGTGTCGTCGTGGCTGAAGATGAAGCGCCGCTTGCGATAGGCGACGTTCCAGGTGGAGACGTGCACGCGCTCCTGGCGCGCGACGTCGGCCAGGATGCCCCACGGCACGTAGATGCCGTGGGTCAGGACGGTCGAGGAGAAGCCGATCGATCGGAGGAGCCGGCGCGTGGCGTAGGCCGTGAGCAGCGCCGCCTCGAGATACCGCCTGAGCACCGGCTCGGCGAGCGGCTCGTCCTGCAGGGAGCCTGAGGCAAAGAAGCGCAGCGCGCCCGCGTGCGCATGCTCGCCGATGTTCAGGCCGTCGAGCGTGAAGCGCTCGATGTCGCTGAACGGCTGGGTCGCGGCCGTCCGGCTGGCGGTGGCGCGATCGTCAGGCGTCAGCCAGTCGCTGTACCGGTGGACGCGGATACCGAGCTGCGCGTACACCTTTTCCGCCGGCCACCGGCAGTCGCGGCACAGGTCGCCGGTGGGGCCGCGTTTCACGAAGGCCGCCACATCCGGGTAGAGCGACGCTTCGCATTCGGCGCACGCGGTGATCGCGCCGTCACAGACGAGCGCGTGCACCTCCGCGCCCCGGAACGTCAGCGCCGCCGCGAGCGCGCTCTCCAGCGTGATCGCGTGCGCATAGGCCCCGATCGAGCTGGCCATCAGCACCCGCGGTCCACCCTGCGCGGCCGACCGCGCGGACTGCCAGAGCGCCGCGTCGGCGGCGACCGGGAGCGTCCAGTCCGGATAGGCCTCGAACCGCGCGTGGTACCACCGCCGGGCAAGCCGCGTGGCACGCCACAGCGCGGGCAGCCGGCGGATGACGTGTCTCACGCGGGCACCATGTCACCGCCGTGAATCACGCGCACGAAGTCTCCCGGCGGCGGCAGCTCCGCGAAGACGCGCCATGGGTCGTGGGCGCGGAGCTCGTCGATCGTGTAACCGCCGGTGGCGACGGCGATGGTGCGGGCGCCGATGGCGTTCGCGCAATCGATGTCGTGCGGCGTGTCGCCGATGACGAAGACGCGATCCTCGGCAATGGGGCCGGCGCGCCGCGCCAGCGCCAGCGCGCGTCCGGCGATCGTCGACCGCTCGCCGGTGTCCTCGGCAAAGGCGCCATCCGGGAAGAAGTGCATCAGGTCGTAGTGCGTCAGCTTTGCCGTGGCGCCCGCGCGTGTGTTGCCGGTCAGGAGATACGACCGGACGTCGCTGCGGCCCCGCAGCCGCTCGAGGATCTCGCGAACGTTCGGCAGCACGCGCCCCTGCCGGCGCGGCAGGCTGGCCGGCAGCAGCTCGCCGTAGCGGTCGACGAAGCGGTTCAGGAACGCCGCGTCCGCCTGAATGCCCATCTGCTCGAACGTCTTGAGCGCGATCTGGTAGTCGGTGAGGCCGGCGATCCGCATCGCCGCCAGCTCGAAATCACGGCCGGTCAGCTCGCGAATCGCGTCGTCCCAGGCGAACACGCCCGCCTTCGCGGTGGTCAGAAGTGTCCCGTCGATGTCCCAGAAGAGAACGGTCATGGCTATCTTCCGGCTGAAGCCGGAAGCCACGCAGCCCTTCCGCCTTGAGGCGGGAAGGCTGCCGCTCCGATCGTGTTCACAAGCGACGGGATGTCCAGCGCGTGATACGCGAGCACCTCGTCGTTGGTGCCGCACTCGGGCAGCGCCGCCACCCCCGCGCGCGTGACCTTCACCGTGGGGTCCAGTCCGAGCTCGGCGATCGCGGCAGCGAGCATCTCACCCTGCCCGCCGTGCACGTAATGGTTGTCGAGCGTCACGACGGCACGGGCGCTGCCGACCGCCTGACGCAGCCACGACGGGTCAACGCGATTGAGCCACGGCAGGTTCACGACGCGCACGCTGACGCCGCCGCTCTTCTCCAGCTCCGCCGCCGCGTGCCACGCGTTCGACAGCAGCCACGGCCCGTACGCGAAGACGACGATGTCGGTGCCGTCGCGGACGGTCCAGCCGCAGCCCACCTGCACGCGCTGGCCCGCCGGATACGTAAACGGGAGCGGCCACTTGACGGAGACCAGCCGGAGGTACGCGCTCTCCGCGACGCGGTTCACGAGATGATCGAAGATGGCGTGCACTTCCGCTTCGGCGGCCGGCTCCGCGAGCACGAGATGCGGGACCGACCCGAGCGCCGCGATATCACGGACCGACTGGTGCGAGTGCCCCGGTCCGCCGGGCAGCAGCCCGGCCAGCGAGCCGACGTAGATGACCTTCGACCCCTCGCTGCACTGGTTGTAGATCTGCTCGTTGGGCCGCGCGGACAGGAAGCAGGCGAACGAGTGCGCGATCGGCAGCGTGCCGCGGCGCGCCATCCCGCAGGCCATCGAGACCATGTCCTGTTCCGCGATGCCGCACTCGACGAACCGCTCGGGGTACTTCGCCGCAAACGGCACGAGGCCGCAGTCCTTCACGAGGTCGGCGTCGAGCACGACGATGTTCGGGTGCCGCGCGCCCTGCTCGAGCAGCGCGTCCTTGTAGGCGGCGATCAGGTTCTGCGTGTCGCGCGGCTCCCGGCGCTCCGGCCGCTGCCCGGTACGGGTCTCGAGCGCGCCGAGGCCGAGGGTCTCGAACAGCTGGCGGGCGCGCGCGAGCAGCTCCTGCGAGGCGGCGGCGTACTCGGCCTCCGTGGGAGCGCCCGAGTGGTAGGCGTAGAGCTCTCCGGCTTTCATCGCCGGTCCTTCCATGAACGACACGCCCTTGCCTTTGACCGTCTCCGCGATGATGACCTTCGGTCGATCGGTCACGGCGTCGAGCGCCCGGAGCGTCCGCTCGAGCGCCGGCACGTCATGCCCATCGCAGCGGCTGACGTGCCAGCCGAAGGCCCGGAACTTCGCCTCGAGCTCCCCGAGATCGCTGACGTCACGCACCCAGGTATCGGACTGGATCCGGTTGCGATCGATGATCGCGACGATCTCGCCGAGCCCCGAGTTCGCCGCCGACACCAGCGATTCCCAGAACTGCCCTTCCTGCAGCTCGCCGTCGCCGGTCAGCACGAAGATGCGGCGCGGCGTTCCCGCCAGGCGGTTGGCGATGGCCATCCCCTTCGCCTTCGAGATGCCCATGCCGAGCGAGCCCGTGTTGGCCTGGACGTACGGCGTCTCGACGTGCGGATGTCCCGGCAGTCCGTGCAGACGGCGCAGGTGGTCCATCTTTTCCTCGGGCAGCAGGCCGAGGCCGATGAACACCGAGTAGAGGGCGGGCGCGTCGTGCCCTTTCGACGAGAAGAAGATGTCGCACGCCTGCGGCCCCTGGTCGAGGTCGCGGATCTCGTTGAGAAACAGCCAGCTCATGATCTCGAGCGAGCTGAAGCTGGTGCCGATGTGGCCCGACCAGGCGCGCGCGATCATGTACAGCGTGTTGAGGCGCGCGAGCGCCGCGAACGCTTCGGCCGTCGCCACCGCTGGACGCCTGGCGTCCACGAGGCGCCGGCACTCAGACGCGGGAACGTAGACCAGCTCGTCGCTGGTGACCTGATCGAGTTGTTGTTCACCCATGAAATGTCTTGTGAATTGAGGAATTGACGGATGGACGAATCGACGAATTGGAATCCGTCACTTCGTCACTTCGTCACTTCGTCAATTCACGACGGCTCCATACGGCGCCTGCCGCACCGCCGGAAGCACCGCGGCGCCGTCGGCAATCAGGCGCTCGGCAATCATCCAGTCGTGCGGATCGTTGATGTCAAACCCCTCGTACCCTTCGGTGACGAACGGCACCAGTACGTCGCCGGCAATCGTGCGGCGCTCGGACACGACGCGCGACCACGCAATCTCGAGCGACGCGTTCTGCACGTAGACGGGCGGCAGCGCCTGGTAGGGCGTGCTGTGCCACGGCTGATCCTTCGGGCCCTGCAGGAGCGGCTCCATCCGGTTGCCGTTGACGACCCACATCTTTCCCGGGTGCTGCGTGCACTTCTCGATGGCCCGCAGCGAGTCCACGCCCTGCTGCGCCGCGAACAAGGCCCACGCGCGCTGGATGGTTCCGGCGGTCCGGAACGGGCTGGTCGGCCGCAGCAGGCTGAAGCAGTCCCACGCCCGGCCGCGGCGCTTCAGTTCCGTCAGCGTGTATTCCAGCCACTCGATGTCGGGCGAGGTGTCGCCGGCAAACTGCGACGGCCGCAGAAACGGCACGTCCGCGCCGTAGTGCCTGGCCACCGCCGCGATCTCCTCCGAATCGGTGGACACGATCACCGACTCGAAGACGCCGCTCTCGAGCGCCGGCACAATCGAGTAGGCGATCACCGGGTGGTCGCCCAGCGCGCGGATGTTCTTCCCCGGCACGCGCTTGGAACCCTGTCGTGCGGGAATGAAGGCGACCGCGTTCACACCTGGCCTGGGTTGTGGTTGATGTAGATGGTCTTCAGGTCCGAGTAGACGTCGAGCGCCTGCGTGCCCGCCTCGCGCCAGCCGTTGCCCGACTGCCGGAGGCCGCCGAACGGCAGGTGCGGCTCGCTGCCGTAGGTACCCCCGTTGACCACCGCGACGCCGCACTGAATGCGGTCGATGAACGTCATCGCGCGGTGGATGTTCTGCGTGTGGATCGACGCGGTCAACCCGAAGGACGAGTCGTTCGCCAGCGCAATCGCCTCCTCGAACCCCGTCACGCGGTACAGGATCGTGATGGGGCCGAACAGCTCGCTGCGCGAGATCTCGTCGTTGGGCCCGACGTGTTCCAGGATGGTCGGCGCCACGAAGTAGCCGCCGCCGTAGGCATCGCCGCTTAAGCGGGTGCCGCCAGTGAGCACCGCGGCGCCGGCGGCCTTCGCGCGCTCGACCGACGACAGCATGTTCGTCATCTGCCCCTCGTTGATCACGGGGCCGTAGTCATCGGAATCGCCGGTGCCGACTTTCAGCCGGCGCGTCGCCTCGACCAGCATGTCCTTGAAGCGGTCGTAGACCGCCTCGAACACAAGGATGCGGCTGCCGGCAGCGCACCGCTGTCCGGCGTTGCTGAACGCGGAGCCAATCGTCCACGTCACCGCATGCTGCAGATCCGCGTCGTCACAGACGATGAGCGGGTTCTTGCCGCCGAGCTCGAGGCAGGTCTTCGCCAGGCGGCGGCCCGCGGTTTCCGCGATCCAGCGGCCCACTTCGCACGAGCCGGTGAAGCTGACGACGGCGACATCAGGGTGCTCGACGAGCGGCGCGCCGGCCTCTTCGCCGAACCCGTGGAGCGTCGTGTAGACGCCTGCAGGGACGCCGGCCTCGCGCGCGAGCACGCCGAACGCCCACGCCGAGAGCGGCGTGTCCTCGGCCGCCTTCAGAATGGCGGCGTTGCCGCAGAGCAGCGCGGGGAATGCTTTCCACGCGACGTTGGCGATCGGCGTGTTGGCCGCGATGATGAGCCCCGCGACGCCAAGCGGCTGCCGCACGACCATCGCCGACTTGTTCGGCACGGCACTGGTGGTCGTCTGGCCATAGAAGCGGCGCCCTTCGCCAGCGACGAAGAACCCCATCTCGATCGCCGCGTCGGTCTCGCCGAGCGCGTCCTTGCGCGACTTCCCCGTCTCCCTCGCCACCAGGTCGGCAATCGCGCTGCGATGCTCGCGCATGAGCAGCGCGATCTGGCGCAGGATGTCGCCGCGGCGGACGACCGTCATCGCGCCCCAGGCGGGCTGCGCCTGCTTCGCCATCTCGACGGCGAGCTCGACGTCGCGTGTGGTCGACCGCGCGACCTCGCAAATCACACCGCCGGTCGCCGGATCAATCTTTGAGAACGTTCGTCCGTCGGCCGCAAGCGCGTCGGTGCCGCCAAGCTGATTCGGGATCACCGACGGGATCGCCGTCACGTCCGCTTTGCCGGCCACCGACTGTCCCGCCGCGGCCACGTTGGTCGTCATCCCCACTCCCCGGTTGCCTGAGCCTTGTCGTTCCACATCGCCCGCTGCGCAGGGGGAAGCGACTTGATGAGCGTTGCGAGCGCCCGGTTGTCGGGTGCCACGTAGAACTGATACGCGTACCGTTCGAGCTGCGCGGGAGCGTCAGCCGGAATCGTCGCGCCGTGCGCGCCACGCGAGTTCAGGCTGACGAGCATCGTGTTGGGCCGAAACGGCACGGACTTCACCAGTTCGCACCTCCGACCCTCTTCCTCTGGATAGTACGTCGTCTTGTACGAGGCCTCGCTATCGCCGTGGACGCGAAATAGCTGCGTTCCATGCGCGTCGCTGTCACCCGGGCGAGCGAAATACAGCAAGCATGTCAGCATCGCGCGCTTCGGATCGCGATGCGGCCCGAGATGGTAGCCAGGCCGTCGCAGCATCAGCCGGCCACCGTGAACGGACTGCGGCAGCGCATTGGACTGCTCGACGAAACCGGGACCAAAGACGGTGGCGAAGTGATCCTGCAGCGGCGCGTGGAACTTCTCGAGCACCGCGGGACGGATGACCTGCCGGGCGATCACGGTATCCATGAACCCCCAGGCCGCCGACGGCAGCGTCGGCCCCAGCTCCATCGGGAATACGAGGTTCTGTTTCGTGAGATCCCGATCGTCGAAGAACTCCGCCGGCGGAATCGCGCGAATCAGCAAATCGTAGACGTCGTCCGGCAACAGGCGTTCGACGAGGATGTGCTCATACGGATCGGTGAGCATCGGCGCCGACGCAATCGCACTGCGGACGTGCGTGGCGATGCGCGACTCGTCGAGCAGCGACGGCAGCCGCTCGACATCCTCGCGCTGCCGCTCATTCAACAGCGTCGTCAGCCTGAGCTGCGCCGAGGTGCGATCCGCCCGGCGGAGCCGCTCGGCGCCGTCGCGGTGCGCGGCCTCGAGCTCCTCTACGCGCCGCAGCAGACGCCGCACATCGCGGCGCAACAGCTTGATTTCCGGATCACCCTCCGGATGCACGAGGCGGTAGAGCAGGCGTCGCGCCTGCGCCGCAATCATCATTGAAAGCAGGGCAGATGGTCGTTGCCGAACGTGCGGGCAGGCTGCCGCGACGCGTCCGCGAGGACGATCAGGCGCTTCTCACCAGCGACGGCGAAACGCGCCACCTCGCGGTAGCGCTCGTGCACGTACGCGTAGAGACGCGGATGCGCGGCAGGCATCTCCTCTTCCGTTTCACTGTCGGCAATCACGTAGGGAACGTCTTCAGCGGCGAGCCGCTCAAGCGCCAGTGTCGCATGGCGCGGCGAGTCGTAAAACCCCGGCAGCAACGAGTCGTGTCCGGCGGCAAACCCGCGGCCGGTGAAGAAGAACAACTCGGGCGCGAATGTCAACGTGAGCAGACGACTGCCGGGCGCGGTGCACTCGCGCAGGTAGTCCGCGATGGGCATCTCGATGCGGCCCATGCGCTCCCGTGGCGGCGCCAGCTCCTCCCGCAGCTCCTGCGCACGCGCGCGCATGCCTGCCCATCCGGAGCTGACGCGCGTTTCCTCGAGCCGGTCGCCGAACGAGGCAGCGGCGGCCGGTCCCCAGAGCGCCACGACGAGCAACAGGGCGGCGGCCGCACGCCATGCGACGCGCGCGGACAGAGCGCGTGCAGACGTCCAGAGCGCCGCCAGCACGAACGGCAGCAGCAGCGCGAACGGCGCCACCACGTCGCGCACGCGCGTGACGAGCGGGTCGCGAAGCATCGACCAGTTCATCAGGAACTGCACCACGATCGCCATCACCACAAGCGTGCGCGGCTCGGGGGCAAGCGACGGCCACAGCCGCCACAGCACGACGGCGGCGGCCAGCGGCAGCAACCATGCGAGGTAGTACGTCACCGCGGCACCGTTGTCGACCGGGTAGAGTCCAGCCGCCGGCGACGGCACGCGCATCAACACGCGCTCGATCACCCCGGGCGCCGGGTTCCGCATGTCGAACTCCGAGCGGTCGATGCCGTTCGTATCCGCGATGGCGGGGTCGCGGACGATCTCGCGCAGCGCGCCCGACGACCACCGGGTCATTTCGTACCGCCAGATGTTCGGCTCGAGCGGTTCCGGCTTGACCAGGCCATGCCGCCGCTCGCGCGATTGCCGATACGGCTCGGGCAGCGCGGGCGTCCATCGAACATTGATGACGGGGCGCCACGGTTCGACGGTCGGTGCAATGAGCGCTTTGCTGCGATCGATCCGCAACCCCGGCACCGCCCACACCGCCTTCGCCCCTTCGCGCCGCGACAGGTCGATGCCGTTTCGGATGTAAGTTCCGAGACCCTCGTACATCTGCACCCAGATCAGATACGGGGCCGCCAGGAGCAGGCCAAGAGCCACGAGCCTCGCGAGCGGAACTGCCGCGGTGCGCAGCGGCCAGTGACGGGCGACGACGACCGCCGCCGCGCCGATGCCGAGAATCATGCCGTGGTCGTGGCGGAGGAGAAATCCGAACACGACCGCGGCGGCAAGGAACCCAAGCCGCGGCCAGTCGGGCCGTGCGGTATACCGCGCGGCGGCCACGAACGCCGCCGCGTACGGCAACAGCTTTGGAAAGCTGTAGCTGACCGGGTAGGCCACGACCGTGGCAGTGACCGCCAGCAGCGCCAGCGCAACCGATCCGGTGACCGCGCGAGCCGCCACGACCGACAGGGCCGCGGCGACCGCAAACGTCGCGGCGATGAATACGATCTCCGGGTGCAGTCCCGGACCCGAGAGCGCTTGCGCGCCGGCGGAGAGCACCGCCATCAGCGGCAGGCCTGACTCGTTGTAGTCGCGCACCGGCAGCGCGCCCATCAGCACCTGCTGCGCGCGCGCCAGGTGAAGGTAGTGGTCGTTCGAGAAATAGTCGAACGACAGATACCGGAACGCGAACGTGCAGAGCCCGGCAGCGGTGGCGGCGGCGATCGTGAGCGCCCTGCTCACCTGCCCTGCAGCAGCGTTGCGGCGGCGTTCGCTGGAGTCACCGCCTCGATCAGGAACGACGGGCGCCGCCGTGACTCGTCGAGCGCCCGCCAGACGTACTCGCCGATGACGCCGAGCGCGGCGAGCTGGACGCCAGCCAATGCGATCGCCACGCCGAGCAGCAGGACAATACCGGCGCCGAGGCTTGGCAGCAGGAATAGCCCGGCCAGGAGCGCGACCGCGCCAGCGGCAATCAGCACAACCCCGGTGATCAGGCAGACGCGGATCGGAAAGCTCGAGAACGACGTGATCGAATCGACGACCATGCGGATCTTCCTGGCCATCGTCCAGCCCGACTGCCCTGCAGCACGCGGGCGCTTGTCGTACTCGATCTGCTCCCGGCGGAAGCCCATCCAGGTAATCAGCGCAAGCACGTTGACGTTGCGCTCGGGACACTGGCGCAGCGCGTCGATGACGACGCGATCGACCAGGCAGAAGTCGGCCCCGCGTTCCGGGATGTCCTTCAACCCGACCGGATGCCGCATCAGCCAGTAGTAGAGCGCCGCAAATCCGGCATGCGTGGGTTCACCGGGCCGCGTGCGCCTGACGGCCCAGACGACCTGCGCGCCCGCGCGCCAGCGCTCGATCATCGCCCGGAGCGTCTCGGGCGGGTCCTGCAGGTCGGCCGCCATGATCACCGCCGCGTCGCCGGACGCGAGGTGGAAGCCGCAACTGATCGCGAGGTGCGAGCCGGAATTGCGCGACAGGCGGACGCCGCGGACGCGCGTATCGCGCACCGCGAGCTCGCTGAGGACGTCGAACGTCCCATCACGCGAGTGGTCGTCGACGACGATCCATTCCCAGTCGAGGCCGAGGCCATCCAGCGCCGGCGCCAGCTGGTCATAGAGGTGGCGCAGGTTCGCCGCTTCGTTGAACGCCGGTGTCACGATCGACAGCTTCACCGCGGCGCGGCTTCCCAGTTCTTGACCACTTCGGCCTCGAGGAGCCGCTCGGGCGCGACGCCGGACGCGCGATACCACTCGAGCAGCCGGCCGAGTCCCTCCACCAGCGGCACGCGCACCTCATAGCCGAGCAGCGCCCGCGCCTGCGCCGTGTCGGCGTAGAGCCGCATGACGTCGCCGGGCCGCGGTGCCTGGTGGACGACGGCCGCATCCGGCCGCCCGGCCGCCTCGGCGACCGCCGACGCCACGTCGTTGATGCTGATCTCCGCCCCGGTGCCAAGATTCAGCGTGCGACCGATGGCCGCGTCGGTGCGTCCGGCAAGCACGATTCCCCGCGCCGTGTCGGAGACAAACGTGAAGTCGCGCGTCTGGCGGCCGTCGCCAAAGATGACCATCGGCTTCCCGGCCAGACACCGCAGCAGGAATTTCGGGATGACTTCGCCGCTGTCGCCTTCGTGATGGCCGCGCGGCCCGTACGTGTTGAACGGACGCACCATCACGGTCGGGTAGCCGTCGATGCTGTGGAACGCGCGCGCGTAGCATTCGCCCGCCAGTTTCGACGCGCCGTAGATGGTGTGCGGAAACGCCGGGTGCTCCTCGGTCATCGGCACGCGCCGCGCGGTTCCGTACACCTCGGAACTCGAAACGTACACGAACCTCGGCACGGCGGCGGCACGACACGCGCGGAGCAGGTTGAGCGTGCCCGTGGCGTTGACGTCGTGGTTCTCGAGCGGCGAATGGAGCGAGTGCCGGACGCCCAGGCAGGCCAGATGGTAGACGACGGCAGCATCCGACAGGCTATGACGGTACGCCTCGACATCCCGGATGTCCGCCTCGAGCAGCGTCACGCGGCTGCCGGGAAGGCCGTCGAGGTTCTCGCGCTTGCCGTTGACGAGATTGTCGAGGACGAGCACGTCCTGCCCGTCCCGCGTCAGCTGCGCGAGGACCTCGGAGCCGATGAACCCGGCGCCTCCGGTGACAATGGCCAGGGATCGCGGCATCAGGCTGTGCGCGATCGCGCGCAGGCGCCTGCGAGCGACGCCACGACACGATCCTGATCGCCCGTGGTGAGCTCGTGGTAGAGCGGCAGCAGGATCATCGTCTCCTGCGCCAGCTCGCTTTGCCGCAGCCCGGCGCTGGTCGTCCGCCATGTACCCGGCGGGTACGCAGGCTCGCGGTGCGCGGTCGTCACGCCGCGGCGCGTCGCAACGCCCTCGTCGAGCATCTGCTGCATGACGGCGCGCTGGTCGAGGCCGGCGGCCAGCCGCACCGCATAGCTCTGCCAGTTCGTGCGCGCCCAGTCCGGCTCCCGTGGTGGCGTGACGTCCTCGACATCGCGCAGCAGCGTCGCGTAGCGGTCCGCGAGCTCCCGCCGCCGCTCGACCATCGCCGGCACACGTTTCAACTGCTCGCGCCCCACCGCCGCCTGGATATCGGTCATGCGGTAGTTGTAGGCAGGTTCCACATACACTTCGGCGGCAACGGTGGTCGCCGAGTGCCTGACCGTATCGGACACCGTCATGCCATGGTGGCGCAGCAGGCGGAAGCGCGCGTCGAGGTCGGCGCGGCGTGTCGTGAGCATCCCGCCATCGCCGGTCGACAGCAGCTTGCGCGGGTGAAAGGAAAAACACGCGACGTCGCCGTGGGGGCGGCCGATCGGCTCCCAGCCCGCGCTGCCACGCACGTGGCTGCCGATGGCGCAGGCGGCGTCCTCGATGAGTGGGACGCCGCGCGCGCGGGCAACGCGTCCGAGCGCCACGATGTCACATGGCGTCCCGAGCTGGTGGACGCACAGGATGGCGCGCGTCCGCTCGGAGACCGCGGCCTCGACCAGCTGTGCATCGATGTTCAACGTCGCGGCGTCAACGTCGACGAACACGGGCAGGGCGCCTGCGTGGCGTACCGCGTTCGCCGTGGCGATGAACGAGTGGCTGACCGTGATGACTTCATCGCCGGGTGCAACGCCGACCGCGATCAGGGCCATGTGCAGCGCCGCGGTGCAGTTCGATACGGCACACGCATGCGGTGCGCCGACGAACGCGGCGAACTCCTGCTCGAATGCGGCGACCTCGGGGCCCTGCGTGATCCAGCCGGACAGGATCGCCCGCCGCGCCGCGGCAACCTCCTCCTCGCCCATCCACGGCCGGGCGACCGGAATCATCGTGGCAGGCGCGGCAGCAGCTCCGCGAGCGCCTTCTCGAGCGACTGGATCCGCTTCTCCAGCTGACGGACCTCCCGCTTGCTGCTCACCACCGCATCGTCCGGGACGTCCTTGTCGACGAACGTGAGCGGCGACACGATGACCCGGTCGCCAATCGTCACGCCGGCGGCAATCACAGAGGGTCCGGCGATGAAGCAGTTACGGCCGATGGACGTCGGCTTGTACTCGATGCCTTCCGTGTCGATCCCGGTCTTCGAGGCCCGCGCCTGCTTGTGGCTCGAGTGCGACCACACCATCACGTTCAGGCCGATCTGGGTGTAGTCGCCGATGGTCAGGCCGCCCTGCGCGTCGAGTACGGCGCCTTCGCCAATCCAGACGTGCGTGCCGAGCGTGAGTTTCTCCGGGGCGAGAATCTTGGCGCGCTCGCGGATGCGGCAGCCCTCGGGCAGGCCGAGCAGCCGCGCGCGCTCGCGATCGTTGAGCACCGCGGACATGTGGTACAGCAGCGCCTGATGACGGATCTCGCGAATCCGCGGATCGGATTCGTCGTCGAGTTGAAACATGCCGGCCTCCACGGCGGGACGCCCTTTTACGCTTGCACCGGCGCGCGGAGCGCCGAGGCGACGGCCTCGACCTGCGCGTCGCTCATTTCCGGAAAGATGGGCAGCGACAGCACTTCGCGCGCCGCCGCTTCGGCGACCGGGAAGGCGCCGGCGGAATACCCCAGATCTCCGTAGGCAGGCTGCAGGTGGACAGGGATCGGGTAGTGCACGCCCGTCTGAATCTGCTGGTCAGCGAGCAACTGCCGGACCTGATCGCGATTGGCCGTGCGCACGACGTAGCAGTGATACACGTGGCGGCAGTCGCGCCGGACGACCGGCGTCTGCAGCGTGCTGTCGGCGAGCAGGCGGTCGTACAGCGCCGCGCGGGATCGGCGCGCCTCCGTCCAGGCCTCCAGGTGGCGCAGCTTCACGCCGAGAATCGCCCCCTGGATGCCATCCATCCGGTAGTTGAATCCTTTCAGCCGGTGCTCGTAGCGGCGCTCCTCACCCCAGCTGCGAAGCAGCCGCACCGTCGCCGCCCGGTCGCGCTCGCTGGTGACGACGGCGCCCCCCTCGCCACACGCGCCGAGGTTCTGGCCCGGATAGAAACTGAATGCGGCGACGTCGCCGATCGACCCGCAGCGACGGCGTTTGTATTCAGCGCCGTGCGCCTGGGCCGCGTCCTCGATGACCCGCAGACCCCTGCGCTGGGCGATCTCGAGAATCGGATCCATGTCCGCCGGCTGCCCGAACAGAGGGACGGGGATGATGGCCTTCGTTCGCGGGGTGATGGCGCGCTCGAGCTGCGCGGGATCCATCGTGAGCGTCCCCGGCTCGACGTCGACGAGGACTGGACGCGCACCCGCGTGCTCGATCGCAGCCACCGTGGCGACGAACGTGAACGGCACCGTGATCACCTCGTCGCCGGGGGCGATGCCGCACGCGAGCAGCGCCAGGTGAAGGGCGCTCGTGCCCGAATTCACCGCCACCGCCTCCGACGTGCGGCAGTACGACGCGAACGCCTGCTCGAAGGCGACCACGTCGGGACCGAGCGCGAACTGCGCGCTCGCGAGCACGCGCTGGACCGCCTCGTCGACCTCGCGCCTGATACTGCGGTACTGCGCCGGCAGATCGAGGTACGGAATCATGCGACCTGCACGTCGGGGGGCAGAGAAACCAGCCGTCCCTGGCTCGCCATTGACGACGTCGCGGCCTCGAGCAGGCGGACCACGCGCAATCCGGCATCGCCCGCGGTGGCCGGCGATCGCCGCGTCGTGATCGCGTCGAGGAACTCGGACGCCACCGCATGCAGCGCTTCGCGCAGCTCCAGCTGCGGCGACCAGACGTCCCCCGTCCGATAGCCGACGCGCATCTGGTAAATGTTCTCGGGACTGGGGTCGAGCGAGATCCCGCGGTCGTAGACCTTGATCTTCTCGCTCGTCTCGAGGTCGTCGAACAGGATCATGCGCCGGCTGCCGCCGAGGATCGTGCGGCGCACCTTGACCGGCGACAGCCAGTTCGCGTGCACGTGCGCGATCAGCGTTCCGTCGAAGAACATGGTCATGTAGGCGATGTTCTCGGGCCGGCCCGGGACGTGCGCCAGCCCCGTCGCCGATACGGCGATCGGCTGGCGCCGCAGCACGTAGTCCATGATCGACAGATCGTGGACCGCGAGATCCCACAGCACGTTGACGTCGCGCTGGAAGAGACCGAGGTTGATGCGCACCGAGTCGTAGTAGTAGAGCTCGCCGAGCTCGCCGGCCGCGGCAAGCGCGTGCATCTTGCGCACCGCCGGGGTGTAGACGAATGTGTGGTCCACCATCAGCACGAGGCCGCGCCGGTCGGCTTCGTCGAGCAACCGCCGGGCCTCGTCGGACGTCGAGGCCAGCGGCTTCTCGATCAGCGCGTGCTAGCCGGCGCGCACCGCCGCCATGCCGAGCTCGTAGTGCGTGGAAACCGGCGCGGCGATCGCGACAGCATCGACCGCGGGATCGGCGAGCAGCTCGCCGGCGTCTCGCGACGTCCG
>SXGR01080317.1_pt1 | contig 16525 bp, 12 predicted proteins | sample 3174711 | NCBI WGS metagenome assembly SXGR01 (sample SAMN11356860, study PRJNA531348) | freshwater metagenome | isolation source: freshwater sample F1-60 | place: China: Fuxian Lake, Yuxi | collected 2017-12-25
CAACTTCGTCGTGAATCCATCCGGCGAATATGTGGACGTGCCGTGGAACGAACCCGAGTGGTTGGGCTTCTCCGTTCAGGCCTGCAACGTCAACAGTCGCCTCGGCGCGTTCAGCGAATTCGAGTATCATACCCCGGCCATTGCTCATCGCCCCGGGGCCAGGCATGGCACGGACACCTCGCAGATCTGGGCTTTCCGGGGGGCGCGAGCCCGCATCCTGGGAATCGCCCGGTTGCTTGTCACCGGGCGCGATTTTTCCCCGTAGTTCACAAGCACCACCCCCTTTCCCTCCCTTTATGAACGTAAATCTCCAAGGCCAAGTCGCCCTCGTCACCGGAGCCGCCGGTGGCATCGGTCAGTCCATCGCCCGCACGCTCGCCGCCAATGGAGCACGCGTTGTTTATGCCGACATCAACTTTGAAGCCGCACGCCAATGCGCCGCGGCCACGCCCGGGTCGATGGCCTTGCGCATGGACGTGACCAGCGAGTCGGAGGTTGAGTCCGCCATGGCCGAGGCGCTGAAAGAATTCGGACGGCTCGACATCTTGGTGAACAACGCGGGCGTGAACACCATGGCCCATCGCGTGCACATCGATCAGTTCCCCACCGAAGAATGGGATCGCATCCTGCGGGTGGATCTCACCGGTTTGTTTTTGGTCAGCAAAGCAGGCGCGCAGCGCATGCTGGCGAGAAGATCAGGCCGGATCATCAACATCTCCTCCGTGCTCGGGCTGGTGCCCGCGAGGCTGCAGTCGCCGTTCGTCGCGGCGAAGGCGGGCGTGGTTAATCTGACGCGTTCGATGGCCCTGGAACTCGGCTCGCAGGGGATCTTGGTGAACTGCATCGCGCCGGGTTCGATTTTGACCGAGGGCACGAAGCAGCTCTTCTACGGTGCCGATGGAAAATTCAGCGATCGGGTGCAGGCCATGCTCGCGCACATTCCGTTGGGCCGTCCTGGCAGTTGCGAGGAGATCGCGCACGCGGTGTTGTTCTTGGCCGCGCCGGAAAGCTCCTACATCAACGGCGCGATTCTGCCGGTGGATGGCGGCTGGCTCGCCGGTTATATCCGCGAATTCTGAGACTGCGCTCATGAGCCCACTCACCCTTCGGCAAGTGCGCGCGCACTCCACTCCCCCCGGTGCCGTGAGTTTATGGTGGCTTGGGCAGGCCGGCTTCCTGATCAAGAGCCCCGGTGGCATCGTCCTCGCCTTGGATCCGTATCTGAGCAACTCGTGCAAGGCGATCGGCGACGAACATGGTTTCGACATGAACCGTCTTGTGCCGCCGCCGCTGGCCCCACGCGAATTGGCGGGCGTGGACGCTTACCTCATGACGCACAGCCATCAGGACCATTGCGATCCGGAGACGCTCGCGGCCTCACGCGCCGCCGGTGGACGCGGGCCCTACGTGGCACCGGCCGAAACGGTCGAGAAGCTCAAGGGCCTTGGGGTGCCGGAAGATGAACTGCGCCTGGTCTGGCCGAATCGCGTCCTGGAGTTCGGCGACATCGCCTTGCGCGCAACCTTTGCGATTCCGTTCGCCGGGGACGATCTGACCCACGTCGGCTACCTCGTGACCGTCCGAGGCGGACCAAAGATCTACTTCACCGGCGACACGGCGTGGCACGAGGTGCTCGCGGAAGCGGTGTCGCCGCATCAGCCCGATGCGCTCGTCTGCGTGATCAATCCGGCGTTTCGCAATCTCAGTCCGGCGGAGGCCGCGCTGCTGGCGAAGCGGCTGAACGTGAAAACCGTGATTCCCTGCCACCACGATTTGTTCGCCGACAACTGCCAGCCGCCGCAGATGCTGCACACCAATCTCAAACTGCAGGGCATTGGCGACCGCTATTGCCTGTTGCAGCACGGCGCGGCGTTCGATTTCAGCGTGACGGAGGCTCGAGTCTCGTGAAGAATCCGCGCATGGCGGGCGTCAACGCGCAAAAGACCAAGGTGGCCGAACTGGCCTGGCTCCTCGACGTCACGGAGTCACGGCAGTCACTGAGCGAGTCGAGCCCCATCTGGGTGCGCGAAGGCATGGTGACCTCCGGTCCGCCGGTGGCGCATCCCGAGCGCCATCCGTATTGCGAGTTCAACATGGTCTTCGCAGGTGAAGGCACGACGCTCGTCGGGGATGAGGAGGCGTTCCGGCTGCCGGGCGATCTCTTGCTGCTGGGACCGGGCGTCCCGCATTGGGGGCGCATCCAGAAGTATCCCCTTCGGTCGATCACGGTGTATTTCCTCCCCTCCGCGCTGGTCGAAATGGGACCGGTGAGCGATGGCGTGCGCATCCTGCGGCGCTTCACCGCCAAGCAGGCGTTGCGCGAGCGGCTCGTGCGACTTCCCAAGAATCTGAGGGCGGAGTTGACGGCGCGTTTTGAGGAAATGCTCGACGAGTTTGGCCGGCAGCGATTCGGTCGCGAAGTCCGGCTGCGTTCACTGTTGCTCGATCAGCTCGTGGATTTTCTGCGTTGGGAGGAATCGCGCGGGGTCTTCATTGGCGGCGATTCGCCGGATGTGGATTGGCGGCCGGTCATCAAAGCGCTGCACTTTCTCCGCGAGCATTATGCCGATCCCGTGTACGCCAACGAGGTCGCCCGCGCGGCCGGAGTGAGCGAGTCGCAGTTGAAAATTCTGTTCCGCCATGCCCTGAATCTCTCCTGGGTGAAGTATCTGCAAGGCTACCGCATCCACCGGGCGGCGGCGCTGCTCAGCGAAGGCCGGCTCAACGTGACCGAGGCTGCGCTGGAGGTCGGTTTCGACAGCCTCAGCCACTTCAACGAGACGTTTCACTCCTTCATGGGGATGTCGCCGAAGTCTTTCGTGCACCGGTAGCGCCGGTTCCCGCGTAGCGGAAAGCGGAGAAAACGGCGCGAATACCGGCGGATTGATGCCGTGCGAATGTGCTATTGATGATGGGTGAGGCGACGACTACCCCCAAGCCAGCAGGCCCAAACGCCCGGCATCTCGTACCCAGATTTCGCTCTGCCTACCGGCGACATTTTCACCGAATGACCAATGACAAGTGACTCCCGCCAAATCCCCGCCTGGAACACTGCCGACCTGCCCGAGCCAAAGCTGCTCTCGTGGCGGAATTGGACCAGTTTCATCGGGCCCGGCATCGTGATGATGGGGATTCAAATCGGCGGCGGGGAGTGGCTGTTCGGGCCGGAGGTGACGGCGAAGTACGGCGGCGGGTTGATGTGGATCGCAACCGTCGCCATCGTGCTGCAGGTCTTTTACAACCTCGAATGCGGGCGGTATGCCCTGTTCTGCGGTGAGCCGGTCTTCACGGGCTTCATGCGGAAGCGGCCGGGACCGGGGTTGTGGCTGGGCCTGATGCTGCTGCTCAACGGGAGCGCGTTGATTCCGGGACTATCGACCCACGGTGCGGCGATTATCGCCTCGCTGTGGCTCGAACGGCCGCCAACCGCGGAGGACAAGTGGCTCGTCACCGGTCTGGCGTATGCGTGCCTGCTGGGAGTCGCCCTGCCGATCTTCGTCGGAGGCAAGGTCTACAACATGCTGCAGGCGGTCATGACCGTGAAGGTGTTCTTCGTTCTCGGTTTTTGCCTGCTCGTGGGAGTTTGCTTCGTCGAGCCGGCGCAATGGTGGAATGTCTTCAGCGGCTTCGTGAAGTTTGGCAACGTCCCCGTGTCGGATGGCGAAGGGGGTGAGAAACTCGTCAACGCGGTCGGTCATTTCTACGAACACGGATCGTGGCCGGTGATCGCGATGGCGAACATTGCGGTGCTGGGCGCCTTTGCGGGTTATGCGGGAGGCGGTGGGTTGTCGAACTCGACCTACAGCAATTTTGTGCGCGACAAGGGCTGGGGAATGGGGCGGCATGTCGGCGCGATCGCCAGCGCGGTCGGCGGCAAGAACGTCACGTTGAGCCACGTTGGCACCTCGTTCCCGATCACGGCCGGGAACCTGCGGAAGTGGAGCGGCTGGTGGCGCTACATCATCACCGACCAGGTCTTCGTCTGGGCACCCGGCTGCTTCATGGGGATGGCGCTGCCGGCGTTGATGTCGATTGAATTCGCACCGTACTCCACGTTGAAGGAGACCGGCCTCGCGTGGGCGCAGGCGATCATCACGGCCGACGGGATGCGACTGGCTCCCGGCCTGTCGCCTGTCGTCACCAAACTGTTGTGGATCCTGGCGCTGCTGGCGGGAATCATGGTGATGCTGCCGAGCCAGATGTCGATCATCGACGACTTCAGCCGCCGCTGGACCGACACGATCTGGAGCGCGAACCGGCAGGTGCGCGCGACGTTTCGCTCCGACCAGGCGAAGTGGATCTACTACTCGATCCTCGGCTTTTACGTCCTGTGGTCGCTTGTCTGCGCGTACCTCTTCAGTACGTATGGCACTCCGAAACTGATGACGATCGTCATCGCGAATCTCAACAATTTGGCGATCGGTCTCACGGCGATTCAGCTTCTCTGGATCAACCACACGCTGCTGCCGCGCGAGATCAAGCCGCGCTGGTATCACTCGCTGGGGGTCGCGTCGTGCGCGGCGTTCTATCTCGGCCTGGCCGTGCTGGTGTTTCTGGAAAAGCAGTGGCCGGAGATACTGAAAGCCATGGGTCGTTAGTGAGGAGATTCGCGAATCATCCGAACAGAACTCGCGCCTCCGGTTGCCAACGATCAGTGACAAATTGCCGCCCAAACCCAATTGCAAATCACAAATGACTGGTGACTGATGAACGCGGGCGGTACACCGGGGCACGAACCGCGCGTCGTGCAGACATTGCGGGCGGAGGCGGGATGACAGGATTCCACCGGGTCGCTGGGCGAGTGCCATTTGAAGATGGGACCGCCGTGACGGGATCAACTCTCCTTCAGCTCGGTCAACCGATCCAGTTTCCTTCAGTCACGTTGAGGTGGGGCGGGGAGTGGTGGAGTGATGGAGGACAGCTCTTCTGCACGCCATTACTTCAACTTTTTTTTCGTGATTTGAAGGATCAAACAGTATACCGTCTCCCTACGGTATACCGAATGAGCTTATCCCTGACTTCCTTCACCCGTTCCGAAATCGCAGCCTCGCGGCTCAGGCAGGAAATCCTGGATGGCGGGATCTCTTCGGGACATCTCCTCGCCGAGTCGGCCGTCGCGCAGCGGCTGGGCGTCAGCCGGGTTCCCGTGCGGGAGGCGTTGTTCACGCTGGAGCGGGAGGGATTGGTGGAGTTCAGCACGACGGGGCGGGCTTATGTCAAAGAGCTGGCGCCGCATGATTTTGAAGAGCTGTATGTGCTGCGGCTCGCGCTGGAGCCGGTGGCGGCTCGGCTGGCGGCCCCGGCGTTGCGGAAGGATGCTTCTGCGCTGGAGAAGAACATCAAGGCCACCAGCGGGGCGTCGTCGCTGATCAAGGTGACGCACCTGGACCTGGATTTTCACGAGATCCTCCTGGAGGCCTGTGGCAATGCGCGGCTGCTGAAGCTTTGGGGATCGTTGCGCAGTGAGCTGGAGCTTTGGCTCGGGCGCTTGCATCGCTCGAAACAGATTCAGACGCGTGGCACGCGCGAGGAGACAGTCGCCACCCATCGCGATCTGCTGGAGTGCTTCCGCACGCAGTCACCGGCGGTCTGTGAACGGAAGATGCGCGAGCACATCCTGGGCTGGCGCGAATGGCTGCCACCCATGGAGGTGCAGGCATGAAATCAGCCTCAATGAACAAGCACGTGAAAAAGGCTGCATTTCTCATCCTCCTCACGTCCTTGAACGGACCGCTTTTGGCCGATCAAAAGCAGGTCTTCGAGCAGACCATTCAGCCGATGCTGAAGGAGTATTGCATCACCTGCCACTCGACGGAGAAGCAGAAGGGCGACCTCGATTTGGAGCGCTTCAGCTCGCTCGATCGGGTGAAGCGCGATCCCGTGGTCTGGGAGCATGCTTTGGCGCAGATCCGCGATCAGGAAATGCCACCCATGGACAAACCGCAGCCCTCGCCCGAGCAGATGAAGCAGCTCACGGGCTGGATTCAGCGCACGCTGGATGACATCGCGCTCGCCAGTGCCGGTGATCCTGGACCCGTGGTGCTGCGGCGGCTCTCGAACATGGAATACACTTACACGCTGCGTGATCTCACCGGCGTGGACTCGCTCGATCCAGCGAAGGAGTTTCCCGTCGATGGTGCGGCAGGTGAAGGCTTCACCAATGCAGGCGCGGCGCTGGTGATGTCGCCCGCGCTGCTCACGAAGTATCTCGAGGCGGCGAAGGCCGTGGCGAATCACATGGTGTTGGTGCCGGAGGGCGTGCGCTTCTCACCGAGCACTTCAGCCGCTGACTGGACCGATGAAACCCTGGCGAAGATTCGTGCGATCTATGCCAGGCACACGACTGCGGGCGCAGGTTCGCAAACGGTCGCTCAAGGCATCAAACTCGACACCGGCACAGGCAGCGGGCATTTGCCTCTCGCGAAGTATCTCGATGCCCTCCAAGGCCGCGCGAGCAGCGAGGGCTTGAACGCCAAGTATCTCACCATCCTGCGCGAGGCGCTCACGAGCGCAAAGCCCTCTGTGCTGCTCGATCCGCTCCGGGCCAGGTTTCGCGAGAAGAAACTCACCGCCGCTGACATCGAGCCTTGGCAGAAGGTGCTGTGGCATTTCGCGAATATCGGCCACATCGGCAAAACGAACGGCCCCAAAGCCTGGCAGGAGCCAGTGACGCCGCTCGTCGCGAAACACGAGATGCGGCTCAAGCTCGCTTCCGAGTCCGACCTGACACTCTATCTCAGCACCACCGACGCCCGTGATGGCAGCGAGGGCGATGAAGTCATCTGGGAAAATCCGCGTCTCGTCGCTCCGGGCAGGCCCGATTTGCCCATCAGCGGCCTTCCAGCACTCGTGATGCATTTGGAGACACAACGCAGCCGCATCATCGCGGAAACAGAGTCGGTCTTGAATGCCATCGCCAGTGGCCAAGAGGGCGCTGATCCCGTTTTGATGGCCGCATGGCGCGAATACCTTGGCTACGGCACCACCAGGCTCGAGCCGCTGCTCACCAAGCAGATGAAGAGCACGCCGGACTACGATTTCATCCAAGGCTGGCAGGGCGATCAGGCCCTCAGCGTGCTGGCGAACTCCTCCGACGCCACCGTGCGCGTTCCCGGCGAGATGAAGGGCCACAGCATTGCCACGCATCCCTCATCGACTCGCGCCTCGGTCATCGCATGGCGATGCGATAAGGCCGGCACGCTGCGCATTCATGGCGATGTCGCAGCCGCGCATTCCGAATGCGGCAGCGGCGTCACCTTTGCGCTCGAACTGCGCCGCGGCCCCACCAGCGAGGTGCTCGCGAAAGGCGCAACCAAGGGCAAACAGCTCTTCAAACTCGGCCCGTTTGAAAACCTGCGTGTCGAGGCCGGTCAGGTCATCGCATTGATCATCGGCTCGAAGGATGGAAACAACACCTGCGGTCTCACTGCGGTGAATCTGACCCTCAGCGATGGCACCCAAATCTGGGATCTCGCCAAAGACGTTTCGCCGCACATCCTCAAGGGCAATCCGCTTGGCGCCTGGCACTTTCTCAGCCAACCCGCCACGCTCGATGCCGCGCCAGATGTGCCTGCGCCCATCGCGGAATGGCGGAAGACGCCCTCACCTGAGCTGGCGGTCAAAGTGCGGCGACATTTGGAAAAAGACTTCCCGCTGAACTCACCGCTGCTGCATGCCTTCTTGAATGATCGGCCGGATTACACCGCCCCGTCTGATCTCAAGGCCAGGGCGCCCTCCGTGCTGGAGGTGAAAATCCCCGCCGCACTCGCCAAAGGCACCGAGTTCATCGTCACTGGCAGACTCGTCACTGAAACCAATGGCAGCGTGCAGATGCAGGCGCTCACCGGGAAGCCTCAATCCACGCCAAGCCTCGTCGCGGGAAAATCCGAGTCCGCGCTGAAGAACGGCCAACGGAGCGACAACAACCCCGTCACGCAGCTCAGCGCCCCGATCATCGTGAACGACGGCAGCGATGCCCGCGCACGATTTGATGCCGCGTTCGAGGAGTTCCGCTCGCTCTTTCCCATCGCGCTCTGCTATCCGCGCATCGTGCCGGTGGATGAGGTCGTGACGCTCACGTTGTTCCATCGTGAGGACGACCACTTGAAACGCCTCATGCTGGGAGACGCCGAAACTCGCGAGCTGGATCGCGCCTGGGATGAACTGCGCTTCATAAGCGAGTCGCCGCTGAAGCAGGTGGATGTCTTTGAGCAACTCTGGCAATACGCCACCCAAACTGCCGGACCCGACGCCTTCGAGCCGATGCGCCAGCCGATCATGCGCGGCGCGGAGGCGTTCAAGAAGCTGCAACTCGCCGTGCAGCCCAAACAGGTGCAGGCCGTGCTCGACTTTGCCACCCATGCCTGGCGTCGCCGGCTCAGCGATGCAGAGCAGAAAGAACTGCGCACCCTTTACCAGACGCTCCGCAAGCAGGACCTGCCGCACACCACGGCCATGCGCCTGATGCTCGCACGCGTGCTCACGTCACCGGCGTTTTTGTATCGCGGCGAAAAAGCCACGCCTGGGCCAAAGGCCGCGCCGGTTGGCGATTGGGAGATCGCCACCCGCTTGAGCTACTTCCTCTGGTCTTCCGCGCCCGATGCCGAACTCACGCAACTTGCCGCCGCAGGCAAGCTGCACGACCCCGACGTGCTCGCCGCGCAGGCGAAGCGCATGCTGAAAGACGAACGCATCCGCCGCCTCGCCACCGAGTTTGGCTGCCAATACCTGCACGTCCGCGAAGTCGCCACGCTGGATGAAAAAAGCGAGCGCCACTTCCCCACTTTTCTCAGCGTGCGTGAAGCCATGCAGGAAGAGGTCACCCGCTTCTTCATCGACCTCTTCCAAAACAACCGCAGCGTCATGTCACTGCTCGACGCCGATCACACCTTCGTGAATGCGGAGTTGGCGAAGCACTACGGGATTAGTTCTCCCGCAGATTCAGAGAACCCACAGATTCAGAACCCAGAGAACAAATCTGCGGGTTCCCTGAATCTGCGAAAAATCGATTCCTGGCATCGCATTGACGGACTCCGCGCCCAGGGCCGTGGCGGACTCCTCGGCTTTGCGGCGACACTTTCCAAGCAAGCCGGAGCCTCGCGCACCAGCGGCATCCTGCGCGGTGCGTGGCTCACCGAGGTCATTCTCGGCGAGAAACTGCCCATTCCGCCGAAAGGCGTCCCCACCTTGCCCGAGGAAGCCCCCGCCGGCCTCAGCGAGCGCCAGCTCATCGAGAAACACAGCAGCGATGCCAACTGCGCCGGATGCCACAAGCGCATCGACCCCTTCGGCTTCGCCCTCGAAGGCTTCGACGCCATCGGACGCGCCCGCCAGGCCGACACGAAGGTCGTTTTGCCCGACGGCACCCCCGTCGAAGGCCTCGCAGGCCTGCGCACCTATTTGATCGAAAGACGCCGCAACGACTTCATGCGTCAGTTCAGCCGCAAACTCGTGGGTTATGCCCTCGGACGCAGCGTGCAGCTTTCCGACAAGCCGCTCATCGAAAGCATGACCAAGTCCGAAGCCCACCCTTTCGCCGACCTCGTGGAACTCATCGTCCGCAGCCCCCAGTTCCGCGAAGTGCGCGGCAGGGATTTCATCGCAGCGCATTAAAAGACATGAACTCTCCCGCCATCAAACCGCTCACACCGTCATGGGACATGCAGCCCGCGATAACGCTGGATGAAGTTCTGCGGAGTGATCGGTTGCGGTTTGTAACCCGCGTCAGCGAGGGGAGCGAAATGGCGATCCTCGGTGATGATGAAGTCCGCGTGAGCGGCGATGGCGCAGTCGGTGAAAGCGTTGTCATCGGGATCGCCCGGGCCTGGACGAGCACGTTTGTATCGACGCAAACGGTCATGCGCTCGTCTTGCGTGATCGATACTCGCGGACAAGATCCGGCAGCTTCGCCCAGATGCCCGATGCCTGCTCGCGAGTTGCCTGGTCAGACAGCTCTTGGCGCACGGCAAGCTTTTCCTTCAGCAGCCAAAGCTCATACAGCTCAGCCACGTCCCGCTCGGACATGGATGCAATGCGTTGCACCATCTGCTCACGCAGATTCTTCGGGACGGGTTCAAAGGTTGGCATGAGAAGCACCCTAACCGACCCATGGCCGGAAGACCAGCCCGTGTTGCAAGCCAAGAATGTCAGCACACCGTGCAGTTCGGGTTCCCTTGCCATTCAGTGTGCAATCTAAACACAAAGCCCATCGCAACCTCATGAACACCCATCAATTCACCCGTCGAGCCTTCCTCCGCGGAGCAGGCGTCACCATGGCGCTGCCGTGGATGGAATCCGTCAATGTCTGGGGCGATGAGCCGAAGAAGAACCGACCGGCCAGCGAGGCTCCGGTGCGGTTGTGCGTGACCTTCTCCGGCAATGGCTTCCAATCGAAGGAATGGTGGGCGAAGGGCGAAGGCAAGGCGATGGAGCTGGGGCGAGTGCTCACGCCTTTGAGCGAGTTCAAAGAGAAACTGCTCTTTGTGCGCGGCCTTTATCATGAGGAGGCTCGCAAAGGGAACATCCACTCCTCGCAGACCGGAAACATGCTTTCCGGCGCTCCGATCGCCTCGGGTGGCGAGATTCGCAGCGGCACCAGCTTCGATCAAATGCTCGCGCAGACCTACGGACGCTCCACGAAGGTGCCGAGCCTCGTGCTGGCCTGCGAGAAGTCGAATCCCTCGGTGCACAAGAACTACTCGATGCTCTACAGCTCGCACATTTCGTGGTCTTCGCCGACCACGCCGACGCCGCTGGAGCTTTACCCCGCGCTGGCCTTTGACCGGCTCTTCAAAGATGACGCATCGCCCGCGGACAAGAGCGTGCTGGATGCCGTTTTGGCCGATGCGCAGGATTTGCGCCGCGACATCAGCACCAGCGACCAGCGCAAGCTCGACGAGTATCTCGACAGCGTGCGCGAGGTGGAGAAGCGCATCGAAAACGCCGGCAAACGCGGCGAACTGCAAGGCTGGCGGCCCACTTTGGACAAACCCAACATGCAGCGCCCCGCCGACGGCATCCCGCAGGACATCGCCGAGCACATGAAGCTCATGTGCGACATCCTCGTGCTCGGTTTCCAGACCGACACCACGCGCATCACCACGCTGAAGCTCAACAACGATCACAGCGCCCTGCGTTTCCCAAATCTGCCCAGCATCCAGCAGCCCGGCCACGGCATTGATTACATGATCCATCACCTCCTCAGCCACAGCGATGGCGAGGACTATCTCAAAGTGAACCAGCTCTTCATGGAGCAGATCGCCTACCTCGCGCGGAAGCTCGATCGCATCCGCGAGGGCGAGCGCACGCTGCTGGACAACACCATGCTCATGCACTGCTCCAGCATGATGGTCGGCGCCAAACACGACAACGACCAGCTCCCCATCATCGTCCTCGGCGGTGCCGGTGACCGCCTGAAAACCGGCCGTACGCTCGACTACCAAGGCAAACCCGACCGCCAACTCTGCCGCCTCTTCATGTCCATGATGGACAAAATGGAGGTGCGCCCAAAGACCTTCGGCGATGCGAAACTCATGCTGGCGGAGGTGTGAAGCATGCAGTGGCGCCCCCATGCGCTTGTTCTTCTTGCGTTGGCTTGTCAGTCCACGCTGGCAGCCGGCGGATCATCGAAGAACCCCAATGCGGGATGACGCGAACCCCATCACGGAAATAAGGTAGGAAAATTTTATTGGCAGGAACATTTCTCGGAGAAAACCCCACTCGCTAGACGTGGTGCCGGTCGTCCGGCCTTGTGCGAGGCCAACTGATTTGGGACTGGACCAAACGCGATGCCCACACCGTTGATCGGAAGGCGGAGGTGGGTTGGGAAGTTTTCTTACCCACAAAATTTTCCTACCTTTACTCCGGTGCTGCGCTCATCGGGAACCCGTCGGTCGATGCGACGACGTGCATGAATTTACGCAAGGATTGATACGGCGATCCGATTGCGAAGTCGCCGAACCTCGACCGGCTGGCCGCGCGCGGCACGGTGTTCACGCGTAACTTCTGCCAGCAGCCGGATCGGAAAGCGGAGAAAACGGCGCGAATACCGGCGGTTTGATACCGTGTGAATGTGCTATTAATGATGGGTGAAGCACGGAATCGGCCGGGCCGCCTGCAATCGCCCACGTCGATTAAGTGCTCGCGAGAGTTAGCCCCGTGAGTTCCCGCAAAACCCATCCCTCGAAGCCATGAGCCATAACCGATTGTTCACCACCTCCCTCGCGCTGCTGTTAGTGATACCCGCGTTCGGCCGCGGAACGCCCGCGGAGATGGCGGCGCGCGACCAATGGTCTGCCGCGAAATTCAGCGGCCCGGCGGAAGCGCTGCCCCTCTCGTTCACGCTCGATGGCGCACCCTCAGCCGCTTTCCTCAAGACGTGGAAGCAGGAGCGCGGCGAGCGGAAACTCGATGATACCCGGACCGAAATTACATTGACGTACACTGACCCGAAGAGCGGCCTCAGCGTACGTTGTGTCGCGGTGAAGTACGGCGACTCTCCCGCCATCGAGTGGACGCCGTATTTCAAGAACAGCGGCACCACGGCGACGCCCATCATCGCCGACATTCGGGCGCTGGATGCCAAGTTCGAGCGCGCCACGCCGGGTGAGTTTGTGGTCGATCACGCGAAGGGCAGCCCGGCAGAGCCTAGTTCGTATGAGCCGCGCACGACATTGCTCGGGAAGAAAGAGCGCAATCTGCAGCTGGCGACCTTCGGCGGGCGATCGTCCAACTCGACGATGCCCTACTGGAAGCTGTCGTGGGGTGGGGCGGGGGCGGTGTTCGCGGTGGGCTGGCCGGGGCAATGGTCGGCCGACTTCGACAGCGTCGGCAACAACGCGCTGCGCATCCGCGCCGGACAGGAGCAGACGCACTTCAAGCTGGAACCCGGCGAGGAAGTGCGCGCCCCGCTGATCGCGATCGTATTTTGGGAGGGAGATCGTTTTCGCGCGCATAATCTCTGGCGGGCCTGGATGCTGGCGCACAACGTGCCCCGGGTGGAAGGCAAATTGCCGCCCACCCAGCTCGTGGCCTGCAGCTCGCATCAGTTCAAGGAGATGCTCGAAGCCAACGAGGCGAACCAGAAACTCATGATCGACCGCTATGTCGCCGAGCGGCTGCCCATCCGTTACTGGTGGATGGATGCGGGCTGGTATGTGAACGACGGCACGTGGGTGAATGTGGGAACCTGGGAAATCGACCGCAAACGTTTCCCCAACGGCCTGCGGCCGATCACGGATCACGGCCGAAAGAAAGGGGTAAAGTCCATCTTGTGGTTCGAACCCGAGCGCGTGACGACGGCGAGCTGGCTCTTTGAAAATCATCCCGAGTGGTGCCTCGAGGCGAAGGACCTTCCGCCAAGGATCGCCTACCAGGGCAAATGGCGGCTGCTCAACTTGGGCAACCCGGAGGCGTGGAACTGGCTGGTCAACCATGTCGACAAGCTCATCAAGGATGAGGGCATCGACTTCTACCGCCAGGATTTCAACATGGATCCCCTGGCCTTCTGGCGGGCCCAGGACGCCCCGGATCGGCAGGGCATCACGGAGATCCGCTATGTCACCGGCTATCTTGCCTACTGGGATGAGCTGCGCCGCCGGCACCCGGGCATGCTCATTGACAGCTGCGCCAGCGGTGGGCGCCGCAATGACATCGAGACGCTGCGCCGCTCCCTGCCGCTGCTTCGTGATGACTACCTCTTCGAGCCCAACAGCCAGCAGGCCCACACCCATGGAATATCGTATTGGATTCCCTATCACGGCACCGGAACCCGATTCATCTCGGCTTTCGTCTCGCCGGTGGATGCCGCCAAGGGTCCCGCCGAGAAGATCGACGTGAATCTCTTCCGCAGTCACATGGCCCCGAGCCTGAATGCTTGCTGGGATCTCCGCCGCACCGACCTCGACTACGACGAGCTGCGCCGCCTCACGCAGCAGTTTGAACGCATCTCGCCCTACTATCTCGGCGACTATTATCCGCTCACCGGGTACGGCTTGGGCAAGGACTTGTGGATGGCCTGGCAGTTCGACCGGCCCGACCTTGGCGAGGGCATGGTCCAGGTCTTCCGCCGGGAAGAGAGTCCGTTCGAGACCGCGCGATTCAAGCTGCACGGCCTCGAAGCCACGGCGAAATACGAAGTGGAGAATCTCGATGGGAAGAAAGTGACGCTTCGCGGATCAGAATTGATGCAGTCCGGCCTCTTCGTCTCGGCGGAGAAGCCATCGAGTGCGCTGGTGTTCGCGTACCGGCGGCAGAGGTAGTGCAGATGAAGACGAGAGCACGCCGGCCTCCTCGAGCGGATGAAAGGTGATGACCGCTGGAGCCGGTCCAGCGCACGGGGTCATATTCTCACGCCAGCGATCCTGCTCTGCATGGCGGCTCCCGGATTGCTCCTCACGTTCAAGGCGAACACGCTGGCCTTCGCCTTGGTTGGGATGGTGCTTTACGGGCTGGCCCACGGCTGCACCGCCAGCACGATGATGCCGATCCTGTGCCTGATTGTGGATCCGCGATACCGGTCCACCGGCTATGGCATGCTCAATATGATGGGCACGATTGCCGGCGGCAGCGCGATCTATCTGGCCGGAGCGCTGCGCGACCAGCGGGTGGAGCTGAGCTTGATCATGGCTGGCACAGTGGCCTGCGTGGCGGTTTGCCCGGTGCTGCTCATGACGATGCGACCGATGCCACGACACCACGACTGACTGAACTATCCTGCCGACTCATGCGCTCCTTCGAACTCAAGTTCACGGGTGATCTCAGTACTCCTGACGGTCAATTCACGAGCGACTTTGGCGTGGATCTCTTGCAGGCCACGCCCTGGATCCACACCAGTTTTCTGGAGGATCAGTGTCCGCGGGAAAACGATCCGACCTATCAGGAACGGCTGTATGCGATGGAGATCCTGCCGCACCACATCGCCGCGGCGGATCTGATCGTGGTGTGCCGTCCCTACGTGAGAGCGGGAGCCTTTGCAAAGGGGGCGGCGAACCTGGTGGCGATTGCGCGGGCCGGCATCGGTTACGACAAGATCGACCTGGCCGCCTGCACGGAGAACGACGTGGTGGTTTTCAACACGCCGTATGGCATGACGCATTCGACGGCTTCGGCCGCCCTGTTCTTCATCCTCGCGCTGTCGAAGCGCTTTCCGCTGCAGCAACGAATCATCCACGAGCACCGCTGGGACCGGCAGCGGGAGGCGATCGGTGACGACCTGGCCGGACTGACACTGGGCATCATCGGCCTGGGCAGAACGGGCCTCGAATTGGCGCGCTTGATTGCGCCGTTTGGGATGCGGCTCATCGCCTATTCTCCGCACGCCGATCCCGCCAAAGCCAGAGAGCACGGGGTCGAACTGGTTGGGACGTTGGACAAGCTCCTGGCCGAATCGGACTACGTGAGTCTTCATGGCCGGCTCGACAACCGGACTCGGGGAATGCTGGGCGAACGGGAACTGAACCTGATGAAGCCCACCGCCTATCTGGTGAACGTGGCTCGGGGGGAAATGGTCGACGAACATGCCCTGGTCCGGCTGCTACGGGAGCGCCGGATCGCCGGCGCGGGATTGGATGTGTTTGAAACCGAACCGCTGCCGAGGAACAGTCCGCTGCTGGAGTTGGACAACGTGATTCTGACTCCGCACTGGATGTGCTCGACGCGGCAGGCGGGGCGGGCGACGGCAATCTCGCTGATGCAGGGCGTCCTAAACGTCGCCCACGGCAGGCTGCCGGAGAATATTTTGAATCCGGAAGTGACGTTGCGGCCGCGTTTCATCGAAAAACTCGGCCGCCACCGTGGCGATACGGTGGTGTGATGGTCAAATTCACTCCAATCTCTCCGGCGTCGGGGGTCTCGATGGGCCGGAGCAAGGCACCGCTTCGGATCGGAGTGACCCCTTCGGATCGGCGCCGTCCTGGTCGATGCTGCCTCCGGCGAATTCCATCCCATCGGATCCGCCGCCTGATCCGCCCGGCCTCCCATATCTGCAGCCGCGGCACGAAAAGATCCGGTTCCGCGCCGAGGTGATGGCCCCGGGCGAAAGTTTCGACCAGACCGGCTTCGAGCTGCTCCCGCCGGCGCGAGTCGCGCTGGCGGCCTCCGCGCAGGGCGAACTGTTCGGCGACGACTACACCCAGCCCGACGCCGCCGACGGCGAGTCGGTGTTCTGGAGCGCGAGCGGCGGGCAGGCCTCCCCAGACGACGACTTCGTTCAAGCCGACCTGTCTGCCGGCAGCACACAGGCAGACGCGGCGGAATCAGTTTGAAGCCTCGCTGCTTGACAGCGAGCGGCCGGAGGTCTGTCTCTTCGCATCGTGACTGCCACGACTGACGTCCGAACATCCGGCTGCGCGGCGCCAAGATCGGACGAGTTGTTGTTGAGTTTCGGTCGGGGTGTCTTCGTTATGTCGTGATCACGGCTTCGACTGTCCCGTGATTTGCACTCCGGAGGAATTGATGGGAACCTGACCTATGCCAACTGATCCAATTGTTGACGAGATTCGGCAGATTCGCGACCAACTCGCGGCCA
>SXGR01210169.1_pt1 | contig 16519 bp, 15 predicted proteins | sample 3174711 | NCBI WGS metagenome assembly SXGR01 (sample SAMN11356860, study PRJNA531348) | freshwater metagenome | isolation source: freshwater sample F1-60 | place: China: Fuxian Lake, Yuxi | collected 2017-12-25
TAATCAAGGCACTAGCTGTTTGGAAAAACCTTTAGAGATACATTTGCCCTATTTCCGCTTGAATTGTTTGATTACCCGTAACGACCATGCAAGAGCGCGGGAGCACAGAGGCAAGGACTGCAAACACCACGGCAAATCCCGAGTCTCTCTCGATGCAGTTGTTGGCCATTGCTCATTCCTGTTCTGTATTCACTTATTCCGCCGGACTGAAATCCTCAGCTTCTTCAAAGTGCTTTTCCGCTTCAGTCTGTTGTCCCAATAATTTAAGAACTGTACCCCGGCCGCCAATTAAAAAAATTACATTCCCTCGCAACGTTTCCCGGAAAGTATTAAACACATTCGGCAACAAAAAGCGGGTGGGCTTATTTTCACTTGTCAATTCGTCAGTCCAATATAGGTCGGCGTGCCGCTCAGTGCGCTCTTCATCTGCGGTTGACTTACCAGTGGAAAATGCAAGACCGTCTTTTCCGCCGGTAACCCCGAGGTACATTGCACCAAGAAGGGATCAAACTCGTTTCTTCACTCGACAATAAAATATTAATCTAAATACTATCCACGAATCAGCCGTAGGCCAGCAACAACGAGCCACACGAGCCACATAGCGAGTCCGAGAACCCCGACAAATATCAGCGGTGACCCGTCAGCGATGGCAAGGTTGCCAAGCCCGGCCAAGATTGGCAGACTGCCGCCCACCACACCGAGTATCCGCAGCCACGGTCGCGTTAAGCAGCTAGCGTGAGTAGCCATTGCAGCGCCGATGAAGGTTGCTCCAAGCGCGGGTAGTGCTAGCGCAAAGACCGCTGCGTGTAGCTGCCACATCAGCTCGAAGGCGGGGTTCGACTCGATCAGACCACTTGCAGCGAGTATCACCGCGATATGAGTGGCAAAAGGCGAATAATGCTGAGAGTGTCGCTCCGGCTGCTACCGCGAGTCGCGACCAGTCCGTTCCTGCAACGCCACGGCGCTGCACGAGTCCATGGAGGGCCGTCACGAACAACAGGAGTAATACCATGTTCACGGCCTCTAGACCCGCAGTGACGGTCAAGGCGCCCTGGTTCTCGGCGTGGTAGGTCAGGCCCGCACCAAGGGGAGCGCTGTAGTCAGGTGCTCCAGTGACCGCAAACAACGCGTTCTGAACAATCATTGACGCGGCGTAGGCAATCGCGACGAAGCCGACGAATCGCGTCGTAGACACCTGGTTTCTTGTACGCACTGCTGGTGTTACGGTCTCGCTCATTTTTTAACTCTTATGTCTACTGATAGATTCTGTGTACTCATATTTTTTGTTTTAGTTATGAGTTTCAATACGAGGCCACTTCCATGCATATATAATTATTACGAGGAGGAGTATTATTTCTAATGCGCTACCCAAAAGAAAATACCACCAAGATTCTCCAACCATTGCCCCTGCTATCGTGACTATATACAAAAGAGATAAAATAATATTTGCCAGCTTGGCAATTGTTGCTTTGAGTACAAGTGTGAGAAATACCATCAAACTTGGAATCAAAATATAAATTGTTGTAAGGAGAAAGAATGTTTGGTTAGCTTCAAAAATAAACACCTTTCCATTTAACGCATCTTGCAAAACATCTGCTCGAAAAAAGCCAAAGATGTCTACATAAGCAAAAATAAAAAGCATCGCTGTCCAAAGAAAAGCTATGACTATACGGATATTAACTTTCAGTTCTTGTAGATTATTCATACATCACTAGTATAACCAGAATAGATCTTCAGACGTTCGGTCAGAATAGCCGCACCGACCTGATACCTGAAATACGGCGCGTAGGCCTGAAGCCTGACCTGAAGCGCCGCACTGCTCAGTTCATCGAACTGCGCTGCGTGATATTTTTCCATGCCGCCTCCTGGGTCTGCGGATGGCCAAGGATAGGAAATTCAAGCGCCCATGCACCCAATCATCTTACACCCTGACCCGCGCTTGCAAATTAGCACCCTGCCGGCGCCTGCACCACGCCTACTCACGCTGCGCCGCGTGTGCCGCGAGAAAGACGGCCTCCTTACCTTTCCTTCCCGCGACGGAGGTCGCGCGCGGCCGCATCAGCGACTGTGCGCTCGCCCTGTGAGAGGCGAGGGTAAAAGCCCGTGAGGCCGTCGCATTGCGACGCGACAAGAGCTCCCTGAGAGCCGCAACTTCGCTGCTCTCGCCCGGCTTCAAAAAGCGGAAGTAGTGGCAGCTAAAACCTCGCCCTACCCCGCGGCAGAGCGCGCCTACCGCCGCAGCCGTCTTGCCCTTGCCAAATCCGTAATAGAGCGGAAAGCCGTGCGGGCGAACAATCAACTGTGCTTGGGCGCTGTTTTACTTTCCTCCTCCACCATTGAAAATTTTCTAACCGTTGTGCCTTTTTGGGCATTATAGTATCATAGGGCTGTCCGAAGGACGCCGTAGAAGCGGCAATTTCTGTGATTGCCACAAGGCGCCCGCCCTGTCTTTTGGCAATTGAACGCGTCAATATTTTTGAGGAGGTTGACCCCATGATCACTCAGATTTACGCCATACAAAGCCCCGAAGAGGCCGTGGCCTGCCTCGACGCCGGCGCGCACTATCTCGGCATAAGCTGCGACACCGTCGGCATGGATCGCGCGGAGCGCATCAAGCGCTGCCAGCAGATTTTCGCCACCATGGGCGACCGCGGCGTCAAGGTCGCGCTCACCGTTGCCGACGAGCCCGAGCCGATCCTTGAGATCATCGAGCTCACGAAACCCGACGTCATCCACGTCTGCGGCGACAATTACTACGCCACCCCAGAGTTCTGCAAGACCGTTCACGAGCGCTTTCCAGGCGTGCGCGTCGAACAGGCGATCGGCGTTACCGGCCCCGAGGCGGTCGCACAGGCTGAGCTCTACGGCGCATTCTGCGATATCCTCATCCTCGACAGCGTGTCGACCACCGTACCCGGCGTGGGTGCGGCCGGCTTCTCGCACGACTGGAACATCTCGGCCGAGATTGTCAGGCGCGTCAAGTGCGACGTCATCCTTGCCGGCGGCCTCGGCCCCGATAACGTGGCCGACGCGATCGAGAAGGTCAGACCGTGGGGCGTCGACAGCCTAACCAAGACCAATCTGCCCAAAGAGAATGGGATCAGCGGGGGAAAGGACTTCGCAAAAGTCAAGGCGTTCTGCGAGAACGCTATGGCCAAGGCCAAAGAACTCGGGTTGTAATCCTTTACGGCCGCCCGCACAGCGGGCGGCCGTAATACTGATTTTATGATCAGTATCTGATCACAAAATCTGCGGCGGCTGTTATTAAGCGCCCGGCGAGCAAGGGCCGCCTATAAAACGGTTTACGGAATATATTTCATTGACGTTAAAGATTTGTTTTATATGATTACACAGTTTTACTCGGCCAGCACGCCGGAGGAGGCCATCGCGCTTGCTGAAAACGGCTGCGACCACGTGGGGCTCTCGCCGATCACGGCGATGAAGCTGACTTCCGAACTCGCTAATCGCGAGCTCCGCGCCATTGTTGACGCGGTGGACAGCCGGGCCCGGTGTGTGGCGCTGATGATCGACAACAACGAGGAGGACATGTTCAAAATCATCGCGGAGGTTCGCCCTGCGATCATCCACCTCTGTGGAGACGAAGTCCACGTCACGCCGTCGTTCGCCGCCACTGTGCGCGCGCGCTTTCCCGGCACCGAGCTGATGCAGGCCATCCCCGTCGTGGGCCCCGAGGCGATCGACGAGACGCTTCGCTATAGCCAATTCTGCGACTTTTTGATTCTCAACAGCGTGACAGCCGACATGCCGGGCACCAGCGCCGCGGGCGTCACGCACGACTGGAACATTTCTAGGGAAATCTGTGCCTGCGCGACCTGCAAGGTGGTCCTCGCCGGCGGCCTCGGAAGGGAAATGTCGAGGAGGCGATCCGCGCCGTGCGCCCGCACGGCGTCGACAGCTTGACCAAGACCAACACCGCGCTGCCAGACGGCCGGCGCGTCAAAGATCTCGCAAAGTACCGCACATTCTGTGACGCGGCGCACGCAGTGGAAAAGGAGCTTGGGTTGTGAGAGATTATAGAACTGTCAAGGCGCTGCTGTCCCTCGGCGACGTCAACCCCGATATCATCATCCCTTACGGCGAGACACTCGCCGTGACCGAAGCCGTGCGGCGCGGGGACACCTCAATGAAACGCCCCGGTGCCGAGCTCCGGCCCGGCGGCTCGATCGGCAACTGCGCGGCGGGCATCGCGCGCCTCGGAGGCAGGTCGTGGTTTGCGGGCAAGGTGGGCGATGACGCCTACGGTTGCTTTCTGCGCGACGATTTTGAGGCGGCGGGCGTCGACACGCGCTACCTCGCGATGGACAAAAATTTCTACACCGTGATGGTCATCGCTGTCGTGGGTACAGATCGGGAGCGGGTGCTCTACGCCCTTCCAAAAGAGCACGGCTCACACCTTAAGCTCACGCGGAACGACCTGCCAGACCGGATGCTCGACGAGATCGGCTGGGTACACACCTCGGGCATCATGCTACGGGAGGATCCCGCGGGCGACGCCGTCGTCAATTTCCTCGAGCGCGCGCACACACACGGTGTCACCGTGTCATTCGACCTCAACATGCGGCTCGAGGCGATGACACTTTCGGGGCTCTACCGCGAATACATCGACCGCGCAGTTGATAGTTGCCACATCCTTTTTGGCAACGGCCTCGAAGAGCTCTGTCCGCTGACAGGAAAGAGCGACCCGGCGGAGGCCTCGATAGCCCTTGCGCGCAACGACCGCATCGTTGTCTGCCGCCTTGGCAGATACGGCAGCAAGATTTTTTCCGCGGATGGCGAGCTCTGCAGCTGCGGAGCATTTGACGTTGAGGTGCGCGACACCATCGGCGCGGGCGACACATTCAATGCCGGCTTTATCACCGCTGCGGCCAAAGGTCTCCCGCTCGAGATCGCCAACCTCCACGGCAACGCCGCCGCCTGTTATAATTTGTGCTACGAGGGCGCGCGCAACTGCCCCAGCCCTGAGCAGCTAGAAAAATTCCTTAAAAAGTACCACGGCAGGTTTGTCCGTTAAGATTCGCCTGATCCAGAGGGCCGCTTCCGCGGCCCTCTGGTTTTGCGGGACCTGTGAAGGCGGTACAGCTAGGAAATTCAAACCCACAACCACCTGCAAACGATAAGCGCTAGGCCCGCACCAGTCAATCACCACTGTGCGCTAACCTGCACCCCGCCATTGCTTAGAGGTAAACGATCACACTTGTTGGATATTCCGAGGGGTACGCTCAGCGCAACAGGCGGAAATTGCCCGATTTGGACAGACCAGCATCGGCAGCCCTGAATATTCAGTGCGCTCTGCCGGCGGCTGCACCACGCCTACTCACGCTGCGCCGCGTGTGCCATTCCTACAGCGCAGGATTACCATCCCAACGTCTGAGCACAGTCCAGCTCTGTGTCATTCACAAAGTTACCTACCAACGACGTCCGTAGTCGCATGCCGCACGCCACCTTCTAATGCTACCTTATTGCACAAGGCATTCGTCCCGTAAATTCAATTCTAGGGCCATGCATGACACCATTGATCGGCGTCAGGCCGTGCACATTACCGCACTCAGCATCTAGCGCGACCTAGTGCGTTCCAGAACAAGTCAACTGGCAAACCCGCAGGGAGCGAAATGACAGTTCACGTAGACACTCACAAAACACTTGCTTACGTACACACCACAGCTTGCCCTAGACCCTACTTATCATCGATACTGCGAAAATAACCAGGGTCCAGCATCACCTTTTCAATAAGACCGGATTCCGCAAACTTATCAAAATATTCAACTACAGTTCCAAAAGGCATTCCCAGTTTCAACGAAATATCAAACACACTCCACCCTCGCCACGCCATATCTATACACCGGCTATTCAAAAGAAATCCTTCATTATTATGTACTGCATCCGCATAAAAACCAAAACGAGATAACTGCACTGGCGCTGGGTGCCCGAAACGGATTAGGTAATCATTCTCGATGACGGCAACAATCCCACAAACAAGTGAAACGTATTCGTTCATCGAATCAATCTCAACTCCCTCAAGATTGTCTGCGCTGGTGTGATATGTTCTTAAAGGGTAACGTTGAAGCGATATAGCAGGCACGCCTACCCCGGGATAGTCGAAGATTTTTTCGTCGTTACCATAACTTTCGTGGAATTCACTTGTATCATATACAACATTTCTGGAGCGAAGAACATGCTCAGCTACTCGATCCAGATAGGTATACTTACGACGACTATACTTTAAACGCAATTTTTCATGAGTAGCAGGCGTTTCCAAAAACATTGCCCCCATCCAAAACCCAGATTCAGCAATATGTTCTGTCACATATGCCACAGAACCTATAGTCTCAGGCATGATTAGCAACCGATAAGTATATTGCGAACCAGGAAACTCCTCCCGAATTCGTTTCATCACTTCAATACCAGCTATAACTCCAGCTAACCCATCATTAGCCTGACCGGGATGGCATAAATGAGACAAGAAAAATACAACATTTGGGGATTGGCCAGAAATAGTGCACTCACCGACAAGCAATTCCCCGGGCGATGTTTCCACCTGAATATCTACAAAATACTTCGGGCGGTCTAATCTCTCAACAACTGAATACGGAAGAGAAATAACCCATTCCTTCAAACGCCGTTGGTAGTCATATGCCAAACGATACTCGTAAACAAACTCATCAGGATTATTGAAATCAGACCGAATATGCAGCAACAGCTCATCTCGTGTCAACCAACCATGGAAGGAACATGAATAAGGTGCCAAAAATAGTGGGTGATCAGCGTAAGAAGCTAGCACTCTTTCACCATTAGAAAGCTCCGCCTTAATAACCTCCCAACGAGGAGGTACAACCCAAGTAGAGTATTCCCCTCCAGAAGGAAACCGACAAATAGTTAACGGAAGCTCGTGTGAAAGCAACACCAATGATTCACCAAACCCACTCGAAACCATGGTGCGATTCTTACACAAAATCGCACGCATAAGATCAACGGCATTCATGCCGACCCATCGGTACGCTCACCGCCCAACTCGTCTTCATCGCCACCAGCATACTTAGGACGCAAATAATAACCCTGCCAATTCATCGCTCGAACCTTTTCACCATCATCATCAGCCGCAATTCCATCCACAGAAGCTGACGGACCATCAAATGGAACTTTCCCATAGGTAAACTTTGGTGGATGTTTCAAAAACAAAAAGGGATTCTCACTTAACAGCTTTGCACCTTCCACAAACACTTGTTCGTAATCAGAAAAGTGGACCCAACTATCTCCCAATTCCACGCTTGAGACACCACCCAACCTTCGCGCATGCCGCACGAATGCTGATAAGTCATAGTCAATATCCAATTCCAAATGCCGAACCGTTGCAAAATACATCCGCCGATCTCGGATACCATTTACTACAGGAGACCACTTGAGCAGCTTATTGTAGACATAAGGCAGGTTATACGCAGCTTCAAGGTGATGCGCTATACCCACTACATATCCACTTTCAAGACCAATGCACAAGATCTTTGCCTTTTTCAAAAGCATACGATGAAAAGGTGAGTCCCAACCAAAATTATTAGTGCCATTATTACTGCAGATAAACTCTTTATGTTTGCCTACCGCACACACGGAGTTAATCGGATGCAGGCTGCGAATACTATCCGGCCGGTGCCGCACGAATTCAGAAAATATCCCCATCAAAGACGGAGTTTCTTCATGGACAAACTCCAAATCAAACCGCGCAATCTGAGTTGTATATGTCGGCACAACAAGAGTACCCTCTGAACCCAAAATTTCGAGGATACTCTGGAAGTAAGCTAGACAAAAGTCATCTCGAGATTTGACTTCAGCAACTTTGCCAATCTTACCAAGATCTGAATAAACAAAAAGTACCTGCCCAACACGCACACCCGCATTCAAAAGAGCATTCTTAATTTCGTTTTTATATACGGTCTTCATAAATCAGATTCCCAAACCGTTCACCATGAAATATTGACGCCCTTCTTGGCCAAACTCACAACTAATTCCCCGACGTTTGACATCTGAGCCATTTCGGCAGTTGTGAAGCGCACATTGAAAGCTTCCTCCAAAGCCAAGATCAGATTGATGTGATTGAAGGAGTCCCAATTAACCACATCTTTTGCAGTCATGCCCGGAGCAATAGACAACATCGGATCTTCAAAAATCTCCTGGAATATATTCTGCACCTTGCTAATACTCATAGACTACCTCCGATTACCGAACCAGTTCTGTCAATAAACTTAAGCTGTATAACAAAGGCGTAAACCCATGTAGTTCTAAACTATAACAGAAACAATTGAATTTTTTGAAGCATTGTCGCACAATACTATTCAATCCATGAACTTCACCCAATTATAGGCAATAGCAGATCAACACCGTAGATTGCAATTCCAATTTAGAAACGTAAACATTGCCTATCGTAGCGATATGAAAAGAAAAGGCGATAGAAGTTGTAGGACAAAATCAACCCACGATCGAACCTTACATGACAAGGGCGCATGGCACGCAGATTTGCAACGAATATAAAAAGCAACTCACTAAAACCGCTATTGGCAACACCGACCCTTTTATTTATGACACACAATCTAAGCATATTAACAAAGGATGCGACTAGCACCTTACTATAGCCCCAATGTATCCCAACAGATTTGCACGTGGCTTAAGTACCCAACAAGGACAGAACAATTTACATAACACCCAGATAGAGCAAATTTTCAAAAGCCCCAACCCGTATTCCCTAAAACTCCAGAAAGATTATTGCACAATAAAAGCAGCAATTTGAGGTACGGGCTCGTCAACTAGCGGCTCATAAGCCCTCTCGGTACGAAAGCATATAATTTCAAAGCCCACCGCCCGCAATTGGAATGAAATGTCATCCACACAGCTATAAAGATAAATATGGTCTTCATTAGGAGCGGTCAACGCCGCCGTTATAAAACCCACACCTCCCTTACGAAGCATCCTACGCAACTGATGTAAAAAGGAAACTGGATCTTCCAAGTGCTCCAAAACCTCCACCGACATCAAAACCGACCACGTTTGCTCCGGAATTTCGGTCAACACATTTTGTAACTTACACTGCCAACGATGTAATTGACCAAACGCAGCTACCTGCCGTTGAGCATAATTTTGCGCAAACGTGCTAATGTCAAATGCAATGCCAGTACTTGCGGGAGAAGCACTCAACAATTGCCTGCTATAAAAACCTGAGCCCACTCCCACATCACAAAATGAATGATCTGCACCCGCCAAAACACGAGGAACGAAATTGTCGTGGAAATACCTAAGCTGTCGATAATGATGAGGCCACAAATAATGACTCAACAGAATCCCCGGCAAATAAAGATTGAGCATGTAGGCTTCATTGTGATACACAGTTTCAGCTGCTTCTTGGTAGGACTTGAGGATATACCGTCGTTCTTTCTCGAAGCGTTTCTGTAATCTAGTGGCTTCTAATGCAAAACGAATATAGCCTTCGATCGCATTTTCCATACGTGATTGATCGCGGAATAAGTGCTGCAAAGTGTCATCAAAGCTCTCTTCCCACATGTCGCCAAAAGCAATCCGACCTTTCCCCACAGTTGACGACATATAGGGCGCCATTTTTGACAACATTTCGTCAAAGCGTTTAACGAATTTGAAACTGCTCATATGGACCCTCCCTGCCTTTTTCTTATGGATCTAAACAAATTTGGTGCAGAGATCCTATTTGCACCACTTCCAGCAGCTTCCGGGGATTCCTTCTAACGAGTTCCCCACACAATTACCTAGATTGGACTTCATTCTGCTAAAACACTGGGGGGCCATTTTCCAAAATGAGTTTGATGCACTAGAGCAGCTCTAAACACCCAAAGTAAAAGCAAGATCGACTTATTCAAGACATATTTGAACATAAATATTTTCTGTATACGGTGCCTCCAAATGATAGCGATAATATTGCGACCCTGCACGGCCAGACTCAATGGCACTAAAACCTAACTCCGAATAAAGCTTTTCTACAGGTTTATTTTTAGGGGTAGGAATGTATTCGCCATTGAGTACTCGAACATTGCGCACTAATAGCCAACCCACCAGATGCTGAAACATTGCCCGTTCCACCGTTCTTCCCATAACCCGACAACTAAGCAAAAAGGTATTAACTATGTAGGTAGTTTCTTGAGGATATGGAACAGCAATTACAACACCAGTAATTCCATTATCGCCAAATTTATCTACAACTCTATAACAGTAAGCATAGACCGTATCATCTACGCTATAGCCCCTGATGGAATCTTCATTATAGCGGGGAGTAGTCAGATTAAATTGGTTTGTCTTATTGACAAGCTGAACCACACGCCCCAGATTATCATCACTTATCCGCAAAGGGTGAATTTGTAAACTTAGACCCGCAAGAAAGGATCCTAAACTTGAGGGACTGTTCAGCATTGCATCATTCCCAAGATTATTGCGGTAAAACTCGCGCCGGTGTTTATCCTCCTCAGTCACTATTGGCACATGAAATAACCCCGACGCTACCAAGTACGAAACATAATCCTCTGGCACGGCGGGTAAGTCAACAACAATTACCTCAGGCAATGCCCTCTCCACCTCTTCACGCTCGAACCGGGAATCATCAAGAAAACAAAAACTTTCGAGTCCCAAATTCAGCCTTTTAGAAGCCATTTTGATGTTTTCTGACTTAGGCGCCCAATTAGCTATAACCAGCGTAAAGTCATTCCACTTGAGAAGCATTTCTTCCCGTTTATCAAAAACTTCACGCACATCATTTTCGTTATTTTTAGACACAGCCAATAATATGAGTCCTTTCTGAACACATTCCCGTAGAAATGCTTGCAATCTAATATAAGGACCACCTGTTCCATGTACATCAAGCTCCAAACTTTGCCAGCCATCCTCACCCACAACTCCGCCCCAGAGAGTATTATCAAGGTCACAAATAATTACTTTCACAGGACGTAATACACTGCGTGCAATCGTTAGCAAAATTGAGCGTCCGAGAACAAGAAGCGCATCTGGATGGCAGGGCAACTTAGCATGGTACCAAAAGCGAGGTGCATACCATGCGCTTCGACCCATTTCTAATAGCGACATTACAGGGTCAACAAAAAACACGCGTTCATTGAACCGCTGCCGCACTTCTGCAACCCACTGATGCCTCCAAAACACATACTTGGAACTAGCATCCCTTTCCTCATCTAATGGTTCCGGTAACACAAGCACTACTTTACTTGTTGAATACAAGAGAAATTTTTCCAAACAACCAATAAACACGTCGGGGGCTGGTGACAGTTCCTTGGCACCAGCCCACGTTAAGCTAAGGCTGGAGAGGTAAATCACTGTAAAAGATGGGCCAAACTGGATCAAAGCCGATGTTTCATCCAACAATAAATTCACCCATTGATCAAAAGGTGCTTCCCATACGTCTCCTAATACACCATACGGGACTAATCCGATTTTCAAATATTCGGCAAGAGGTTTTAGAACACAATTACCAACTATTGCGATTTTAGTACGCACCAACTTGCGTGCCAAAATTTCAGGCTCGAAAATAGGTAAACAAGCGATCGCAACATTCAATGCTCCCATATCAGCTATTTTAACAATCGCTGCCTGCAAAAAAAGAAGGGCTTTAGCCATATCATCTTTACTCAGCTCCTTTGCTCCTGCCAATAGAGCTTTAGGGGATAATTTGCGGATACAAGGATGAGTGGAAAGCCATCGTAGAGCGTCTAAAGAACACTCACAATTTCTGAGGAGAATATTGATTTTCACATAGACCCTAGAAATATCCTGCGGAGTTTCGGAAGCAAACAAATACTCCAAATTATTCTCAAACTTTCCCCGATAAAGTGAACAGATGCTTGAGTCCAAGTCCTCTTCTGGGGAAATGGTAAGCAAAACTGGTAATAGCAACTGGGTTATATCGGTATCTGCCCCATTACGTCGCTGTTTGACCAAGTTTTGAATAACTTGAGCCACATCGTCAAACGCTAACATTAATCAAACTTCTCCATTCAAGAAAGAAATTTACACACAGCGATCCCTTTATTGATAACCTGTGCAGCTTGATTACTTGCAGAGAGTATCAACTTCACACACTTTACAGCAAGGATAATCCTATCCACTCTAACTTCATACGTGATCGTATCTCCTATGAACACTGGTCCCACCATATCCAAGTGGACTTTTTGGATAACTGTATTAGCTCCAGGAAGAAACATTCCCAATAAGCGCGAATATCCGCTACCTACCAGAAACCCATGAGCAATGCGATCCCCAAAACCCAGGCGTTGTGCATGGAGCAAGTCAACGTGAACAAGCGCCTGATCACCAGTTAGTAGCATAAAACCATCCACCAGTTCGCGGGTGATTACTAATTTTCCAGTTATTAGCTGACCCTCGCTAATGTCCTCTAAATTAAGTAAACGCATAAAGGCACAAAAATAAGCGTTTGGATTAAGTATATTAAGGCGGCGACCGGGTACCGGGAGCTAACCTTGATTATTGCCAATCACGAGGTGCTGATCATCTGCCCGAAAGAGATTCCAGAAGACCACAAGCTGGCCGAATTCGACTTTGTGGCCAGATCGTTGTGATGGAAAATATTTCGAAGTGCTTGTTGTCCTGCTGGTGCTGCAAAACTATCGATAGGTCTATAGGAATACGGTGTCACTAACATTCTACTTTTGCAAGATAATTGACCATCCAGTTCTGTGACTTATAGTTGGCCCGAGCAATATCGATTACTCTGGCTAGTTTCATGGCAATTCTCGGCAGTACGACGACGCTTTGCGCGGGTCCGCTTAGAACACGGTTCACGGAAAGCGCCAGCCAAACCCAACTGTCATTTATTGGCTGAAAATGCAGTCACCTTCGTTCGACCGCGTCAAGTATTACGCCCGCCTGGAGCCATGCACCCCCGAAGTTCTCTGCAACGCGGACTCGCCGACCATATAACCAGCACTTCGAACAGATAGTAATTTCAATTCCGATGCACCATTCAATCTCACACCCCCTCTTTTTAGCTCCGCTTTGCGCTGACCCCACCCGACCATTGTTTTACAGCCCAAACTACATTTAGGAGAAAATTCAGGGGGGTTTGAGCAGTTGAATAGACCAAAATAAAAAATTCCGTTCAACAACATCGGCAGTACACAACTCACACCGCACCCTGCCAGCACCTGAACCACTCCCACCCACTCTCCGCCGCATGTGACCCATCGCGCAGCGCGGAAAGACCAGCCCGCACCTGATCCTGGCCAGCGTTGATACACCGCGGCGCGTTTGAATTTGCTATGACTGCCAGCGCTTTTCCAAGGAACACCATCAGCGCTGCTCATAATAAACCACCCAACCGCCGAGCATACCTCCACGGAAAGGCATTTGGGCCACAAGGGTAGCCGACCACTTGCTTCGAGATTTTTTGTTGGCCCTCCAAATCCCATCGCACCTACATCGACCACTTCATTGAATGTAGCCTCGATGTCGTAAGCTACAAGCGAGATTTCACAAGGAGCTAGTGGGAAGCTTGAATGTGCATTCCCGACAGCGGCCTTGTCTTACTCCACTAACCTGTCCGAGGCAAAGGACAATGTGGTTCTGCCAATCTCCAGTTTCCACGAGCTTTTCTCAGCCGTCCGTAGAGTTTGGCCGGATAAATTTGACCAGCCATTTGAATCGTCGCACGGGATTAGCACCGCAATCCCACTAAGGCGCGGTCCGCTTCGACATCTTCATGCGTGCGGGAGTTCATCGTACGAAACATTCGGGGAATCTGGAGCTTGGCAAGCATCCGAGCCGCGCCGGCTACGCCTTCATTGAAGTTGCCGAAGAGTAACTTCTGCTCTTGCGTGTGGTGGAACTCGATCCCGATCGGCCGAGGGAGGCGCTTGGGCAAAGCCTGGAATGAGTTCAGGTCCATGCCCACGAAGTCGAAGTCAAAGCTCCCCTCGCTCACTTGCTCATGGTCGAAGATGTTTGCTTTTCGCATGACCATATAGGTCTTTAGCTGTCCGAGGTACTCTTGGTTCTCCGCACACGCTACCGGGAGCAAATCCGCTACGCAGGCGAAAGCGGCGTCCACAACGTCCGAGACGAGCCCGGTCAACATGGTGGCCCGATGCCAAAAGATGACGTTGTAGCCTCCCATCTTGCCAGAACGGATATCGTCTTCGGTCCTGTCGGCCGCTTTCATGAAATCAACCAGCGCATCCCGAGAATCCCAGAGCTCAGCCTTGGTCGCGGTAAGGAACGAGTCGTAGAGGGCCGTGAGCCCCGTCGAAAAATGGCGGCGACCGTCAGCATGTATATACTTGATCAACGCTGAAGGCTTTACTCCATGGAGCTTAAGGAACTCCAGAAGCTCGAAAAGAATCTCGTCCATGTAGAAAACGCCGACAGAGAGGTAGAAAAGACGGCATTCAAGATAATCCTCGAACGAGAGCGTCTCCTGACCAACAACAACCTCCTCAATCTCGGCAGTGCGGATCCGCACATCGCCGAATTGGTAGGCACCAAAGCAGCGATGATTGATTCGAAATTTAGTCTTGGTCTTCCACTTGTTGCGATGCTCCTCGGTATTCATTTCGGATCCGTCTAGGAGGATAAGCGTGTATGCAAGCACGAAGCCGATCCGCGCGTCCATCAAATCGGAGAGGGTACATATGTTTTTCTCCTTCGTGTCCCCTGGAAGACCCAAAATCACCTCGGAACGCGAGCGCTGTCCAGCGGAATAGCGGCCATGGCTGACCTCGATAAGGTTCTCGAGGGGCAAGTTCTTGCGCTTGATGTTCCTGAGGACCTCGGCGTCCAAGGACTGGACGGCGACGGTGACGGGCATGCGCCCCTCGAGCTCGCGCATAGCGTTGGACACGAGGTCGTAGCGAGATTTTCCGGTCGCCGAGTACACCTGAAGAGGGTAGCCAAACTCCCGGTAGGATCGCGTCATAGCACGTGCCGCCTCCGTATCTTCCTTGAACATCCCGAAGTTATTGTCCGCGAGAGTTAGGAATGACGATTTCGTACGCCGCGCGATGTAGCAGAGCTCATCCTCGAAACGCGCGACAGAGCCGAATGTCAGCTTGTTCCAGCTCACCGCGCCCTTTTCGCAGAAAGTGCACTGGAAAGGGCAGCCCCGGTTCGTCTCCGTTAGGGGGATCAGCTTGGGGTTGTCTAGAAATTCGTCCAAGTAGCCCCGCGCGTAAGGCGAGGGTACCAAGTCGAGGTTCTTCAGCCTAGGAGTAACGTCGCTCACACAATAAAGCCGCCCGTCGACTAGCGAGTGGCACCCTTCGATACCAGAGCGCTTGAGCGCCTCAACATCCCTGACCTGAGCCCACCGGTCGACGAGCGCCGTGAACGGCTCCTCCCCCTCCCCGATGACGTACACATCCACCGCCGGAAAACGCTTCAGCCAGTTCTCGCGCTGCTGCGCGTCCAGAGGATAGTTGGGGCCTCCGAACACCACTAGGGTCGAGGGGGACTGCCTCTTTACCTCTTCGGCCAACCCATAGCTAAGATCCCGGTTCCAAGAATAATTCGAGAACGCCAAAATTTCGGCCGGTCGCGCCATATACGCAGCAATCAACTCGTCAGGGTCCTGGAAGATTTGAACGTCAAATTCGTCGCGAGACTGGCCATACTCCTTAAAAAAGGACATGATACAGCCCACACCATATGGGATGAACTCGGAGGTCAGACCGCCCGCAGTGACATGGCTTAGGTCCGAAAGATATATGGTTTTCATATCGGATTTCCTCGCATCTCTCCACATCCTTCGTAAGTCTACCATAAGTCGCGGCCAGTGCCTAGTAGCTTGATACAGCCCACGCCATTTGGTATGAACTCGGAGGTCAGGCGGCCCGTAGTCACCTGACTGAGGACCGAAAGATTTTTGGACATCTTAGCGGGTGTGCGCACCGTACGCCGCAGCTCACGGGAATATAAGGTGATTACCGATAATTATCAAGTAGTTAGAGAAAACATTTACTCAATCTTAAGTCGTACGGGCAATGGACTTGGACTTGCCAGACCTGGTGCGCCGAGATCGCATGAACACTAGCACCAAATTAGCCAGATTAAACATAAACGCCATGGAAAAACACGCTCAGAAGTTTCCTGTATGCGAAAGTACTAAAAATTGCACCCTGCCCCTGCGTTTGTAAATTAACACCCCGCACTGGACCCCACCCAACTATTGCCTTTGGGGCAGAAAATATACTTACTCAATTATTGACGGGATTGACGGATCCAACAAGCAGAAATTACACAAATTGGATACGCCGGCACTTGCTGTCAGCAAGGCTCACTGCACTCTGCCAGCAGCCACACCACGCCTGCTCACGCTGCGCCGCGTGTGCCATTACTTCAGCGCAGAATTACCAACCCACTGTCTGATCAAACTCCAGTTCCGGGACCGGCTCTGCATCCACATCCACAGGGGACGTCCTCTGATTATCCCCGGCTTCTGCTGTTAGGTTTGCCGTCTGGTCAAACTCAAGCTCGGGGA
>SXGR01556479.1_pt1 | contig 16518 bp, 15 predicted proteins | sample 3174711 | NCBI WGS metagenome assembly SXGR01 (sample SAMN11356860, study PRJNA531348) | freshwater metagenome | isolation source: freshwater sample F1-60 | place: China: Fuxian Lake, Yuxi | collected 2017-12-25
AAGGCCGCATTCACACGTCCGCATGCACGGTGGCCGTGTTACCTGAAATCGAAGACATCGCCCAGATTGAAATCGACAAGGCCGACTTGCGGGTCGATACCTATCGTTCTTCCGGAGCAGGCGGGCAACACGTCAACAAAACCGACTCTGCCGTACGCCTTACTCACCTACCGACGGGCATCGTCGTTGAGTGTCAGGATGAACGCTCACAACACAAGAACCGGGCGCGGGCGATGTCGCTCTTGCAAGCCAAGCTGCTCGACGCCGCACGATCGAAGCAACAGAGCGAACAGGCAGAAACGCGTCGGTTGCAAGTCGGCAGTGGCGATCGATCGGAACGTATCCGCACCTACAACTTTCCTCAAGGCCGCGTCACTGACCATCGTGTCAATCTGACGCTCTACAGTCTCGACAACATCATCGCCGGCGATTTGCAGACTGTTATCGATACCCTGCAACAGGAATTTCAAGCGGATCAGCTTAAAGCACTCGGAGCAGACCTATGACCGACATTGCCGGCTGGTCCGCACGGCACGGCAAACTTGTGCGACTCGACCGAGACGTCTTGCTGGCTGACGAACTAAGTTGCAGTCGAGCTTGGGTTATTGCCCACTCTGAGTTTGAACTACCGGCGGACGTTGAAGCGCGGCTAGAGGTTTCAGCACAGCGATTACTGGCCGGCGAGTCACTGGCATATATCCGCGGCTGGAAAGAGTTTCGTGGGTTGCGGTTCGGGGTATCGCCTGCGGTCCTCGTCCCTCGCCCTGAAACCGAGCTATTGGTAGAGACTTGTCTCGAACGGGCTCAACCCGGTGATCACATTCTCGATCTCGGCACCGGAAGCGGCGCGATTGCGGTCTCACTCGTTCACGCAAGGCCTGATCTTCGCTTGACCGCCACCGATGTGTCTTCACTCGCTGTTGAACAAGCACGCTCCAATGCCCGCGGCCTGGGGGTGAACGTTGAATTCACACTCGGTGATTGGTTCGCGCCGTTCGCAGAACAGCCACAAGCATTCGACATCGTTGTCAGCAACCCGCCCTACATCGCCGCCGGTCACCACGCTTTGGAGTCACTCAAGACTGAGCCATACCAGGCGCTGGTCAGCGGAACCGACGGTCTCGATGCAATTAAACATATCGTTACCCATGCGCCACACTACGTCAGACGATGGTTGCTGGTTGAACACGGCTTCGATCAAGGTGATGCGGCTCGTCGACTGATGAGCGAGGTGGGCTTTACAAACGTGGAAACCTTGAACGATCTTGCGGGCCTTCCCCGCGTGACTTGCGGACAACGCCCCTGAGCGGCAAACAATGAACGACGATGAACTGCTTCGTTACAGTCGCCAGATCATGCTGCCCGATATGGACATCGAAGGGCAGGAGAAACTGCTCTCCGCTCACGTCGCCATCATTGGACTCGGCGGGCTGGGTTCACCGGCAGCCTTATATCTCGCAGGTGCTGGAGTCGGTCACCTGACACTTGTGGACTTTGACAGCGTTGATGTGTCGAACCTGCAACGTCAAATCGTGCATCGACAGGCTTCGATCGGATCACCCAAGGTGGAGTCAGCAAGAGCCACACTATTTGCACTCAATCCGGAACTCAAAGTCTCCACCATCACCCGCGTTCTCGACGAGCAAGGCTTGTTGGACCTTGCTCACTCTGTTGATGTGATCCTCGACGCGACGGATAACTTCCTCGTCAGGCAAATGATGAACGATGCCTGCCTCGCAACATGCACACCCTGGGCGTCCGCTGCAGCAATTCGTTTCGAAGCGCAAATCACCACCTTCGATCCACGCCGCGAGGATTCGCCCTGTTATCGCTGTCTCTATCCTGAAACGGATGGCACCGATCAGACGTGTTCAGAAAACGGCGTGATCGCACCTCTCGTCGGCATTCTGGGTGCGTACGAGGCACTCGAAGTCATCAAACTCATCACGGGCATCGGCGAAACGCTGGTTGGGCGTGTCCAGTACTTCGACGCGAAGTACGCTGAGTGGCGAGAATTCAAACTCAAGAAGGCAACTGATTGCCCAGCGTGTTCAGCTTAAGCCCGTAGATCTCGAGCAGAACCACCAGTAGCTGGCGACGAACGTCGTCGATGTTCACCTCAGGCACGAAGAGCCGCATGTCGGTCATCTGCATACCGGCCATGCCACAAGGATTGATCAGGTTGAACGGCATGAGATCCATGGCGACGTTGAGTGCAAGGCCGTGATAACTGCAACCCCTTCTCACCCTCAGACCCAACGACGCGATCTTGGTGCCGTGAATATAGACTCCAGGCGCATCGGGTCGTGGCGCCGCTTCAAGTCCGTACGCCGCCAATGTGCGTACACACGCCTGCTCAATGCCGCTAACCAGCGCACGCACGCCAAGACCCATCCGATTGAGATCAAAGAGCAGATAACCCGTGATCTGGCCCGGGCCGTGATAGGTGACCTGCCCGCCTCGATCGGTGTGCACAATCGGAATGTCGCCGGTAGCGAGCACATGCTCCGCCTTGCCGGCTTGACCCTGGGTGAATACCGCTTCGTGTTCGGTGAACCAGATTTCATCGAGCGTCTCGACTGTCCGATCCGCCGTGAACGCCTTCATCGCCTCGAAAACTGGGGTATAGGCCGTACGGCCGAGATCACGAAAGATGACTTCTCGACCGCTCACAGAACCATTTTCACGTCAGAGAGCTTTAAAAGATCAGTGTGCAACGCCTTAAGCTGGTCTTCGCCCGTTGCGGTCAAGGTTACCGCGACGCTGACATAACGCCCTTTCGCTGATCGCCGCAGATTCACATCGTCAGAAGTGATACCCGTAGCATGCGCCTGCACCACCTCAAGCACTCGCCGCGCAAACCCGTCGCTCTCCACGCCGATAACGCTGATCGGATAACTGCACGGGAATTCGATCTTCGGTGTATCAGTCATCGCCGAAGAGCTGACTGAAAAAGAGTGAGATGAAATCGAAGAATCGGGAGATAAAACCTGCCTCGGGCACTTCAGTCAAACTGACCAGTGGGGCTTCGAAGAGTTTTCGTCCCTCAATACTGACACGTAGCGTTCCAACTTCGGCACCGAGTGCGTAAGGCGCTTCGAGAATTTTCGGCACCTCCAGTTCGACAGCGAGATCTTCGTAGTGGCCTCGGGGAAACGTCACCAGTGCTGACTTGGCGAGACCGAGATCGATGGTGTCAGATTCGCCGTACCAGATCTCCGACTGTTTGAGCACCACATCGGCCGCATAAATCTCGCGACTTTCAAAGTGACGAAATCCGTATGACAGCAGCTTCTGGCTCTCATCCATCCGAGCGTTGTCGTCTTCCGTGCCCATGACGACGGAGATTAATCGCATACCGTCGCGCATGGCGCTGGCCACCAGACAGAAACCCGCTTCTTCCGTATGCCCAGTCTTGATGCCATCCACCGATCGGTCGCGCCACAACAGCCGATTCCGATTGGGCTGATCGATGTCGTTCCAGCGAAACGTCTTCTCCGAATACATCCGATAGGAATCTGGATGGCGATTGATCAGCGCTTTGGACAACTTCGCGAGGTCCCACGCCGTGGTGACATGGCCTTCTGCGGGCAGGCCTGTGGAGTTGAAGTAATGGGTACCACTCAGACCCAATGACTTGCCATGTTTGTTCATCATCTCTGCAAACGCGTCTTCGCTACCGCCAATGTGTTCGGCAATCGCCACAGTCGCGTCGTTGCCGGACTGGATAACCACACCGCGCAACAGGTCTTCGAGCGCGACCTCCGTGCCCACCTGCACGAACATGCGGGAACCTTCCTGTTTCCAGGCGTTTTCACTGATCAGCACTTTGTCAGTCAGTTTGATGCGCCCCGATTCAAGCTCTTCTGCCGCTACATAACTCGTCATGATCTTCGTGAGGCTGGCCGGCGGCTGCGGCGTACGCGCTTTGTGTTCAACCAAAACTTGATCACTCGCGGCATCAATCAGAAGCCAGGATGTGGCAGCGATTTCCGGTGGTTCCGGAATTTTGATTTCCGCTGCCACAACGGTTACACCGCTCATGAACAGAAGAACTACAACAACTAGACGAATCATCATGACGAACCTGCACTCCTCATCCGTCGAGTGTGATGGGTGGTTACTCATACATCCCTCAACTACCAGACGTCGTTAGCAGAAGCACGATGGGCGACCCCAACCCCTGCTCGGCAAAAAGAGACTGAATCCGATCAAGTTCCGCATCGCCTTCAATCGGGCCTATGCGAACGCGATAGAGGTGATCCTCCGGTGTCTGCACAACATGCACAGGCTGCTGAACCAACGACTTGATTCGTGCCTGCAACGCATCGGCCCCTTGAAGCGCAGAGAACGCACCTGCCTGAAGGATATATCGACCACCACTCTGCGCAGGGTCAAATGAAATCGCTTCCACGCGCACGCGCGCTGTCCCGGTATTGTGGACACCGAGTTTCACCGCTGCCGCGTACGACAGATCGATAATGCGCCCCTCGTGAAAAGGTCCTCGATCATTGATCCGCACAATAGATCGCCGACCGTTGTCGAGGTTGATCACATGTGCATAGGTGGGTATCGGCAACGTCTTATGCGCGGCCGTCAGCTGCATCATGTCGTAGGCTTCCCCTGACGAGGTTCTTCTGCCGTGAAACTTGGTACCGTACCAGGATGCGAGTCCCGTTTCCGCATAACCGGCGGAAGACTTCATGAGGCGGTAGGTCTTTCCTGCGACCGTGTATTGCTCGGGGTTACCATAACGACTCCGCGGCTCAGGTTTCGGAACCGGATCGGGGAGGTTTTCGAGGTCAACCGGTGTGCGGGCAGGTGGCCCATCCTTTTGCACAACAGGTCTTTTTTGTGAAGCAGGGGGCGCGCTCCCTCCCGACACACAGCCAGCCAATAAACCGATTAATGCCAACAAACCGACCAATCGAAGCGCTAAAGTTCGTTTGAGGTTTGTGTCCACAGCTACTGGCGCGCCACAGCATCAGCCGCTGGTTTCATGTTGCGCTGTTCACGAATCGCCATCGCCAATTCGTGTACCGCACGCGCATAGAGTGGGCTGTGGTTATAACGTGTGATGACATAGAAGTCCCGAAACACCACTGCCGGCCGCACGCCGTCTGCATGTTCAAACGACAACACCGCAACGGGCGTATCACCGGCGAGTTCGGCATGGGTGGGAAAACCCGCCTGGCGAACTTGTTCGAGGGTATTGGCCGGTTCGGGATTGGTTGAAATCAGAGCCTGTAGGTTGGCGGAGGGTTCAGCAACATCAACAATCAACGGCAAACCACCTTGCCACCCATGCTTTGAGAAATAGTTGGCAACACTGCCGATCGCATCAGTGGTGTTGGCCCAGATGTCGCGAGCACCATCACCATCAAAGTCGATAGCATAGTGCCGATAACTCGAGGAGATGAACTGTCCATAACCCATCGCTCCGGCGTAGGACCCCATCAAGGTCTCTGCCGCCTTGTTTTCCTCGCGTGCCAACAATAGAAACTGAATCAACTCGCTGCGGAAAAAGGCCGATCGTGGTGGATAGTCGAAAGCGAGCGTCGCGAGTGCATCGAGAACTCGCCATGCTCCGCGATGTTGGCCAAAACGTGTCTCAACGCCGATGATCGCGACAACGTACTCAGGCGCAACTCCCAAGGTTTTGTGAGCTTGATCGAGCGCTGCCTGGTTTTGGTCCCAAAACACCACGCCTTCACGAATCCGATCGTCACCCAGGAAGATGGTTCGGTACCGATGCCACGGCATAGTTTTTTCAGCCGGCTTGCTGATGGACTCTAAAATCTTGTCTTGCTTCTGCGCACCTGAGAATAGCGTGACCAGTTCTGCTCGTTCGAAGCGGTGTTTCTGGACGAGTTCGTCAATCAACGCCCTCGCACCAGGATGAGTAGAGTAGTCCGCGATTGCCGGACAAGCTGATCCAACGAGGAGAATCAGCAACAGTAGAGGAATCCATGCCATGCGTCAGTTGTTCCGATGTTTGTAGATGGAGATCAGGACGCCGAACGTGAACAACAATGTCAGCGCAGAGGTGCCGCCATAACTCACCAGGGGCAACGGCACACCAACCACGGGCAGCAAGCCACACACCATGCCCACGTTGACAAATACATAGACGAAGAACGTAACTCCAATGGAGCCGGCCACCAGCCGATCAAAGTTTCTTCGTGCCACCATCGCGATGTACATAGAGCGCGCGATGATCAGGAGATAGAGTACAAGAAACCCGATCGCACCAACAAAGCCGAATTCTTCACCGATCACCGCGAGGATAAAGTCGGTCTGCGCTTCCGGCAGAAAATCGAGCCCACTCTGCGTGCCTTGCAAAACACCCTTGCCGGTTAGGCCGCCCGAACCAATGGCGGTGGTCGATTGTATGATGTTCCAGCCCGCACCTAAGGGGTCACTCTCGGGGTCAAAGAGCGTCAAGATGCGTCGCTGCTGATACTCGTGCAGGAAGTTCCACAACACGGGCGCTGCCGCCGCAAAGGAACCCACAGCGGCCAGCGGGTAGATCCAGGGCAACCCTGCAAGAAAGAGCACACTTCCACCCGCCGCCAGGATCAGAAGCCCGGTGCCAAGGTCCGGCTGCACGATGACGAGACCTGCAGGTACCACCATGATGAGCAAGGCCACACAGATATCGCGAAACCTCACTGGCTGCGGTCGGTCATGCAGATACCACGCGACAGTTAACGGGACCGCCAACTTGAGGAGCTCTGACGGTTGAAATCTGGGGATCGGCCCGATCTCAAGCCAACGCTGTCCACCTTTCGCCACATCACCGATCAGCAGCACCAACACCAACAGGAAAATGCCGCCCAGGTACAACAGGGGTCCAAACCGAAGAAACTCTCTGGGGTGAACGTGGGCAACCACGAACATGATCATGAAGCCGACACCAAACTTGATTCCCTGTGACGACAGCCCTTCGGTTTGACCATGCAGCGCGCTGTAGAGCACACCTAACCCGCAGCACATCAACGTCAACAACAACGGCATCAACACCGGCTCGGGTAACAGCTCGATGCGTTGACGGGCTTGTTCCGGGACCGTGCCACCGGTGCGCAGCGTGCGAACAAAGTCGATATTCATTGTCCTGCACCTGTACCCGCGCTGGTATTGGCAGCTACGCTCTGCTGGGTCGTCAGCAACCGCGGCAGAACCCAAGCATCGATCACCTCACGCGCCACGGGCGCAGCAACGCCACTGCCACCACCACCGTTTTCGACCAGAACCGCGACTGAAATTAACGGATCGTCCGCCGGCGCAAACGCGACGAACCACGCGTGTTTGCGGTTGTATTCATCTAGCTCCTTCTCGTTATAGGTCGTTCCCTGTTTGATCTCCACTACTTGAGCAGTGCCTGATTTTCCGGCCATTCGATAGGCGATGTCCTGACCAATGTAGGGCCAGGCAGTGCCGGCCTGCCGCCAGCCTAGATTGCCTCGGTGTACCACGTTTTCCATGGCATCGACCATCTTTTCCCAGTCGTCCGCGGACAGCCCTGCCACGGTACCTGCCTTGGGTATCGCAAAGTCCTCGTCCAATTCGCTGGAGCTGTCCTTCAGCATGCGGGGTCGAACGACCCGACCACGATTGGCGATGACGTTTACATAACTCGCCAATTGTAGTGGCGTTACCAGGAGATTTCCCTGACCAATACCGAGGTTGATGCTGTCGCCGGGGTACCAGATTTCATTACGAACCTTTCGTTTCCATGCCGAATCCGGCAATAGCCCTGTGCTTTCATCGGCGACATCAACACCGACAGGTTGACCAAAACCAAGTTGTGCCACAAACCCGGCGAACGGGTCGATCTTCATGCGCGAAGCCATGGTGTAAAAATACACGTTGGATGACCTGTAAATCGCACGATTAAGATCTACCGCGCCTTGCCCACCAGAGTTGCCACGCTGCCAACTCCAATCACGGAAGATGCGGCGTTGTCCTGGCAGCCGGAAGAAGCCTCGGTCGTAGATACTCTCTTCCCAAGTGGTGACACCGGTCGTTAGCGCCGCCAGTCCGACTGCCATCTTGAAGGTCGAGCCGGGTGCATACCGACCGTTAATGGCGCGGTTGAACATGGGACGATTGCGCGCCATAAGGAGTGCGTTGTAATCCGTCTGGGAAATCCCCGTAATGAAGGTGTTAGGGTCGTATGACGGCTTGGAGACCATCGCGAGGATGCCGCCGGTGCGTGCATCAAGTGCAACAATGCTGCCTCGGCGTGGTCCTAGCGCTGCATCCGCAGCAACCTGCAAGTCGAGGTCCAAATGCAGCGTCAGGTCGACACCGGCAACCGGGTGATCAACATCAAGTTCTTTACGAATGCGGCCGTGCACATCCACTTCGACCTGCTGATAACCCACCCGACCGTGTAACGACCGCTCGTAGAACTTCTCTACACCGAGCTTGCCCATAAACTCCGTGCCGGCGTACATGACCGGATCAAGCCGCTGCATATCGGCCTCGTTGATTCGGCGCACTGAACCCAACGTGTGAGCGAGCAACTCCCCAAAGGGGTAGTGCCGCACCGAGTCGGAGAGTATTTCCACGCCGGGTAGCTCATGACGATGCACAGCAAGCGCAGCCCGCTCAGCTTCGGTGAGATGCGAACGCAGCACTACCGCCTCAAAGGGTCTTCGCCGCCGTTTCACCCGTTTGTGGAGCTCGGCCACGTCGGCCTCATCCAGATGAATGAGTGTGTTCAGACGGCCGAGCATCGCATCGACGTCGCCTGTGAGCTCCTTAACAACGGCCAGATTGTGGATCGGCCGGTTGTCTGCGACTAACACACCTCCGCGGTCGTAGATCAGACCGCGCCTCGGCGCTACAGGTTGTACCTGGATGCGGTTTTGTTCGGAGCGAGTTTGGAACTTCTGATATTCGAGTAGCTGCAGGTGCACCAGCCTCGCGATGAGCACACCAAAGAGCAGCAGGATAATTCCACCAATAACAAACACCCGCGTGTTGAATCGACGCTGCTCTTCCGTTCGGTCATTGAGGGTGATTTCTGCCACTGTTACTGCTTCATGCCCGGTGGTAGGGATGATTGTTGAGCAACGACACCGCCCGATACAACGCCTCAGCGAGCATCACCCGAACGAAACCATGAGGGAGAGTCAGTGCAGACAGCGACATCCGCTGATGCGCCTCTGTCAGGAAGTCCGCATGCAAGCCATCGGCACCACCAATCACAAACACCGGCGAGCGCGCTTCATCGCGCAACCGACCAACAAACTTCGCCAGCGTTTCGGTATCAAAATGCTTGCCACGTTCGTCCAGCGCCACAATCCAATCACCTTGACGACAGAGCGAGCGGATTTTCTGCGCTTCCTGTTCCCGGCATTGGTCGATCTGGCGCTCGGACTCCTGACCTCGACGCTCCACCGGGTTGATCTCGATAAGCTCAAGGGGCATCACACTCTGCAGACGGCGGGCGTAGGTCTCGAATCCTGCGTTGATCCAATCGGGCTGGCGTCGACTGACGGTGAGAATACGGACGTTCACGAGCGCCTGGAGGTCTCCCCGTCAGTGGGCAGTTCCGACCAGAGTTTTTCGAGTTCATAGAGCTGGCGCGCGTCTTTTTGCATGACGTGCACGACGATGTCAGCGAAGTCGATCAGCACCCACTCGTTAGACTCGCGGCCTTCGCTGCCGATGGGTTTAACACCGAGTGACAGCGCCGCTTCAAGCACCCGCTGCGCGAGTGCATTGACCTGACGGCCGGTGTTACCAGTCACGACCACCATCGTGTCGGTGAAGCTGCAGAGCTTGCGAACGTCGAGCACCACCACGTCGATACCCTTGCCATCATTGAGCGCCTTGAGCACCACATCACGGAGGCCCGTGACAGGGTCTTTGCGCTTGGGCCCCGCAGATCGCCGTGGCGTTCCAGGTGTTGGCTTACCTTCTGCCTTGGTGACCTTGGCAGCTTTAATCTTGGGGACCTTAACCTTGGGGGTTCTGGCAGTTTCAGCCTTCGCCTTGACTGCGACCTTTGCGGGTGCCGGAGCTTTAGTTTTGGCACGCGCTTTCGGTTTGGCTTCTGTGGGTGTTTTAGACATAAAGATTGTTGTTCCTAATAAAGTCGAGCACTGCCGGCGAAAGCCACCTACTTACCGATTGGCCAGCGCGATGCATCTCTCGGATCCGCGACGACGAAACGTCCGGCAGATCGGCACGGGTGATTAAGACCTGTCCGTGTTGATCGTTCCTGATCGATGCGACGGCTCTCGGCGCGATGAACGCCTGTAGCGCTGCATCAAACTGAGACTCCATTCCCGCGCGTTCAAACACCAGAAAGTTAGTCAGACGGAAAACATCGTCCGCACGACGCCACCCAAGGATCGGCGCAAAGGCATCGGAGCCGATCACCCAACAACGCATCTCTCTGGGGTTGGCTGTTGCACGTCGCTCCAGCAGATCCACAGTGAAAGACGGACCTTCATGGTGCAGTTCGGAGTCGTCCGCAACCAGGAGTGCGTGGTCCTTGCAGGCCAATTCCAACATGGCCCAACGTTGTTGCGTAGTTGCACCTTCACACTGCGCTTTGTGATAGGGCTGACGAGCCAGCACCAGATTAACCTGCGAAACACCGAGGATCTGACGAGCTGATTCTGCCGCAGTGAGGTGGCCGACGTGGACGGGGTCGAACGTTCCTCCCAGCAGCGCTATCAACGCTTGCGCACTTCGCCCTGGCCATAGACCACAAACTTCTGTGTGGTCAGCCCTTCAAGCCCCACCGGCCCACGTGCATGCAATTTGTTCGTGGAGATGCCGATCTCGGCGCCGAGCCCGTACTCGAAACCATCGGCGAACTGCGTGGAGACGTTCACCATGACGGAGGCAGAATCCACTTCATTGACGAAACGTCGCGATGCGCTGAGGTCGCTGGTGACGATGCAATCGGTGTGCTGTGAGCTATAACGATTAATGTGGTTGATCGCAGCACTAACATCTTCCACCACACGCACCGCGAGAATCGGCCCAAGATATTCCGCTGACCAATCTTCTTCCGTGGCAACATTCATCGTCGGTACGATGGTGCGGCTGCTTTCACAACCACGCAGTTCAACACCCGCTGCGGTGTACTCTGCGGCCAGACGCGGCAACAACTCGGCAGCACGGGCGCGATGAATGAGCAACGTCTCGATGGCGTTACACACCGCGTACTTTTCGGTCTTCGAATTGACCGCGACGTTTACCGCCATGTCGGCGTCGGCAGAGTCATCGATAAAGACGTGGCAGACGCCGTCGAGATGTTTGATGACGGGAATAGTCGATTCGCGCATGACGCGCTCGATCAGGCTCTTGCCACCTCTGGGGATGATCACGTCGACGAGGCCGTCCTGTTTGAGCAACGCACCTACCGCAGCACGATCCGTCGTCGCGATCAGCTGTACTGCATCCAGGGGAATACCGGTGCCTTCGAGCCCTTCGCTGATGCAGGCCGCAATCGCACGATTGGATTCCGGGCATTCGCTGCCGCCACGCAGGATGCAGGCGTTACCTGACTTGAGACACAGCACCGCGGCGTCCACCGTCACGTTGGGACGGGACTCGTAGATGATGCCAATGACACCGAGCGGCACACGCATGCGGCCGACCTGAATACCCGACGGCAGCGTGCGCAGATCGCTGATCTCACCCACCGAGTCCGGCAGCGTATCAACTTGCAACACCCCTTCTATCATGCGGTCGATGGCGCGTTGATCGATCTTCAGCCGATCGACCAGAGGCTGATCGAGACCGGCCGCGGTCGCACGCTCGAGGTCGATACGATTGGCGTCGATAAGCTTCTGTGCATTCACACGCATCGCCCTGGCAATACCCTTGAGGGCGAGCGAGCGAGCGCCTGCTGGCGCCGCGACCACTGCATGAGCGGCTGCTCGTGCGCGCTCCGCAATGGATCGCACCTCAAGTTCAATGTTGGCTTGTCCGCCTGAGGAAAGGCCCGCGTTCATGATCTCCTGCTTCCGGTTCCAGGCTGGAGAGGCCCTAAACGGAAACCCAAGGTTTTTGACGGCGGGCAGTATAACGGCATTCTGTTTGGCTCGCGGCGCGGGAATCCACGCGTGTAGTGAGCCTTCAGCGTTTTCCGTTGCCTTCACCACGCAATTTGGAAACGAGGCGGTTCAGCTCCGTCAGCCGCTCGCGGGGTGAGGGTAACTGCAACAGGCTCTGTTTGATTTCAGGCTCAATCGGCAGAAGTTCAGACAGACGCCAGCTGACCGAGCGTGCGTCTGAGAAATCCACATCGAGGCCCAGCTTCTGGATCATGGGATGAACCACAAGATCCTTGAGGATCTCCGTCAGCCCATGGTGCTCCGGCCCGAGCTCCGTGGCGGGCTCATCCGGCAACCACGCGATTTGCCCGAGCATCAAATGATCGGGCTGTTCCCGGGTTCCGATGACCCTGAATTTGCGCGTGCCCCGACAAACAATGCCGAGCATACCGTCGCTGAGCGGATTGAAGTCAGCAACCAATGCAGCCGTACCGACGTTGAAGATATCGGGCTGCGAATCATCCTTCTGGAGCCGTGCTTCCACGCCCTGGCGAATCAGGACCACGCCGAACGGCAAGCCTTCGCGCATACACCGGCGAACCATGTCGAGATAACGGGTCTCGAAAATTCTCAGGGGCAACGTGCCGAACGGGAAGAGCACGGTGCGGAGCGGAAACAGCGGAATTTCCGTGGTTTCTTCAGCTTTGAGGACCATCGAGCTCTGCCAACCCCTCGTTTGCCACCCGCCATCACCGGTAACATCAGGCTCAAGACGTCATCGGGAGCAGGCATGCAAGGGTACTCGAAGCGACCGTTTTCCGCGCCCGTCGCAGGTGGGCATGAAGTCACCCATGACGTGTACACCCAGGGTGCCGGACCGGTCGTGGTCATCATTCAGGAGCTGCCGGGCATTGGCCCGCAGACCCTCGAACTCGCCACCAAACTCCGGGCCGCGGGTTTCATGACAGTTTTGCCGCATCTCTTCGGGCCGCTTGGCAGCATCTCCTTGGCGGGCAACATGGTGCGCGTGCTGTGCATGCGCCGCGAGTTCCGCATTCTCGAAAAGAACGCTTCCAGCCCAATTGTCGATTGGCTGCGCGCCTTGTGCCGTGACCTGAAGGCGACACATGGCGTTAAAGGTGTTGGCACCATTGGGATGTGCCTGACCGGAAATTTCGCGATTTCGCTCCTGGCGGATGACAGCGTGCTGGCAGGCGTGGCATCACAACCGTCGATGCCGTTTTTCGATCAATCGGCGTTGCACATGTCGCCGGAAGAAGTGCATCAGATCAAAACCCGGATCGACGCCACTCAGCCTGCCATGGCGCTACGCTTCGAAGGAGATCCGCTGTGCATGGCAGAGAAGTTCGGGGCGTTGGATCGGACGTTTAACTCGGATCGGCGACGAATCGACCTGCACACACTTCCCGGAAAGGGTCACTCGGTGTTGACCCTGGATTTCGTGGATAAAGCGGGGCATCCGACCACTCAGGCGCTGGAAAATGTGATCAGTTACTTCCGGTCATCTTTGACCTAACAGCGCCTCGGAGCTCCAGTCTGGAGGAGACTAAAACGGGATGTCGTCGTCGAAGTCGTCATCCGCCGGCAGGGTCGGGCGATTGTCATAGGCCGGCGCTTGTTGTTTGCCTCCACTGCTACGTTGTGGTCGCGGCTCAAAGCCACTTGGCGCTCCACCACCGTCCATTTCGCCACCCATCCCACCACCACCTGAACCGCGGCTGTCGAGCATCTGCAATTCGCGGCCGACGATCTCGGTCTTGTAGTGTTTCTGGCCGTCCTTTTCCCAGGACTGCGTACGCAGGCTGCCTTCGACGTAGACCTTTGAGCCTTTGCGCAAATACTCGGAAGCGATTTCAGCCAGACGGTTGAAACACACGATGTTGTGCCACTCGGTGCGTTCCTGAGTCTGCCCGGACTGTTTATCTCGCCAACCTTCAGAGGTGGCGATGCTGAAACTCGTCACCGGATCACCACTCGGCAGATAGCGGGTTTCCGGATCGCGACCCAGGTTGCCGACCAGAATGACTTTGTTGATGCCACGCGCCATGGTGATTCTCTCGTGCTGCTATCGGTGTGGGGGAAGGCTGACCTCGGCAGTCTAAACGAAGGCAGCGGCAGGAAGAACGGCTGAAAGCGGCGAAGTCTGTGCGTCTATTGCCGCATGCTGGAGCGGCGACTATCGTTGCAACCCCCCGTTTAATTCCGCATCCACGGCAGGACCAGCGTGACTGACACCATTTCCGTTCGCGGCGCACGCACCCATAACCTCAAGAACATCGATCTCGATCTGCCCCGCGACAAGCTGGTCGTGATTACAGGCCTCTCGGGTTCTGGTAAATCCTCACTGGCCTTCGACACGCTCTACGCGGAGGGCCAACGACGTTACGTCGAGTCGCTCTCTGCTTATGCACGCCAATTCCTGTCGATAATGGAAAAGCCTGATGTGGACCACATCGAAGGGCTTTCTCCGGCGATCTCCATCGAGCAAAAGTCGACGTCGCACAATCCGCGGTCAACCGTGGGCACGATCACCGAGATCTACGACTACCTGCGTCTGCTCTTTGCGCGTGTGGGAGAACCCTGTTGCCCAACCCACGGGATTCCACTCGCTGCACAGACCGTGAGTCAGATGGTCGACCAGGTGCTCGCACTACCCGGCGACCGTCGCGTCATGGTGCTCGCGCCGGTGATCACCGAGCGCAAAGGTGAACATCTGCATGTGTTCAAGGAATTGGTAGCGGGAGGTTTCATCCGTGCGCGCGTGGACGGGCTTGTTGTTGATCTCGACAGTCCACCGGACCTCGACAAAAACAAGAAACACACCATCGAAGCGGTCATCGACCGTTTGCGTGTGCGTGAAGATGTGAAACAACGCCTCGCGGAATCGTTTGAGACGGCGTTGCAACTCGCCGATGGCATCGCGCGTGTTGTCGACATGGACAAACCCAACTCAGACGAGTTGATCTTCAGCGCCCGCTTCGCGTGTCCTCACTGTGGCTACAGCATCAGTGAACTCGAACCGCGTATGTTCTCGTTCAACACTCCGGCAGGTGCGTGCCCGGAGTGTGATGGTCTCGGCGTCACGCAGTTCTTCGATCCAGAACTCGTCATTGGCGATCCTGATCTGACGCTGGCTGACGGTGCGATTCGGGGCTGGGATCGGAAGAACATCTACTACTTTCACATGTTGACGTCGCTGGCCAAACATTATGGCTTCGATGTGGAAACACCCTGGTCGAAGCTACCGAAGAAACATCAGAAAGCCATCCTGCAGGGCAGTGGTACCGAGCGCATTGAGTTTTTCTACGCCAACGAACGTGGCGACATGATGCAGCGCAAACAGCGCTTCGAAGGGGTGATCCCCAACATGGAACGACGTTACCGCGAAACCGACAGTAAAATGGTGCGGGAGAATCTGCAGAAGTACCTGCGTAGCGCAGCGTGCCCATCTTGTTCAGGATCGCGTCTTAAAGAAGCCTCGCGGCATGTGTTCATCAACGGTACGAACCTGCCGCAGATCACCACGCGGTCCGTTGAGGATGGGCGTCGCTATTTCGGTGAACTCACGCTGCAGGGACAACGCGCCACTATTGCTGGAAAAATCCTTGAGGAGCTTGAGGCAAGGCTTCAGTTTTTGGTGGACGTAGGCCTCAACTACCTCACGCTGGACAGAAGCGCAGAAACGCTAAGTGGCGGTGAAGCGCAGCGCATTCGCTTGGCCAGCCAGATCGGCGCGGGATTGGTAGGCGTGATGTATATCCTTGACGAGCCCTCTATAGGCTTACATCAACGCGATAACGAACGGCTTCTGCGGACACTTGTTCATCTTCGCGACCTCGGCAATTCTGTCCTCGTGGTTGAGCACGACGAGGATGCGATTCGTGCTGCCGACTACATCGTCGATATCGGTCCTGGCGCGGGCGTACACGGCGGCGTCATCGTCGCCAAAGGTAAACTCGCGGACATTCTGAAGAGCAAGACATCGATCACCGGTCAGTACCTGAGTGGTGTGCGCGCGATTCGTATACCGGAGAAACGCCATCCGTTCGATAAGAAGAAGTGCATCCGTCTGATTGGTGCGACGGGCAACAACCTCCAAGATGTCACCATCGAAATTCCCTGTGGGTTGATGACGTGTATCACTGGTGTGTCCGGTTCCGGCAAATCAACGCTCATCAATCACACGTTGTTTCCCATTGCCGCGCAGCGCCTCAATGGCGCGACCACGGTCGTGCCCGCACCTTTTCAGCGCATCGAAGGCCTCGATCATGTCGACAAAGTGGTCGATATCGATCAAAGCCCCATCGGCCGAACGCCACGCTCTAACCCCGCAACCTACACCGGTTTGTTCACACCCATTCGTGAGCTGTATGCACAAACCCAGGAGGCGCGCGCGCGCGGTTATCAGGCGGGTCGTTTCAGTTTCAACGTGAAAGGTGGGCGATGCGAAGCGTGCCAAGGTGACGGCGTC
>SXGR01016961.1_pt1 | contig 16506 bp, 14 predicted proteins | sample 3174711 | NCBI WGS metagenome assembly SXGR01 (sample SAMN11356860, study PRJNA531348) | freshwater metagenome | isolation source: freshwater sample F1-60 | place: China: Fuxian Lake, Yuxi | collected 2017-12-25
CGGCAATGTGCGCGAGCTCGCCCATCTGCTCGAGCGCATCTTCATCCTGAGCGACGAGCCGCGCATCGCGGTCGAGCACCTGCCGCCCAGGATGACCGACCCGAGCTTCTGGCCGACCCTCAGGCGCGACGGTGTGGTCCGGACCCGCGAGAAGCCTGTCGCCCTTCCCGACCCGTTGCCCGGCACGCCCGAAACCGAGGTCAACCTCGACCGGGCGACCGATGACTTCCAGCGCCGGCTGATCCTCGGCACGCTCCGGCGCTGCGAGGGGCACATCGCCAGGACCGCAGCCGCGCTCGGTCTCAGCCGCCACGCGCTCCGGCACAAGATGATCAAGCTCGGCCTTCGCGACAGCGATGGCGCGGGGATGACGCACTAGCCGCGCCGAATTCGCGCGCAGGGCTCCGCCGGCACGCCCCAACACCCTGAAATACCGGCGATAAACTACCCGTGCCAGTGGCATGCGGCCTGCACTCGGCGATGCCATCCGCATCGTCAGCCTGGAGACGGCATTGCCCACCACCAAGATCATCGTGCCCACGGGTCACCTCGGCACCACGCCGTTCGAGACCGCGAGCTTCGAGAACGGCGTCGCCGCCAAGCCCGACTACGTCATTGCCGACTCGGGCAGCTGCGACATCGGCCCCTATCCGCTGGGATCGGATGTGCCGCCTTCCTCGGAGCGGTGGCAGCGCCACGACCTCGAGCACATGCTGCTGGCGTCGAGAAAGCTGGGCGTGCCGATGATCATCGGCTCGGCCTCCGACACCGGCACCGACCGCGGCGTCGACCAGTTCGTCCGCGTGATCCACGAGATCGCGGCCAAGCACAAGCTGGCGCCGTTCCGCCTCGCCACCATCCATTCGGAGGTGCCGAAGGAGGAGATCCGCCGGCGGATGAAGGCGGGTGCCAAGGTCGATGGGCTGGGCGGCCGGTCGGAAGCGACCATGGAGACCATCGACAAGACCGACCGCATCGTCGCCGTCATGGGCGACGAGCCGCTGCGGGCGGCGCTGCGCTCCGGCGTCGACCTGATCATCGCCGGCCGCTCCTGCGACACCGCCCTCTTCGCAGCACCACTGCTCGAGCGCGGCCACAGCCGGGCGGATGCCTATCTCGCCGGCAAGGCGCTGGAATGCGCCTCCTTCTGCGCCGAGCCCTTCGCCGGCAAGGAAACGGTGATGGGCACCGTCAAGGACGACGGCGTCTACCTGACCGCGATGAAGCCCGAGCAGCGCTGCACCCCGATCTCGGTCGCCGCGCACGCGATGTACGAGCGCGCCAACCCGTTCCGTGAGTTCGTGCCCGGCGGCTATCTCGACATGACCAATTGCAAGTACGAGCAGACCGACGAGAAGACGACGCGGATCACCGGCCAGACCTTCGTCCACGATCCGGTCTACCGCATCAAGCTCGAAGGCTCCGGCAAGGTCGCCGAGCGCCGGATCTTCATCGTCGGCGTCCGCGATCCCTACACGATCAAGAATTTCGACCAGGTCATGGCGCTGTCGAAGGCGCGGGTCGAGAAGCATTTCGGCCCGATCGGCAAGGGCTATAACGTCCATTATCACTGCTATGGGCGTAATGCGATCATCGACGCGCTGCCGGCAGAGTCGCCGGTTGAGATCGGCATCGTCGCCGACGTGACCGCGCCCGACGGCGACCTCGCCTCCGACATCTGCGTGCTGGCGGCCAAGGCGCTGTTCATGGTGCGCCTGCCAGAGACCAAGGGCACCGCCGGGACGGCGGCGATCTTCTCGAACGAGGTGATCAAGCTACAGCCGGCCTATGAATGGACGATGAACCACGTCATCGCCGTCGACAAGCCGGACGAGTTCTTCACCACCCGTCACGTCACCGTCGGCGCCTGAGGAGAAGCCCCATGCCCAAGGCCAAGCTGGTCGACCTCGCCTCGACGATCCGCAGCAAGAATGCCGGCGTCGATCACATCACCTTCGACATCCTGTTCCGCGACCGCGCCAATTTCGAGCGGGTGCGCGACAGCAAGGTGATCGACAAGGCCCTCGTCTCCAAGATCTACAAGGTGGACGAGGCCCGGATCACCGACTTCGTCGTCTTCGAGCCGGCCAATGCGATCAAGTTCACGATCCGGCGCTTGAGGCCGAGCGGCTCGATCCCGGACGGCGACGTTTACGGCTCGCAGCAATACGCGCCGCTGTTCGACATCGAGATCCCTTAAAGGCTCAGCCGAGCGCCCGGCGGGCCTGGTCGCAGTACCAGTCGGTGAACTCGATGACCGTCCGCTCGGAGGCGGCGGAGTAAGGACCGGGCTCGAAGCCCAGCGAATTGACGCCGCGCTGGTTGTTCTCGATCAGCCACAGGTCCTGGTCGTTGGTCTGGTTCCAGACATGGGTCAGGCGGTCGAGGTCGTAATCGACGCCTTCCACGGCGTCCTTGTTCACGACCCACTTCATGCGGACCAGCGTCTCTTCCGGCCCCTGCGGCATCGCGAAGAACAGGAACGCGTAGTCGCCGGTCGCATGCGCGAAGCTGTTGGGGTCGAGCGCGAAGCGGAGCGAGCCGACATTGCCGTCGCCGACCTGGCCTAGCAGCTTCGCGACCGCCGGCTTGCCGTCGAGGGTGAAGGAGCGGGCGCCGTCGCGGAGCGCGAAGCGGTTTGCCTCGAAGCCCTCGACCTTGAACGGGCCGGTCTTAAGCCCCTGAGCCTCGCAATGGGCGCGGAAGGCGAGTGTCGCCTCGTCGTTCCGCGTGAAGGGCGGCTCGCGCTTGAGGTGTGGGAAGACTTTCATCAGCTCGGGATGCTTGGCCGGGCAGTGGTAGCACTCGCGTGCGTTCTCCATGACCAGCTTCCAGTTGCCCTTCTCGACCACCGTGCTCTCGAAGGCAATCTTGCCGTCGGCGAGCGCGTGCGGCGCCAGCAGCGGCTCGAGCGATTGCCGGATCGGCGCGAAGTCGGGCGGCGTCGCCGAGAGGCAGATGAAGATCGTGCCGGCGACGGTCTCCAGGTGGATCGGCCTCAGCCCATAGCCCGAGCGGTCGAAGCCCTCGGGCATGCCGCCCGCCGCCTGTAGCTGGCCGTCGAGGCCGTAGGTCCACTGGTGATAAGGGCAGGTGAGGCGAGAGGATTTGCCGCTGGCCTCTTGGCAGATCTCGGCGCCGCGATGGCGGCAGGTGTTGAAGAAGCCGCGGATCTGCCCATCGGGCGCGCGCACCAGGACGACCGAGGTGCGGCCGATCCGGAGCGTGACGTAGCCGCTCGGCCGCGGGATATCGAGATCGAGCCCGGCGAACAGCCAGACCCGGCCGAAGATCGCGTCCAGGTCGAACTCGTAGAAGGCGGGGTCGCGGTAGAAGGCCTGGGGCAGCACATGCCCGGGCTTCCGCTGGTCGAGGAGCGTCTTCACGCGTGCCGCGTCGTACATCGATACCGTCGCTTTCACCCGGTGCACCGGCGCCTTGACGCTCGCCGAACCCGATCCCTAGGGTAGCCGCGAGCCTACCCGACGGATCGCCCAAAACCGACATCCCCGAACCGATGAACCGTGAGCCGCTGAGCCTGATCGGGGCCGCCGACATCGCCTGCTATCGGCGGGACGGCGTCGTGTGCCTCCGGCGGATGTTCGATCCGGACTGGATCGGCTTCATGCAGGGGGCGGTCGCCGAGGCCATGGCGCGGCCGGGGCCGCATGGTGAGAGCTACACCAGGGAAGGGAATCCCGGCGGCTTCTACGGCGACCTCGACATGTGGCAGAGGATCGATGGCTTCCGGCGTTTCGTCTTCGAGTCGCCGGCGGCCGAGATCGCCGGCCGGGTCATGGGCGCGTCCCGCGTCAACTTCTTCTATGACCAGCTGCTGGTGAAGGAGCCGGGCACGGTCGAGCGCACGCCCTGGCATCAGGACCAACCCTATTGGGCGGTCAGCGGCCTCCAGGTCTGCTCGATCTGGCTGCCCTTCGATCCGGTCGCCGAGGCGAACGCAGTCGAATACGTGCGCGGCTCGCATCTCTGGAGCCGATCCTTCCTGCCCTACCACTTCAACGACGGCAGCCCCTACCGCGAGCGCGACCTCGAAGCGATGCCCGACATCGACGCCGACAGCTCAGCCTACGACATCGTCGCTTACGAAATGGAGCCCGGCGATTGCCTGGTGTTCCAGGCGATGATCGTCCATGGCGCGCCCGGCAACGCCTCGCTGAACCGGCGCCGCCGGGCGCTGGCGACCCGCTGGACCGGCGACGACGCCCGTTACTGCGTGCATTCCGGCGAGGTCGCGATCCCCACGTCCGATCCCGGCCTCACGCACGGCGACCCGATGGATTGCGCGCTGTTCCCGCGTGTCTGGCCTTCATCCCCGACATCCCATCCGACCTGAAAGCAGATTCTCATGACCACCCGGCCTCGCCGTCCGATGGACGTGTTCTCGTTCGTGAGCGCCGCCGACACCCAGATCTCGCCGGACGGGCGGCAGGTCTTCTACGTGCACACGACCCGGGACATCGCGACCGACGACAAGAAGAACGTGATCATGGTGTCGTCGGACCGCCAGACCTGGACCGAGGTGCCGGAGACGAGAGGCGTGATGGTCGCCAGGTGGGCGCCCGACAGCCGGCGCATCGCGATGCTGAGGAAGGCCGGGGACAAGGTCGCGGTCGTCGTCCGCGACGTCCAAGACGGCACGCCCACGGTGCTGGCCGAGAGCACGCGGCCGATGCGCGAGCTCGCTTGGTCGCCGGACGGAACCCGCGTCGCGTTCCAGATGCGGATCGAGGAGCCGCTGCCGGCGTGGCTCGGCCTCGCGACGCCGCCTGCCGGGGCGTCCTGGGCACCGACCGTCCGCTACACCGAGCGTGTGGTCTATCGCCACGACTCCTACGGCGAGTGGCCGGAGGGCAACTACCAGATCTTGGTCGCGACGGCCGACGCCTCGGCGCCGCCGAAGCAGGTGACGACCGGCACCTGGTGGAACGGCATGCCGCACTTGAACCCGCCCGGCCTTATCTGGTCGGCAGACGGAAGCGAGATCCTGTTCACCGGTACGCAGCGCCCCGATTGGGACGCCAAGCCCTCGGAAACCGAAATCCATGCCGTGCGTGCCGACGGCAGGGGCGTCCGTCAGGTGACCAAGCACGGCGGGCGCGTCAGCCGGCCGGCACCGTCGCCCGACGGCAAGTCGCTAGCTTACACCCAGGCCGATGACGGCCGCTTCAGCTTCAAGCGCCGGCGGCTCTTCGTGATGCCGTTCGGAGGCGGAGACGCGAAGGAGATCCTGCCGAACTTCGACCGCAGCATCGAGGACATCGCCTGGACCGCCGACGGCAAGTCCCTGCTGGTGACCTATGAGGCCGAGGGGCGGCGCGAGATCGCGCGCGTCACGCTTGACGGCAAGGCGACGCCGATCGCCGAGGATGTCGGCGCCTCGATCGAGATGCCCTATGCCAGCGGCGGCTTCTCGGTCGCCGGCGACGGCACCGTCGCCTATATCCGCTCTGCGATCGACTTGCCCTCCGAGGTGGCCGTGGTGCCGCCGTCTGGCCTGGCCAGGACGCTGACCGGCCTCAACGACGCATTCGCGCGCGACATCAACGGCTTCCATACGGCCGAGATGTTCTGGGTCGACGGCGCCGAGGGCCGCAAGGTGCAGTGCTGGCTGATGCTGCCGAAGACCAAGGGCCCGCACCCGATGATCCTCGAGATCCATGGCGGGCCTTACGCGCAATACGGCAACCGCTTCTCGATGAAGTACCAGCTGCTGGCGGCGGCAGGCTACGCGATCCTGTTCACCAATCCCTGCGGCTCGACCGGCTATGGCGAGGCCTTCGCCAATGCGCTGCACGACCGCTTCCCCGGCCCCGACTGGGACGATCTGATGGCGGCGGTCGACGTAGCGTCGGCCCGGCCGGACATCGACGCGAACAACCTGTTCGTCACCGGCGTCAGCGGCGGCGGCGTGCTGACCCTGTGGACGGTCACGCATACGCATCGCTTCCGCGCCGCGTGCTCGATCAAGCCGGTAGTGTCATGGGAGAGCTGGCTGCTCACCGCCGACATGGGCGTCACCGGGGGCCTCGTCTGGATGGGAGGCGAAAAGCCTTGGGAGAATCCGGGCAAGTACCGTGCCCGCTCGCCGCTCGCCTTCGCCCATATGGCGAAGACGCCGACCATGCTGATGGCCGGCGAGTCGGACTCGCGGACGCCGCCGACCGAAGCCATCCAGATGTACTCGGCCTTCAAGCTCGCCGGCGTCGAGACCGCATTGGTGCGCTTCCCCAACACCAGCCACTCCTCGTGGGTGATGCGGCCGTCGCTGTTCGCGGCCGAGGTGTCGATCATGCTCGGCTGGTTCGAGCGCTTCCGCGTCAAAGGCTAAAAGGGTTTGATCCATATGTTCAGCGTCAATAACCGCTTCGCCCGTACCTATGCCGAGGCCCGGCACAAGTTCCATCTGGCCGCCGAGCTCAACGGCTCCAAGGTCAAGGTCTACAAGCATCCGATGGCTGGGCCGAACGGCGAGGAGATGGCGAGCGACGTCGTCTTTCTCGGCAATCTCGACGCCAAGGCGGTCATGGTCGTGACCTCAGGCGTGCACGGGCCGGAGCTTTTCTGCGGATCCGGCGCGCAGATCGACGCGATCCTCGACCTGGACATAAGGCGCTTCGGCGATGTGGCGATGCTGATGGTGCACGCGGTCAATCCCTACGGCACCGCCTGGCTCCGCCGCGGCAACGAGGACAACATCGACATCAACCGCAACTTCGCCGACTTCACCAGGCCCCGGCCGGTGAATCCCGGCTACGAGGAGCTGCACGACGACTTCGTGCCGCGCGACACCAACGATGCAACCTGGGCGGCGGCGCAGGCGCGCATCAAGGCCTATGGCGACAAGCACGGGAAGTTCGCGCTGGATGTCGCCACCTCAGGCGGTCAGTACTCGCGGCCCGACGGAATGTTCTACGGCGGCACCGGCCCCGCCTGGTCGCGGAAGACGATGGAGTCGATTATCACCGACTACAATCTGAGGAATCGCAAGCTCGTCGTCGCCGTCGACTTCCACACCGGTGCCGGTCCGTTCGGCTATTGCGAGCCGATCTATTCCGGCGATCCCCAGCATCCCGGCCGCGACCGGCTGCAGCGCTGGATCGGACCGGCGATGACGATCCAGCGCGACGGCAAGGCGGCGACCCCACCGCAGCAGGGCCTGAGCTCGGAGCTGTGGGAGAAGAGCTGCGGCCCGCATTCGGGCTATGTCAGCTTCGAGTACGGCACCGTGCCGCATGACGAGGTGATCGGCTCGCTTCGCGCCGAGCATATTCTGCACCGCCAGGGCAGGAACGACTGGCACGATGCCCAGGTGCAGTCGGTGAAGCAGCGGCTGCTGAACGCCTTCGCCCCCGATCACGACTCCTGGCGCGAGATGGTCGTGGCCCAGGCCCGCCTGCTGTTCGACCGTATCGCCCGCGGCCTCGCCGCCGAAGCCTGAGAAAGAGAATCCAGATGCCGACGCCGCTGAAGACCGACGCGATCGACAACCTGTTCGCCGGCTGGGACACCAAGGGACAGCCGGGCGGCGCGCTCGCCGTGCTGCGCGGCGGCGAGCCCGTCCACCAGCGTTGCTTCGGGCTCGCGAGCATCGAGCTCGGCGTGCCGATCAGCCTCACCTCGCGCTTCCACATCGCCTCGATCACCAAGACTTTCGTCGCCGCGGCCTCGGCGCTGCTGGTCGAGCGCGGCAAGCTCGATCTCGACGAGGACGTGCGCGGCATCCTGCCCGAGATCAAGGTCGACAAGCCGGTGCCGATCCGGCGCATTCTGGGGATGACCAGCGGCTTTCGCGATTCCTGGGAGCTGATGCAGCTCTCCGGCGTCGGCACCGACCAGGCACGATCGATCGACGACTATCTCGACATCGCCTTCAACCAGCGCCACTTCAGCTATCCGCCGGGCGAGCGCAATGTCTACACCAACATCAACTTCATCTACATGGCCTCGGTGATCGAGCGGCGGAGTGGCAGGCCGTTTTCGCAGTTCCTCGCCGAGGACGTGCTGAAGCCGCTCGGCATAACCCAGACCCGGCTTCGCGACGAGCCCACCGACGTCGCCGAGGACCTGACGACCTCGTATCTGCCGCAGGCCGACGGCGGCTGGAAGAAGGGCGTGTTCTCGATCGGTCTCGGTGGCGCTGGCGGCCTGATCTCGAGCGTGCCCGACCTGATCTGCTGGCAGAACATGTTTCGCGCGGGCGGCATCGGCAGCGAGAAGTTCGTCCGCCACATGGCGACGCCAGTGAGGCTCGCCGACGGGCGCGCGACCAACTACGGCCTGGGATTGAGCGTTCGGAAGTACCGCGGCCTCGACCTCTGGACGCATGGCGGTGGCCTGCCGGGCTTCCGCTCGGTTTTCGCCTGGATGCCGGGCGTCGATTTCGGCGTGGTGCTGCTTTGCAACCGTGACGACGCGGACACCTATCGCCGTTTCACCGAGATCGCCGACATCGCGCTCGCCGACGAGTTTCCGGAAGCGGCGCCAGCGAAGCTCGGCGCCGAACGGATGAAGCAGGTCGCCATTCCCGGACTTACGCTCTCGCAGCTCGACGGCCGCTACATCGACCGCGACTCAGGCGAGGTCCTGACGCTCAAGGTCAAGGAGGCCGGGATCGAGGCCGACAAGAACGGCCATGCGCTGATGCTGCGCCCGGTCGGCGGCAACCGCTTCCTCGAGAATTGGTCGAACGTCGACACCACGGCCGAGATCGAGGCTGGGCCGAACAAGGCGCCGGTGATCAGGATGGACTTCGGAGGCCAGGCCTGCGTCTTCGATCCGTGCCCGGCCTATGAGCCGTCGGCGGCGTCGCTCGGTGCCTGCGTCGGCCGTTATGCGAGCGACGAGCTCCGCACCACCTTCGAGGTCACGCGCGGGAAGGCGGGCTTGGTGCTCCGGCTCGGGCCGGGATTCCAGCGCCAGGCGGTGGTGCCGCTGGAACCGCTCGGCCCGGACCGTTTCCTCGGCAAGACCCAGCTCTGGCAGGGCTGGTGGGTAGTCCATGCGATCCGCATGGTGCGCGAGGGCGGCCGTGTGGCTGCGATGATCGTCAACACCGATCGGATGAAGAACGTCAGGCTCGATCGCGTCAGCTAGAGGCGGCGCGGCGGGGCGTCTCGCGCCACAGCAGCGAGTTGCCCATCTTGCAGCGAGGCTGCAGCGGGCAGCGGTCGCACTGCCGGCCCTTGGCGCCGCAGACGGTCTGGCCGAGGAGCTTCAGCAGCGTGTGAAGCTCGGCCAGGTCCTCGGCGCTCCAGGCGGAGGCGACCGCCATGACCGCGTCATGCGCGTCGGCCGCCTCGACCCGCGGTCCGACGAACCCGTAACGCTGCAGCACGCGCAGCACATGCGTGTCGACCACGAAGGCCGGCAGGTTCAGCGTACTGAAGTTCAAGGTCGAGGACGCGATCTTGCAGCCGACGCCAGGCAGCTTCCGGAGCCAGGCTAGCGCATCGGCGATGCGCCAGTCGCCGAGGAAGCCGAGATCGAAGTCCGGTCGCTCCGACTGGATCAGGCGAAGCGCGGGGCCGAGGCGCTCGGCCTTCCAGTCGGCGAAGGTGACCTCGAAGATGGTTCTTTCGATCAGCGCCGGCGAGGCGGCGGCGAGATCCGACCAGCGCGGGAAGCGGCGGGTGAGGTCGCCGAAGACGCGATGCGAGACCGGATCCTGGGTCCTGCTGCTGATGAAGGACTTCACGAACTGGCTGATCGGGGCCAGGCGAGGCGCCTCGCGGCGGCGGCCGAAGGTGGCCGCCAGCTGGTCGCGGATCAGCGAGATTTCCTCGCGTCGGCCGAGATCGAGTGCCTCTTGCATGCGAGGAATCTTAAAAGAACAAATAACGAACATCAAGTCCTGCATGATTGGTCTGCAGCCGTCGTCGATGTCGTCTATGGAAGGGAACCGGTCGGGGCCCGGGGCGCCTCTCCGCGGCGGCCATGCGATGCAAGACGCATGGGGGACGGTCAGGAACCGATGGCCGAGGCGAGGAGCCGATCCGGCGCGCGGAGCCTGCCGGCGTCGGTCGAGCTGTCGCCGCGCGGGATTGCGAAGGATCCCGCCGCGCTGCGCCTGATCCCGCCCGGCACGCGCACCTATGTCGTCGATGGGGGCGACACGCCGGTGAACGAGTGGGCGGAGGCCTGCCTCGCGCTCGCCCGTGCCGACCTGGTGGCGGTCCCGCACATCGCCTGCCGGCGGCTTCGCAGCCTCGACGACATCGACGAGCGTCTGGGCGCCATGGTGCGTGCCGCCCGCATCCGCGACGCGCTGATCATCGGCGGCGATATCGCGAGGCCTGCCGGGCCGTTCGGCTCGTCGATGGACCTGCTCCGCACCGGCCTGATCGAGCAGCACGGGATCCACGCGCTCGGCATCGCCGGCCACCCAGAGGGCTCACCCGACATCGCGCCATCGGCGATCGTCGAAGCCCTGCATGAGAAGATCGAGTTCGCCGAGCGCACCGGCATCGACCTCCGCCTGGTGACCCAGTTCGGCTTCGACGCGGAGGCCGCGATCGGCTGGGCCGACCGCCTGGCCGGGGAAGGCTTCCGGCTGCCGATCCACATCGGCGTCGCCGGCCCGACGACGATGGCCCGGCTGATGAAGTATGCAGCGCTCTGCGGCGTCCGTACTTCTCTGTCCTTCGCGCTGAAGCGGGGCGCAGCGCTGACCTCTCTGCTCGGCAACTACGCGCCGGAACCGCATGTGCGGGCGATCGAACGCCGCGCGCTCTCGAATGACGGAACGCTGATCAAGCAGCTGCATGTCTATGCTTTCGGCGGCCTTGCCAGCGCCGCGGAGTGGCTGGCCGGCCGGGGCTCGTGGAAGCCCGCTGCCAAAGAGACAGGGAGTCCTTAAGTGACCGAGACCGTGCTTCAGTCGGCGACCAAGACCGTGGTGATCGGCTTCGAGCGGCCGTTCTGCGTGATCGGCGAGCGGATCAACCCGACGGGGCGGAAGAAGCTGGCGGCCGAGATGATGGCCGGCGACTTCTCCGGCGTCACCGCCGATGCGCTGGCCCAGGTCGCGGCCGGCGCGCTGGTGCTCGACGTCAATGCCGGCGTCACCGCCGTCGACCCCAACGTCACCGAGCCGCCGTTGATGGCGAAGACGGTCGAACTGGTGCAGTCGCTGGTCGATGTGCCGCTGTCGATCGACTCCTCGGTGCCGGCGGCGCTGGCGGCCGGCCTCGCCGTCGCCAAGGGCCGACCGCTGGTGAACTCGGTCACCGGCGAGGAGGATCGGCTGGAGACGATCCTGCCGCTGGTGAAGAAGTACAACGTGCCGGTGGTGGCGATCTCCAACGACGAGACTGGGATCAGCTACGACCCGGATGTCCGCTTCGCCGTCGCCAAGAAGATCGTCGAGCGCGCCGCCGACCACGGCATCAAGGCGTACGACATCGTCGTCGACCCGCTGGTGATGCCGATCGGCGCGCTCAACAATGCCGGCTCCCAGGTGTTCCGCCTGGTCCGGCGGCTCCGCGAAGAGCTCAAGGTCAACACCACCTGCGGCGCCTCCAACATCTCCTTCGGGATTCCGAACCGCCGAGTCATGAACGCGCATTTCCTGTCGATGGCCGCCGCCATGGGCATGACCAGCGCGATCATGAACCCGCTGCACAAGGAAGACATGGACGCGATCCGTGCCGCCAATACGCTGAACGGCTTCGATCCCGACTGTATGGCTTGGCTCCGCGCCAACCGCGACCCGACGGCCGGCGGCGGGGAGGGCGGGCGGCGGCGTGGCGGCCGGCGTCAGCCGGGCGAAGCGGCCGGCTGACCCACGCGCCGGTTGCGTTTCCGGGTCTAATTGCCGTATTGCCGTTGGATCGTTTCGAAGGGGATTTCAGTGAAGACCGAGTATCGAGTGGCCGTGATCGGCGGCGGCGTCGTCGGCGCGAGCGTGCTCTATCACCTGACCAAGCTCGGCTGGACCGATGTCGCGCTGTTCGAGAAGCACGAGCTGACCTCGGGCTCGACCTGGCACGCGGCAGCCAGCGTCCACACCTATAACTCCGACGCCAACGTCTCGAAGCTGCAGAAATACACGATCGACCTCTACCGCGAGATCGAGAAGATCTCCGGGCAGAGCTGCGGCATCCATGCGACCGGCAACATGGTGGTCGCCGCCACCGACGAGATCTTCGACAATCTCAAGCTGATGCACTCGCGTGCCAAGTATCTCGGCATGGAGACGCACCTGATCTCGCCCCAAGAGGCGAAGAGGCTCAACCCGCTGATCGACGAGACGCAGTTCGTCGGCGCGCTGCATCGCCTCGATGGCGGCCATGTCGATCCGAACGGCGTGACCCACGCCTATGCGATCGCCGCGCGGAAGGCTGGCGCCGAGGTCCATCGCTTTACCCAGGTAACCGGCCTGACGCAGCGGGCCGACGGTTCCTGGGACGTCGTGACCGACAAGGGCAGCGTCCATGTCGAGCATGTCGTCAACGCCGCAGGCCTCTGGGCCCGCGAGGTCGGCCGCATGGCCGGCATCGAGTTGCCGGTGCTGGCGATGGAGCACATGTATGTCGTGACCGAGGAGATCCCGGAGATCGTCGCCCATGGCCGCGAGGTCCTGCCGACGACCGACTATTTCGGCGAGATCTACATGCGCCAAGAAGGGAAGGGCGTCCTTCTCGGCACCTACGAAAAGGACTGCCGAGTGTGGTCGCCGATGACTACGCCCTGGGACTTCAGCATGGCGCTGCTGCCCGACGATCTCGAGCGTCTGTCGCCGCATCTTGAGATCGGCTTCAAGCATTTCCCGGCGGTCGGCCGCGCCGGCATCAAGAAGGTGGTCAACGGTCCCTTCACCTTCGCGCCCGACGGCAACCCGCTGGTCGGCCCGGTGCGCGGGCTTCGCAACTACTGGTCGGCCTGCGGCGTCATGGCGGGCTTCGCCCAGGGCGGTGGCGTCGGCCTGGCGCTGTCGCGCTGGATGGTCGAGGGCGATCCCGGCGCCGACATCTTCGCGATGGACGTCTCGCGCTTCGGCAAATACGCGACGCACCAGTACACGCTGATCAAGGTGCCGGAGAACTACAGCCGGCGCTTTCGCATCGCCTATCCGAACGAGGAGATGCCGGCCGCGCGCCCGCTCCGCCGTTCGCCGGTCTACGACCGGCTCAAGGATGCTGGCGCGGTGTTCGGCGCCAATTTCGGCCTCGAGGTCGCGCTCTGGTATGCGCCGAAGGGCATGGAGCCGGTCGAGAATCCGACCTATCGCCGCTCCAACGCCTTCCCGATCGTCAAGGAAGAATGCCACGCGGTCCGCAACGCGGTTGGCCTGATGGAGATCACCGGCTTCGGCAAGTACGAGGTGGTGGGGCCGGATGCCGAGGCGTGGCTCAACAAGGTCCTCTCCAACAAGATGCCGAAGCCCGGCCGCATGGTGCTGGCGCCGATGCTGAACCCGCGCGGCACCGTCATCGGCGACTTCTCGGTCGCGCGTCTCGCGCATGACCGTTTTCTGATGATCGGCTCCGGCGTCGCCGAGATCTATCACATGCGCTGGTTCGAGCAGCACCCGCCGCCGGCCGGCACCTATATCCGGGCGCTGCCGCACGCGCTGACCGGCTTCATGATCGCCGGGCCGAAGTCGCGCGAGCTCCTGCAGCGTCTCGTGTTCGAGGACGTGTCGGCTGCGGCCTTCAAGTTCTTCGCAGCCCGCGAGATGGTCGTGGGCCTGGCGCCCTGCACGGTGCTCCGCGCCAGCTATACCGGCGACCTGGGATACGAGATCTGGACGACGCCCGACTTCCAGGTGACGCTCTATGACGCGATCGTCGAGGCCGGCAAGGATCTCGGCCTCCGTCATTTCGGCAACCGGGCGCTGATGTCGCTCAGGCTGGAGAAGGCCTATGGCGCCTTCTTCCGCGAGTTCCGGCCCGACTACACGCCGATGGAAAGCGGCCTCGAGCGCTTCGTCGCCTATGACAAGCCGGACTTCATCGGCCGCGAAGCGGCGCTGAAGGACCGTGCGACGCCACCAAAGAAGAAGCTGGTGCCGCTGATCGTCGACACCGACGTCGAGGTCGTCGGTTACGAGAGCGTGCTGAAGGGCGATGATGCCGTGGGCCAGGTGACCTCCGGCGGCTATGCGCACTGGGCCGGCAAGAGCATGGCGATGGCCTATGTGCAGCCGGAGCTGGCGAAGGACGGCGAGAAGCTGTCGGTGCTGATCTTCGGCAAGGCCTGCCCGGCCACCGTGCAGACGCAGCCGCTGTTCGATGCCAATGGCGGAAGGCAACGGGGATAGGCGTCGGAGATCGAGCGGGCACCTCACCCTTCGACAGGCTCAGGATGAGGTGGACTGAGGGATCGAGGATATACATCCTCCGACGCGTCAGTCGCCCTCATGCTGAGCTTGTCGAAGCGTGAGGGCGTGGAAGGATGCGCGTGACATGTCCGAATTAATCGCCAATGCCCGCATGTACTCGGTCGCACCGGAAGCGGCGGCGGCCTGGAAGCGGCTGTTCGTCTGGCTCAAGGAGCGCTCGGGCATCGACATGCAGGTGATCGACCACGCCTTCCCGGCGTCGCTCGACGAGCTGTGGTCGAGGAAGGATCTCGCCTGCACCTTCATGTGCGGCTGGCCGTTCATGCGCTATGGCGCGGTCCACCAGGTGGTGGCAGCACCGATCCCGAGCGCGCCCTACGCCAAGGGACGGGCGGTCTATTGCTCGCATTTCGTGGTCCGCGACAACGCGCCGTTCCAGACGCTGGAAGACACCTTCGGCCACCGCTTCGCCTATACGATCCCGGACTCGCATTCGGGCTACAACGCGCCGCGCCATCACCTGCTCTCCTACCGGAAGGGCGTGACCAAGGCGCTCTACCGCGAGATCGTCGGGCCTTTAAGGACGCCGCGGCTGATGGTCGAGGCGATCGTCGAGGGCAAGACCGATGTCGGTCCGCTCGACTCCTTCGCCTATGCGCTGCTCCGCCGCCACTGGCCGGAGGTCGCGGGCCGCACGCGCGTGATAGCGTCGACCGACGTGGTGCCGATCCCGGCCTTCATGGCCTCGGCCGGCACGCCGCCCGAGATCGTCGAACGCCTGCGGAAGACGCTGATGACGTTCGGCGACGACCCGGACCAGGCCGACCTCTGCGCCGACCTCTGCATCCTCGGTTTCGCCCGCGTTGCCGAGAGCGACTACCAGATCACCGAGGACTGGGCGCAGGCCGCCGAGACACGAGGCCTGACCCAGATCGCCTGATGGACGACCTGCTCGCGCTCCTCAGGTCGATCGAGCAGGTCTATCGCCGCGCGCCCGATGGCCCGCTCGCGGCCGCGGCCACGAGGATCGCCGGCGTGAAACAGGCCGATCTCCGCGCCGGTCAGGGTAAGCGGAAGCCGGTTGCCCAGTTCGTTGATCGCGCCGTCGATGTCGGCCGCCGTGGGCCGCTGTCGGCGATCGCGGATGCCTTCGCCGCGGTCGAGCCTCGCTCCGACTGGCTGCAGAATCCCAACTACTCGGTCGCGACCCTGGGACCGGGCTATGTCGACCGCTACGGCTATGTCGAGCTGATCGGACCCGGCCGGCCGGTCGAGAGTGCGGACCTGCTCGTCGGCCTGCTGCTGCTCGGGCCTGAGATGCACTACCCCGATCACGCCCATCCGGCCGAGGAGATCTATCACGTGGTCGCCGGCCACGCCGACTGGTGGCGCGAGGGCGAGGGATGGCGCCGGAAGCCGCCGGGATCCGTCATCCACCACGCTCCGATGATGCGCCATGCGATGCGGACGAAAGACGAGCCGCTGCTGGCGCTCTATTGCTGGACCGGCGATGTAAAGACCTACGCGACGATGACGGAGGCGGGACGATGAGCGATGTGAAGGGGCAATGCCTGTGCGGTGCCGTGCGCTTCCGTCTCTCGGGAGACCTGCGCCAGGTCGTTATATGCCATTGCGGCCAGTGCCGGCGCTGGCACGGTCATGTCGGCGCCTATACGCGCGTGCCGGTCTCGGCGCTGACGGTCGAGGACGAGCGCAGCCTCGCCTGGTACCGGAGCTCGGAGCGGGCGCGGCGCGGCTTCTGCCGCGACTGCGGGTCCAGCCTGTTCTGGGAAAGGATCGGCAGCGACCATGTCTCGGTTGCCGCCGGCACGCTGGCGGAGCCGACGGGTCTCACGACCGTGCTGCAGATCTTCGCCGAGGACGGCGGGGACTCTTACGCGGTCGACGACCGCATCCCGGTACGCCCGCCCGGCGCCACCGGCACCTGAGCCGGACCTGAGTCGAGATGCAGGTGGCAGGCGATGCGGTGCTCGCCGAAGCGCCGGATCGGCGGCGGCGTGGTCTCGCAGAGCCCGGCGATCTTCTCGGGGCAGCGGCTGGCGAAAGGGCAACCGAGGATGATGTCGGTCGGGCTCGGCATCGCGCCGTCGAGCGCGGCGGCCGGCGGCGGCGCGTCGGGATCGGGCGTCGGCGCGGCGCGGAGCAGCGCCTCGGTATAGGGGTGATAGGGCGGGCTGAAGACC
>SXGR01102843.1_pt1 | contig 16505 bp, 12 predicted proteins | sample 3174711 | NCBI WGS metagenome assembly SXGR01 (sample SAMN11356860, study PRJNA531348) | freshwater metagenome | isolation source: freshwater sample F1-60 | place: China: Fuxian Lake, Yuxi | collected 2017-12-25
ATCACTTTCGTTGTCATCACTTTCGTTGTCATCACTTTCGTTGTCATCACTTTCGTTGTCATCACTTTCACAGAAAAGAAGGCAAACATCGTATTCGCAGGCGTACACAGGAACATACTCACTTTCTGTGAAAAAGCTACTCAATTCTGATTCCGGAAGACATTCAATTCCATTCATAGGATAAAGAAATTCCGAATTCTCGCTCTCGTTAGCAATTTCGCAAACATTCCTTGTGTCAAGAACCAACTTCTTTCCTGTCTTCTCTGTCGCATACTCGTAAACTTGTTTGTCGACACCAGTTAACATCGAAATGTCATCGTACTTCTTTGACAAAGGAATGAGAATGTAGTTCGAAGTCAAATCCATTTCATCAATCTGTCGAAGACGTCGCTCAAGATCATGCTCTTCAATGTCATCTCGAATTTCCTCAAGAAGCGCGATCACAACATCGAGATTCTTTTCAGATGAAACCTTCCGAACACTCTTACAACAAGAAATGTCCCGCAAAGACGTGGTGTACCTGACAGTGTCGTCAAGTCCGGTAACACAGTACAACTCTCCAGACTGGTAGACGAACTTTTCTGAAGATTCATTGATGCATTCGGTGTATGCGATGAATGCTTCGATAGCATTGCCTTCATACGTCGCGTCTTCGAACAAAGACTCGCCAGTGTAAATCTTTGTCATTCCGAGAATTTCAGCGATGTGCCGAACTGCAGAAAGATACCTTGAAGAGAAGCTCACAATTGTCATCAGATACGAAAAGTCCTTTCGAAGATTTTGAAGTTTCTTTTGACGGTGCTCGTTTGGACTACTGAAAGAGGGAGGAAGTTGACTGAAGTCAAACTTCTTGAAATGTTGAATCAAAGTATCAACAAAGTTCTTCTTCGACTCACTCGAATATGAGTGAGTCGACGAGTTTTCCTTTGAGTCAGACATTTTGAGGAGAGAAGAGGAGAAAAAGAGGTAAGAGAGTAGAAAAGAGAGGTAAGAGAGAGAAAAAAGAGAAGAAAGAAAAGGTAAATTTTCCTACAAAAATTTTCCTTAAAATCAATTTCCGACAAAATAATCTTACTATTTAAAACTCATTGGTAAAAGGTATCATTCTAAAAATGATTCGAATGCTTGTAAAATGAGACATATAAATGTTCACACTCTTCACACTCTTCACTCTTTTCATATTCTTAGGATTAGTTACATTACACACCCTTTATCCTTTTTTTCTTCTTGATGAATTTCATTTACTTTCTTTAGGAATAATTTTAGTGGTAGTTTTAGTGGCAGATACAGACGAAAATAGGGAACATCTTCGTCGATAATAAAGATTGACAAAAATAAGAAATATGCCAAATTATTCAGAATTACCATCTGAAAAATTAGTTGAAAACTCTTCTCCAACTCAAGAAGCAAGTCGTCCAGTTGATTGGTTGAATTTTTTTATATATTTATGTTCATGTTGTTATTAATTTTATTTCATTTTATAAATGAGTCGCATAATTAATATTCAAAGTCAAGGATTTCTAGGAATAAGAGGTCCACAAGGTTCTTCTGGACCAACAGGTCCTCCTGGTCCAACAGGTCCTCCTGGTGATTCATCAGGAAGTGGATTTACAGGAACATTTTCCGATTCGGTATTTAAAATAGTGAATGATAGCGACAATACAAAAATTCTCACTTTTAATGTAACTGGAATATCATCTGGTTCACAACGTGTATTAACATTTCCGGATGGTTCTTCGACTGTAGTAATGAATCCAACATTAACAACTTACTCAATTGGGAGAAACGACTATTTTGAAGGTATACAAAATGTTTCATTTGGGTTTAGGTCTGCATCGGTTTTGACAACTGGCGGAAATAATACAGCAATCGGTGCAGATAGTCTACGATATTGTACAACTGGTGGAAATAATACAGCAGTCGGATTTCGTGCTCTTATGAATGCTTCAGGATCGACTGGAAATAGTTCTGTTGGAGCATTTTCAATGTTCATATCGACTGGAAGTGAAGTATGTGCATTTGGATCAAATTCTGCACGCCTTGTCGGTGATAGATCATGTGCGTTTGGAAATTTTTCTTTAAACAACGCAATAGAAGGAACAAATAATGCTTTTGGATTTGCTTCTCTAAGAAATTTAATAACAGGAACTGGTAATTGTACATTTGGTATAAATGCAGGTTCAAGTTTAACTAGTGGAAGTAATAATGTGCTTATCGGAAGTTCGAGTGGGACTATACCATCAGGAAGTTTAAATAGAGCGATTATTATTGGCTCAGATAATAGTTATAATCAAAATCACTCAAATGTTATTTTAATCGGTTCTTCATCGAATTTTAATAACACGAGTGATGAAATACGAATCGGTGCTCCTCAAGGAAGTGCTGGAACATTTTTAAGAAACTTTCAATCAGGAATTCGAGGAACAACTACATTTCAACCAGATGCAGTACCTGTTCTTATTGACTCTCATGGACAACTTGGGACTATCAGTTCTTCTATTACAAAGAAAACAAATGTTGTTGACATGCATGATACTTCTGACATCCTGAAGTTAAGACCTGTTACATTTGAATGGAAAAATAACACAGGGAGTATTAACTATGGATTAATAGCTGAAGAAGTAGATGAAATTTTCCCTGCTTTAACCATAAGAAATTCACAAGGAGAGATTGAAACAGTTGCATATCATTTGCTTCCTGTTTTTCTTCTGAATGAAATGAAAAGACTGAATAATGAAATTATAAGTCTGAACAATGAAATTATAAGTCTGAATAATGAAATTATAAGTCTGAAAAGTCTTTTGAACAATTAATAACCCTTGGGTTATTAACTTCCACTACTCTCCTTTCACTCCTTACTTTACACTTCCAGAAATACGAATAGTAGCCACGTAATTTTCAGGTGTTTTTACCGAATAAATGCGAATTTTATCTATCTTAACTGAATCTTCGTGTAAAATAGTACATGCTTGTTGAAGATATTTTACCGACTCATAGAGAACATCTAATGTCAATCCCATTGACATTCCATCATCTGATACTCCAATTAAGTACAAAGCTTTTCCTTCTCCTTCGTACAGACGAAACCGAAGTTGTGTAGCAATCTTTTGAATTTTATGATGCGGAGTAAGTTTTAGTTTGTATTCACGATTACCTTCATCATCCTCTGGAGGTTGATGTGGAAATTCTTTTTGTAAGTGAAACACGTTGAACGAGACGCCGTGAGAAATCAAAGACATCATTGAAAATAGTACAAATAATATTGAACCTTCAATTTTAAAAATTCTATGTTTCGTAAAAGATGCGTCCAACTCTTAAAAAAGATACTGGGATTCGATCCGGTTTACTTTCTCAGCAAAAAAAGAATATTCGTCAACAGGTTCAACAGACACGTAAAGAGCTTGAAATTAGTGATATTACAACTGACCTGATTAATGAAACTTCTCAAATTACAGTCTTAAAAAATTGGGCAAAAAAACTTGGCGTACCCAATCTCATGAGTTATAAAGTTGCAAATATAGCGGCGTTGAAGAGGGCAATGGTTATGAAATTAACTGCTATCAAAGAAGATGATGAACCTCTTGTCGATGTTGTTGAACAAGATGATAACGAACTTTACAAACAATATATAGCTATTGAAAAGTTTTTGAAAAGTTATACAAAGAATCCTTTGAAGACAACCAGTATTTATGGTCAAGCAGGTGAAAAATTTAATGATATGTGGAAACATATGACAAGGAATGAAAAAGCAATATTTATTGGAGATTATTTCCAACTAAATGTAGAACCAAAAAAGATAAATCCTTTGGCTTATCTGAATGATTTTATCGAATCTCGTAAAGGCACGAATGCCGATACACAAGAGTCTGTTACATCGGCATATCTTCGTGAATTTATTAAAAATGTTGGAAACCCAACCAAGGAATCTGAACTAAAGTTAATAGAACTCACAAATCATGTTTTATTCCCTAAAACATTTTTGACAAGGTTTGCCCATCTTGAACAACCTGTGCAAATTAAATTTGCTGGTCAATACATTCGAAGTAACTATCGAAACCCTCTTGATGCTCTTGAGATTTTTCTTAACCCTCAGTCTGTCGAAGAAAAGAAAGCAAATCCGGTTCAAATTTTACGAATCGGAGGAATGAAAAGGAATATTTCTAAAGAAGAATCTACAGACAAACCAAATGATTATAAACAATGTATAAATAGGCTTCGTAATTTAGGATGGATTATTAAACCTATTTCAAATGTAGATCAAATTTATATCTCAGCTCCTTCTCCAGATTCAGAAGGATGGTTTTATCCAAGTGACGCTTTATACACAGATATTTGTCAATATCAAACATATGTTAAATCCCCGACTGAAAATATTGTAGTGTTAAATAACAATAAAAAGGTAGTTTTCGAGGTAAATAGTACTCTAAAGAAGGATTACTCTCCGAGTAATTTGTTAAATGATCTTCAATCTGCACAAAAGGGGACTATATTTACTAAACTTCCTCCTGTATGGATACTTAACACTCCTTTGTATCAAGTCGATCAGGTGTATATTGATGCTCCAGTTTTAAATATATCAACTCAAACAAAGATGAACTTTGAAATCATCTCTCGGCATCTTCAAAAAGAAAGTCGATTTGATACTTATCAGACTTATTTAATGAGGTTTATTGTTACATTTTTCCCGTTTATGAAGAATGTCTCACCAAAAATGCCACACACTTTCAATATTGTTGATAAACTTAAAGTAGGATACATTTCTCAAGATGTATACAAGGAAATGGCAATTTCAGAAAAAGCTCCTGAAGCTAATGTACAATTATTAGTTGAAGATCTTGAGAAATATTTACCTATTTTCGCATCAGAGACTATCCGAACTGTGAACAGTGGTAATAGCGGTTTTGTTCCAACCCCTATTACTTTCAAGCAAAATACTTTTCGTGAAATTAACTGTCCTGAAGCTGATATCTGGAAAGTTCAAGATTTGGTTATCTATAATGACAAGTGTTTAGTCATTCCTGAGTTACTGACACTCTTTAAAAATGGTAATTATACTGATCCAAAAACCGGAGAAGATCTTGAGTCAGGTTTTGTCGAAGATATTAAACGAAGATATTCACATCTTGCATCTGAGAAATTCGAAAACTCTTTGGGAGAATACTTTGTTGATAAAGCTTTATACGACCAAGCTCATCCAGTTGTGATCCGAAAGACTCGAAAGGAGAGATACACTTCTGAAGATTTAAGTAGCGATTTTGATAAGTATTTCCAACTTAAAAAAATCTACCTCGATCCTGTAGCTCTTATTAAAAATATTATGGAATTTGATGTAACAGCTCAATGTACGAAATGTGGTTGCTGTATCGGTAATTCTGGTGTTAAAAGTATTCTTAATCGCACAGATGGAAGTACTATTCCAGTCTCTTTTTGCAATTATACCTGTATGATGGAACATAATTTTATTCCAATGCATACTGCTGAAGAAGAAATAGAAGAAAAAGCTGGAGATATTCTAGCACGAATAGTTGATTCGGTGTAGTGTACAGTTCTCTCCGATTACCTCTTCAAACTTTCTCAAAATTTAAATAAAACCTTTGAGAAAATAAATGTCACGCACTGAATACATCTCACAGTTATACGTTTGGTTAGCTAAAAATAATGTCGATATTGTTTACGACATTAATATTCTTGAAAATGTAATGAACCAACTTTCCGCAGAAATGATAGACCCTGATCAAGAACTCATTGAGATTTTAAAAAATTTACTTGAGTCGGAAGTAAAAAATGAATAACTTTCTTAAATCCTCTCAGGATTTAAAACTCTTCCTTTACTCTTTTTTACTCTTCCTTCACTCTTATCATCATGGAATATTCGTTCGAAAAAACTGTAACTGCAAATGGAGATTCGATTACTGTCGAGGTTAAATTTGAAGATGAAAAGGAAATTGCCATCTTCCCAACACTTTACAAAATTGACAAGCTTGGGCGAACAAGCATGTGGCGAATTTATGTGATTGAAGATCAGTATTTCCGAGAGAGTGGAATTATCGATGGAAAGGTGAAAGAATACGCTCCTGTAAAGGCAGTTCCAAAAAATGTTGGACGTTCAAACGAGACAACAGCTGAAGATCAGGCACTATTTGAGGCTTTTAGTGCTTGGAAGCACAAGAAGGATCAACTGTACACGGAAGATATGGCAAAGACTGAAGCACAACCTTCTGCTGAAAATTCAGTCGTCGGTGAACGTCTCCGACCGATGTTAGCCGAAAAATGGACTGATCGAAAGGGATACGCGAAATTTCCTGGAGCAGTTTCGCCAAAACTTGATGGGGTTCGAGTCATGATTTACAAAAATAGCTTAGATCAAGTTGTTATGGTTTCTCGTCTCGGTAAAGAATATCAGCACATGAATGGTATTCGTCAAGAGGCTCTTCGGATCATTAACGAGTTCGATGTTGTACTTGATGGAGAGTTGTACTCACATAACATCCCATTCAATGCAATTTCTGGAGCAGTACGTTCACAAACAAGTCCGAGTAAATACGATAGTTTACTTGAGTATTATGTTTTTGATCTATGGGTACCAAGTCAACCAAACTTGACCTACAAAGAGCGAATGGCAATGCTACGAAAGATTTGCGGGAATCATAAATTTAGACGACTTCGCTTTCTTTTTTACGAAGAAGTTAATGATGAAAAGGAAATTTCTGAAAAGCATTCTGAATACGTTGCAGATGGATATGAAGGTCTTATCTTTCGAAACCTTGATGGATCATACAAACTCGGACGAAGGGTTAACGACTTACTCAAGTATAAGGAATTCGAAGACGACGAATTTGAAGTGATTGATGTCATTGAAGGAACTGGTACAGAAGCTGGCGCTGCAGTTTTTGTCTGTAAAACCTCAAATGGAACAAGGTTTAATGTACGACCTCGAGGAAGTATTGAAAAGCGAAGGCAACAGGTAAAAAACAAGGCAAAGTATATCGGAAAAAAGTTAACTGTTCGATATCAACCTTTGACGGGACAAGGACAGGATGGAGTTCCACGTTTCCCAGTAGGAATTAAGTTTGATCTTAAAACCGAAGAATTAGTTGCTGTTGGCATTCGAGATTATGAATAATAAATATCCTTGGATATTTATTTAATTACCTTTAATTACCTTCAATTACCTTCAAGTCGTTCAAGACGAATCATCATATCTTTCATCTTCCGAGCAAGACTTACTATATCCTCATTATCAGTATCTTCATGATAACGATTACGAGGCTCCTCTCGTACCCGAGAGGAAACAGGAACTTCACGGGTGCTACGAATGTCGCGTAAATCCCCGCGGGTACTACGAATTGGTTCTACAGGATGGACTGACTGAACCGGCTGAACTGACTGAACCTCCCGTGTATCCCGATAAGCGCGTTTTGATTGAATATTCGGTGAAACTTCTTCAGGAGGTGACACGTCATCTTCATCGTAAATGGGTTTACTTACTGCTTTACTCGACGTTACTGCTTTACTCGACGTTACTGCTTTACTCGACGTTACTGCTTTACTCACGGATTTACTCGATGCTGGACGAAATCGTTGAGATTTGCGAATATCTTCTTCAGGATCATCGAGCTGAAAGAAACTTCGAACAGCGCTTTCGAAATCGATCGGAACTAACCAACCAGGTCCAGCTCGAAGCCTTGGGTTCCAACGTGCTTGAAATTTTTTCATTTGACGAGCATATGTCTCATAATCTCCTTGGACAATAACGCTTTTATCACTGTATGGTTGAATAGTAATAGTATTAGACATTTTATTGAAATAAACTTCTCTTTAATACCGGTGTAAATTCACCAGTCTAATAGTAATCCATCAAAATTTTGATCACCGGTACAATTAGTATTCATCATCACTGATTTCTTCTTCCTCCTCGTCACTCTCATCATCATCTTTAAAATCATCATCTCCAAGAACTTCTTCAACTGTTTTATCGACAACTTTGACAATACCTAGATCAAGATTTTCAGGAAGTTCAAACTGCACACCTAATGTAAGACACATTTCAACATCAGATTTTGTTAACCATTTAACTTGATTATCTTTCCAACGTCCAATGACTTTACGAGTATGGGGGTCAAATACCAAATTAGTTTCGAGATGAACATATTTACCCTCGCTATTCTTTCGAACTGCTAAAGAAGAAACTGCACCTTGTAATTGGCTAATAATCTTTGATATATCTCGAGTTTTAAACAACGACTTTTTAACCCTCTTTCCACCAGATTTATTTTCTGGATTAGTTGGGTCTTTTAAACGTTCGATAAGATCAGCTTTCTTACCAGTAAGCTTTAGCTTCTTTTCACGGCATTTTTCCTTCAGCTTATCGATAGTAAGCTTTCCCATATCAGAGTCATCTGCAACAAATTGTTTAGCTTTTTCAAAAGCTTCTAAAGTTTTTTTATTAAGAGGTTTAACTTTCTTCTCTTCCTTCTTCTTCTCTTCCTTCTTTCCACTCTTCCCCTCGTGCTCTTGAGTTAAACTGTACACATGTTGAATCTTTTCTACATTCATGTCAAACTTATTTGATAAGACAATAAAAAATTCCTCGAATGCTTTGCGAATATGAGGATATAAAGGAGAAAGGTCAGCCATTTATTTTAAAACCGATCGGTTTTAAAATAATCATTTTAATCCTTGTACAAGTATTAGTAATAAGAGTGGTAACTTACGTTCTAAAAATTTCAAGTCTACGTTGAGCCATGTCTACATTTTGATTTGCCCCCATATCGTACTCAGTATTAGTAATAAGAGAATTAGGCTGATAGTGGACACGATTAGTATAGTTAGCATGAATACTATTGACAGGCGGAGGTGCTTCAGATCCAATTTTAAATGTAGCACTTACACAATCGAGCTGAAGACGATTCTTTGCCAAATTTAACGCTACAACAGCGTTCTCGTTCGGAATGCTTCCATCTTCACGGAAGCGAGTTCCCTGTTCCATATTACCACTCGGCATCATATCCTGAGGAGTAAGATACTCTCCCATCTTGTCAGGTTTCTGTTGAGGAGGAAGACTCGGAGATTCGACAAGATCTCCATAACCACGGAAGTAAGATCCATTTAATGCCATAATAGACGGAGAATGATCCACATCTAATGGCACTTCACCTACATCAGGTAACATGGCACCAGCTACTTTAAAACCCTCTTTGCTCGGGCATTTGTAAAATGTAATTACTAAAATCAGAGCAATAGCTACTAAACATATAATGTTTGACGAGTTCATTTGTTATTTATACGAAAAAAGAAAAAATTTTAGCTGTTTACTTCGTCTTTATTTTCTCAAAGGTACTACACTGAACTTGCGAAAAATTTTAACCGAATAACAAGTTTACTGTAAAATATCTTATCATCTTTAGACACACTCATAATGTTATCTAAGATTGTTGCTAATTTCTTAATCATTCGAACATCTTGTTCATTTCCGTTAAAGACATCGGTAATTTTTTCAAGTAATCCGTCATAAGTGTTGTATGATTCACTTTCTTCAATCATGGCATTTGGGTTCTGTCTCGTGCTTGCTAATGGGTAAATAAAATCTTGAACAAAGTTAATCTCATTATCTCGTAGTTGTTCTTGGTCTGGGAATAATTGGTGAATTTCGGAAATAATATTTACAAGTGCGTTAATTGCTACTTCTTTACGAGTGCCCATCTCTGTATTAAATAGGTTTCCACGCATCATCTTTAATTTTTGACGTAATTGATTCTGCTCATATTTTTCTGGAAGGTCTTCTTCCAAAAAGATAGAAGTATACACGATGTGTACCCACAATAACTTTATGATTCCTCCAAAATCGACAAAAATTTTATCTTCCATTTTATCTTCAGACCTTCCTTCCACTTTAGCTCGAATAGCATCTTTTACTTCAGGAAGACTCAAATCATAAATTTCTCTCCCTGGGAAATAAAACTTTGTTATTTCAGTCATATCTCTTTCGAAATCTGCAACATATTTGTCAGGAGGTTCACTGACATATTCGTTATAGTTAATATCTCGACAACTTTTGTACAATCCTTGAATAGCAATACGAGTATCATCAAACCCAATTACAGGAATATCAGATGAAATATACCCTTCACGAGAACTTAACCGGTATCGGGTAAATAACACTGTTGAACGAACAAGTTCACGTGTTCGTTCACGAATATAATCATATAAGACAAAGTTATCCTTGCCATATTCAGGATTTGGGAGAGGTTTAAGTATAATAACATCATTGATTTTACTGCGAATATCAGTCAAAAGCTTTACAATCTCACTTCCTGCAACAGCATTTTGATTGTGTTCATCACGATACACAATAGTTTTCTTTCCCGTTTCAAATAACATTTGACGGAAAGGATACTGACGAAATTTAACCGCAAATGCCCGACTTGCGTAACGAAGATATAACAAATTATAAATATCTTGTATACGTTTTGGAAGCTTTTCAAGGATTTCTTCAATAGGATAATAAAATTTCGGAGAAGTCATTGTATCTTTCTGTTGCGGATCAAAAGACTTTTTATCTTTTTGAATCCAATCACGAATAGAAATATTTCGAAATTGGATCGGAGTTGCTAATTTAGCAGCAACATAATGTGCAACAGAAGGATAGTACACTCCATTAACACGTATATTACTGATATAAAATGGACTTAACCACTCATACGGGTAATCTTTTTCATCGGAAAATCGAATAATAACTGGAGGAGGAGTATACTTTTTAATCGGTACTGGTTGAATATTACCTTTATTCTTTTCAATGGCTTGGTCAATGTTTGTATCATTTCCAAATACTGCTCCATCTTCATCAAAGATATACTCACGGTCTTCTCTGTTCTCGCGGTCTTCGTCGTTTTCTTCGTCCTCGCGGTCTTCGTCGTTATCAGTGAAATAGACTCCGTCATCTTCTCCATCTTCTCCTTCTTTTCCGCGATAAACATCGTCGGTATCATCATCGTCATCATCTCCATTTGGTTGGACAGGCTTATATGAGGGAGGCGCAGAGGGAGGAGGAAGACCTGGTATCGGACATAATTCGTTTACATTTTCACTACAAGCACCATCCGGATGAATTGGAGCATAATATTCGGTAATAGAAACACCACCATATGTTTGTTTCGGAGATGAAGGTTCAAGAGGAACATCTAATGAGATCAAATCGAGAAATTTTTGAGAAGGTTCTTCAATAAAAGGGACAAATTTAGGAAACGAAATTCCTTGTGTCACAATACCACGAATACCTTCGATAGAAGAAGCTAAATTTTCTTCAAAGTTGGGAATACTTATAAAAGAACCTGTAGTATACTTATTAAATATAGATTTTCGTAAATCGGTTAATGCTTCTTCTCCAATGTATCGGAGAGTATCAGTAGTAATTTTATATTTGGTTAAATATTCTTCCATTGAAAGTTGACGTGCGGTTCCATTATTGTCAAATTCAAATCGATGCGCGTGGTAATCATCAAGTACTTTTTGCTTTGCGATAGATATCACTAATGTGTCATAATCAATATTCAGAAAATTTAAATACTCAATTAAAACACACTTTATCTTAATTGCCTTATTGTATGCATCAGTAATCCATTCATCATTTCCAGTACGAAATTCTTCAATAATTTCCCGAGGAAAAGGAGGAGTTTTGATATCTTTTTTCATCCATCTGTCATACAAACTCCAATATGCTAAACGCATTTCTCCAGGATAAATACTCATAAACATACTGTGGAAATTTTCTTCTGAGATATTTCGTGAAGCCATAAACATTCCTTTCAAGGTATAATCAACTGGGAAATTACCCTTTTCGAGTTCACTCCATAACATTTTATGACGGATAACAGCAAAAAATAAACGATCTACTTCATGTATTTGTTGAGGTTTTTGACGAAGTAAAGTATCTTGTCTGATAGTTCCGCGAATTCGTTCTAAGAGTTCTCCAAGTTTATTCTGTCCGTTGTCTGACCTATTTAATCCGAGAACTGTAAGATCTCCTGGGAGAAAGGTTGTATCATTTCTATTATAAACAAGACCTTCTGTTCCTGTTCCAAGAAGTTTTGCCCGTAATTCTGGTTGTCCAAAAACAGCCTTATATGCCTCTTCTAAAGCTTTTAGCATAATAATTTCATGTGCTTGAGGCAATTTACGATCACCTTTCGCTTTCTTTCCGAATAAAATTCCATTTGCTTTTTTCCGAGCAGTTGTTGCATTTAATTGGTATATCATCGAGTTTGCTAAATTTTTATTCGGCATCATCGAAGAATAGATATAATGTGTAGGAGATTTATATCTTTTACCATCTATTTCAAGGAGATAAAGATAATCATTATGTAGTTGAGCATAGTACGAGTCTGGGGATATTACTGCTTGCGAAGATTGCATATTTTCTTATTTACGAGAATTTGTTTTTATCGTAATTTCTGTTCGAAATTTAATACCCAAAGGTATTAAATTGTACTCATTCGACTGCTTATTCAAAAACTGTTACTTCAGTTGAACAGTTAAATTCTCCATAATACGTCTTATGGAGATAATTCAGTTCCCGAGAAAATCGGTACACATATTCTTTTCCGAGAAAGTTTCGACGCTTCTCTGTACTTGACATTTGACAGAGAATAGTTTGATATTCCTTATCAAAATCGACTAGAGGGGGTACAAGAACCACTGCTTGCCAATCAAACTTTTTACCAGCCAAGTCGATCTTTGTCTCACTTGGAAAGTTTTCAATAATCGGATGAAGAGCCGAAGGAAGAAGATCCTTTGATTGAGGGGGAAGGATTGAAAGAAGTTGTCGGAAAGGTTCCATCGGTCGTCCAATCTGAAATGGTTTACTTTGATATGTATCAAGAGAAGAAACCATTTCAGATGCAAAAGGAGCATATACAAAAGGATACTTCCATGTCCAGCTTGGAATACCAGTAGTATAATACTTGTAAACCCATTCCATACCTCGAAAGTATTCATGGCAAACTTCACTCGGAGTGTTACGAGGAAACTTGGAAGAATAATATTCAGTTCGATAGGAATCAAAATCAAAATAAGACTTCTTTTCTTCGAAACTCTCTACGCTCTCTACGCTCACTGTACCCACCTCACGGATGTACTTTTGGAGAAGAGGATCAGCAAACTTTTCACCCTTTCGAACAGAGTCTTCAAGAAGAATTTTTTCTGACATTGAGATGTTATGGAGAATATCTTTCAGAACATCTCGAGAAAATACTCCATCTTCTCGGGATGTTGGATTTACAATCAAATGACTATTGTGATTGGCACACGCATTGGAATAACTATGAAATAGTAATTCCAATCCTCCATCGATCAGATCAACAGTTGGTGAATGTGGAAGGAAATCATTGCCAAGTAGGAAACAGAGGAAGACGTAATCATCGATGAGATTGTTTCGAGAACAATCAAGACCCCATGTAAGTTCTTCAATCAAAAATTCACGAAGCATTGTGATATCAACAATAAGAAGTTGAGGAATTTTTGAATATTGATCCTCTCGAAGAATGAAAAACTTTGGAGGATTCAATGAATAAGCTCCAATTGAAAGTATATTTTGAATCGAAAGAGTCAACATGATCAAGTCTGCATCAAGTCCATATAGAACGTAGCTTTCAATAGAAGTTCCATGATTGCGAATAAAACGGATAAGTTTATGTTCACCTTCTCCCGCTACTTTTTCATTTGAAAAAATAACACTTAATCCCTGCCAGATACGGTTATGTGAAACTTCTCGACGAATGAACTGATCCATATACTTTGAAAGAAAGTCCATCCACTCAGTTCCTGGAGAAATACAATTACTGTCAAACTTCCTTTCAGTATCTTGAACACTTCGGTAGCGTCGTTGACGTTGTTGAGATTGCTTAGCATTTCCAGCTGGACCATCAACCATAATAAGAACTCGTCGAGTTGGTCGAACACGATAAACAAGGTTGTTTACAATGTTACCAACTTCTTGAAAGACACGCTTCCTCATCACATTCGGAGGAAGTTCTTTTTCTTGATGGATTTTAGAAGGTGGAACGGAATGATTTCCATACTTATACACCTTTTGACAAGCCTCATGGAAAATACCATTCATGTCAAGACATAAGTTTTGAATCTCTTGTTGCATTGACATGCTCATGTGGGAAGGGAGTGTGCGAATTAGATGAGGGCAGTTCTTGCGAAGCCAAGCGAAAAGTCCAGGAATTCCCATTGTGGTTGCTGATAAGAGGGTACGAAGGTAAGAATTTTGAATTTCTCCAAAATTCTTTTGAGTAAGTTCATTTTTATGGGTCGGAAGATTTACGACGACAGCTTACGACGAAGATTAAGAGGACGACCCCATCACATAAGGTGTACTTTCAGTCGATTCTGCATTCCTTTTAGCCAATTCCAAAATGTTTTGGAATTCTTGTTCCTTCGGAGAGAGTTTTCTCACTGGATTTTCAACATGAGGAGGAGGGGCTTGGAACTGTTGATAGTATTGGATAGCTTGTTGGTTAAAATTATCCAGTTTTTGGTTAAAAGATGATCTATCACCTGACGGTGTTCCCTCTGGAACAATATTAGAAATGGGTGTTGCATCTTGAGGCATTCCTTGAGGCATTCCTTGAGGCATTCCTTGAGGCATTCCTTGAGGCATTCCTTGAGGCATTCCTTTATTTTTACCCTCAGACATCTCTTGAATTGTTGGAGCCATTTGAAATCTTACTTCAGTATTTTCTGAAGTCCCTTGAGACATCCCTTGAGACATCCCTTGAGACATCTCTCCTGTATTTTTACCCTCAGCCAATTCTTGAATTGTTGGAGCCATTTGAAATCTTACTTCAGTATTTTCTGAAGTATTTTCTGAGATATTTCCATACGTTCCTTGAGGCATTCCTTGAGGCATTCCTTGAGGCATTCCTTGAGGCATTCCTTGAGGCATTCCTTGAGGCATTCCTTGAGGCATTCCTTGAGGCGTATAAGCCTTTTGTTGATGATATTCTATCCATTGTACTGCCTTATTTCCTTCATACTGAGAAATTTTACCATTCGATGAAACTAAAACACAAGGAACTAATGAAACTTTAATATTTCCGTTCATAACCCTTTGACGAATAGTTGGATGATCTACACAAATAGCTCTCCCGCCTTTTTCTTGAATAAATGTAAGATATTGAGTGCTTACAGGACAATATTGACTCCAAAGATATACTACACTTGTCATTTGAATAGTGTTTAAAAGAAAGATTGGTTGTTTAAATATTTTTACAATACATAAATAAATGAATCAAGATTATTATGAATATGCTCGTTTAAACATGCCTCATAAAGTTCCTCAATATGCGGAATTTATGAGCAATTATAATGTCCGGATAATTTCCGAGGATGTGACTAAATTAGTTAAAGAACATTTTCCCAATGATCCTCCATTTATAGTAAATGAGAGAAGTATTCGCAATACTATGTGGGAAATTTTCAGCACTGATCTTCAACATACTCAAGTTATGGTACAAATGACTGTCAATCTTTTATCACAGCAGATTATTCTCCAAAAAGAATCACAAGACAATTCACATCTTAACCCTCATATTCAAGATACACCTGAATTGTTCGGATTATATTCATATAACCCATCAATCATGAAATTCAATCAAAAAAAGAACCGACCACTTTATTTTAACGGAACTTATCTAAATTAGATAAAACTGATTTTTATCCTTTCGACTTCAGTAATTTCAGGAAGTGTATCTGCAAGTAAATCGAAAAAACTTACTTAAAGATATGTGACTTCTTCATGAGAAGTGTAAAAATAAGCTTCCGTAGCTCAGTTGGTTCAGAGCATCCGACTTTTAATCGGATGGTCGCGGGTTCGATTCCCGTCGGGAGCATTACACTTGAACGGTCAGCAACACAAACAGCACAAACAAAAAAGTAAAACGCAAAACAATCGTTCTAGGCTTCTTAATGAAGCCCATATTCTTTGGGATATGGGCTTCCGTAGCTCAGTTGGTTCAGAGCATCCGACTTTTAATCGGATGGTCGCGGGTTCGATTCCCGTCGGGAGCAAAATGGCTAATATACTTAGGTATATTAGCCCTTGTAGTTCAATGGTAGAACGACCGGCTGTTAACCGGTTAACGATGGTTCGATCCCATCCGAGGGTGTATTTGAGGCTAATATACTTAGGTATATTAGCCCTTGTAGTTTAATGGTAAAATGGCTGTCTTGTAAACAGTTGAAGATGGTTCGATTCCATCCTGGGGCACTATACACACGCGTTGCAGAGTGGTCAAATGCGACAGACTTAAGATCTGTTCTCGTAAGAGTTCGTGGGTTCGACTCCCACCGCGTGTAAATTGGTCATATCATTTCGATGATATGACCCCTATCGTTCAACGGATAGGACTTCACCCTTCTAAGGTGATAATGAGGGTTCGATTCCCTCTGGGGGTACTTAAATGCGCGTGTCTGTTAGTGGCAAGCAACCGCTCTTATAAGGC
>SXGR01019158.1_pt1 | contig 16503 bp, 13 predicted proteins | sample 3174711 | NCBI WGS metagenome assembly SXGR01 (sample SAMN11356860, study PRJNA531348) | freshwater metagenome | isolation source: freshwater sample F1-60 | place: China: Fuxian Lake, Yuxi | collected 2017-12-25
CTTTTATCCAATGATCGTTCAATCACACGTCAAGGAAACTCTGTCGAAGATGGGTCTCCGCTGCGGCGGCGACTTCTGCGATGCTCTCGCCAAGTCTTGCGAGGAGCTCGTCAAGAAGGCTGCATGGCGCTGCAAGGAGAACAAGCGTCAGACAGTCTACGGATGTGACTGCTAATTGATAGAAATAAAAAAGGTCATCTCTGTTGCAAAACAGGATGACCTTTTTAGGTATGGTAGGTTGGGTAGGTTCGGTAGGTGAAATATGATCAATTTTAGATTTGCTTCGTTATACCTACCCAACATACCAAACCTTCCCTACCTCTTACTCGTACCTCAGTGCCTCCATCGGACTGAGGGCAGCTGCCTTTTTTGCCGGATAGATACCGAAGAGAAGACCTGTACCGATCGCCATCAGCAGTGCCATGAAGATCGAGGAAAACGACAAAACAAAATGAAATTCTCCGAGAAATCTTGCTGCGATAGTGCTCAGGAACCATCCGAAAAATATTCCGATAACCGTTCCGATCGCACCGCCCGTGAGGGTGAGAGCCACCGCCTCGAGCAGGAACTGGAGAAGAATGTCCCCCCTCTTCGCTCCGACCGCCTTCCGAAGGCCGATCTCGCGAGTGCGCTGGGTGACGGACACCAGCATGATATTCATGATCCCGATGCCACCGACGAGCAACGAAATGGCGGCAACGAGGGAGAGAAAGATCGTGAGACCGAGCGTCACGGAGTTTACAATCTGAGTCACCTGCTCGGCGCTCCTCGCGATGAAGTCATCTTTGTCCGGATCTCCTGTAGGATTCTTGATACGGTGACGTTGGCGAAGAAGCTCCGTAATGTCCTGTTTGCTGAGATCGGTGTCCGAAACGGCCTTCAGAGTAATGTAACTCAGATGCTTCTGACCGCTGATCGCCTTGGCAACGGAGTATGGGATGAAAACGGGCTTATCCAGATCCTGGAGGAGAAATGACCCAAGACTCCTCAGCACTCCGACGATCGTGAACGTGAATTCGCCGACCGTGATCTTCCTGCCGACCGGATCCTTGTTTCCGAAGAGATCCTCAGCCGTCTTCGAACCGAGAACGGCTACGAATTTCGCTCCGTCATCGTCGAGCTGATCGAGGAGTCGTCCATGATCCAGCGTCAGGCCGTAATTTCCGAAGATCTCACCATGGGAACCCATGACCATGGGAGACACTTCCTCTCTTCCGAAGCCAACGGGCTGCGATACGAGGATGACGGGGACCACGCGAGTCACCGTCGACAACTGCTCGATCGCCGTAAAGTCTTCGAATGTGAGACTGTCGAGATTGCCTCCGAATTTTTCAAATCCCTTCGGAAACACATCGATCGTGTTCGTACCAAACGACTCGACCTGTGAAACGATATACTGCTGGAAACTGTTTCCAAGAGAGACCATCAGCACAACGGACGCGACACCGATGATGATGCCAAGCATCGTGAGCATCGTGCGCTTTTTGTTGACCGTGATGCCTTTGAGAGCGATGGTGAGAGTATCTGTGAATAACATATGTCCGGAGAAATGTAGGGAAAGTATGGAAGGTTTGGAAGGTAATGAATGGATAGATACGATCTTTTGACTGCATTTTCTCCTTCCCTACTTTCCATACCTTCCGAACCTTCCTCACATTCACTCGTATCGAAGCGCTTCAATGGGATGAAGGGAGGCAGCGTGGCGTGCAGGCGAAATGCCGAAAACGATGCCCGTCAGCGCCGCCATGAGGAATGCGGCAAGAATGGACTGGATGGAGACGGCAAAAAGATAGGTTGCGAGGAAGTACTTCGCAATGCCTGCAATGATGAACGCAATGAAGATTCCTCCGATCACTCCGATCACTCCTCCGATGAGTGTGAGTAAAACGGATTCCAAAAGAAACTGAAGTAAAATGTCCCTCGAGCGCGCGCCGATTGCCTTTCGAAGACCGATCTCGCTCGTACGCTCGGTGACCGAGACGAGCAGGATGTTCATGATCCCGATGCCGCCGACGAGCAGCGAAATGGCGGCAATCGTCGTGATGAACAAGGTAAGCCCGAGCGACACCGAACCGAGGATCTCCCCTGCCTGAGCGGAGGAGCGGACGACGAAATCGTCTTTCTTCTGATCATCCGTCGGATTATCGATCCCATGGCGACGACGTAGAAGTGCCTTGATGTCATCGAATGCACGATCGAAACTTCCCGTTGCCTGCATGGTCGCGTAATTCAGGAATTTCTGACCCGTGACATTGCGTGCCACCGTGAAGGGGACATAGATCCTATCGTCCGCATTCTGGAAAAACTGAGAACCGAGAGGGTTGGTGGTGCCGATCACGGTGTAGTGCCGATCACCTATTTTTATTCTCTTGCCAATGGGATCTCCGGAGCCGAAGAATTTTTCCGCAGCATCAGGAGCCAGAACGGCAACCGCCTTTGCCCCGTCGATGTCTTCGCCCTCGAGGAGACGTCCGGTTCTCGCTGAAATATTCTGGTTCGAAAAGAAGTTTTGCCGTACTCCGAAGACCTGAGGACTCCCCTCCTCCCGACCGTAGGACACCGTACCGCTCATGAAAATGACAGGCGAGAGCGACGTGACGGTCTTCAGCTGCTCCAACTCCCGGAGATCTTCGAACGTGAAGCTGTCGTGGCCCGTCATCACCGCATTGGCTCCTCCCGATTCCTGACCCGGGAAAATGACCATGCTCTTCGGACCAAGCGAACTGATCTGCCCGAGAATCACACCCTGCATGCTTTGTCCGACGGAACTCATGAGCACGACTGAACCGACGCCGATCGTGATGCCGAGCATCGTGAGCATCGAGCGACTTGCGTTGACCGTCACGCCTTTCAATGCCGAATGGAAGATGTCGATGGGGAGCATTGCAAAAAATTATTCTGCTTCTTTAGCCTGAAGGCACTGTAACAGATGCCCCATACTTTTGCGGTATCTGGCATACAGAGCAGAGAACTTTGAAAGTTCCGTGTTGATTCTGAATTCCTCATCATAGACATCACGACACTCATTCAGTGTTCGATCCAGATATCGCGCGCTGAGCATCGTGTGACCACGCAGAAGATTGTCGAGACGATCGAGCGCTTTTACCAACTTTGCCGGACCTGTAAGCACCTTCATTCGGGACATGTATTTCTCTCTCGGTTCCGCAGGCTCCTCGCTGAGATCCTCAACCATCTTCTTTGCGCCAGGTGGACATTTATCCGCAGCCCACTCATCCCACGCTTGGCGCTGATCTTCCATTGCATCGTGAAAAAGTGCAGCGATCACCGCATCGGCAGTCAGTCCTGCCTGCAGTGCGAACGTGGCAACGCGGACCGAATGGTTCACGTACGGAACGTGCGCAAGAAGAGCGGAAGTCGGGTACTTCAATTTGCCCGTCGTCTTGTCTTTTGACTGAATCGCATACGTCTGTTTCTCATGACAGAATTCGGCAGTTTGAAGCAAATTCATAATGGTCGCGGAATCAGTAAGACTGAGTGTGCGCTCCCTCATACGTGCCTGAAGGGCAGACTGAAATTCAGCTCTTGTCGTATCGTAATCAAGCGATCGGCTGAAATCGGCAAGAACAGACTGATCAACATCGAATGGCCTCAGATTCTCCAGTGCGGAAGCAAGGTTATGACTCGTGAGTCTCTGCAAATCGAAGAGTGCGGCCTTCTTGCTGAACTCCTTCAGCGCATTTTTTTGAGAGAGCGATGACGATGCAATCGTCTTATAGTCGATATTATGAATAACGTCTGCAGCAATGGACGCATGCAATGTTGTAATTTGCACCTCGCATGGATATTGACCAATCAGGACAGTATAGGTGATGACTCTGTACGGTTTCTGTCTCTTCTTTTCACTCGTGTAGAAATTGTCTTTCTGCAAAATCTTGCCTGCAAACTTTTTTTCAAATTCATCGACGACATCCTTCATCTGATCAATGTCCCGAGCGACTATTCTGCCACCGGTGATATCAGGCATATCGGCAACAATGTAACCCGGTCTCGGCTCTTTACCTGCATTTCCGATGCGCATGCGCGAAATCTTATCGAGGACTCCCGCGACATTTTTTGTTCTGCAGGTCACCGCAGGAAATCCCCCCCTGTCTTCGGGTACCACGACAGCGGATGCGATCGCAGAAAGGTCGGTCTGCAATTTGGGAGTAATACGATCTGTTCTCATTGCGATCTCGTTTCCCAGTGCGTTTTGCTGCTCGAACGTAGGAGCATTCCCTGCAGACCTCGCAAGACTGAGGGGATGATCCGGAAGCAGAACCGTATCACGGAAACGTTCCAAGGCACTCTTTTTTTTATCAGCCGTTACAACATTCCGTTCGACTCTCTGGACGACATGTTTTGTATCAAATGTTCGTGAAGTTTCGACGAACGCAGGATCCATACGGCCGAGCGTCTGCTCTACTTTCGTACGAAATTCGACATCGGAAATCGAAGGTTGATGCAAAATCTCGCGAATGGCTGCAATGGTCGTCGGACGCGTATGATCATCAGCCAGGAATGTGATGACGGAGAGCGGATAGTCGAAATCGAAGAGAAGTTGTTTCAGTGCGTCTCGGAGCTCCGGCTGGTCCTGGAAATTTTCATCAATCGCAAAACTTGCTTTCTGAATTGTCGGTAAACGCCTGCAAAGCTCCTTCAATCGGACCTGACACTGTTCGTCACAGACCTCGGGGAGCCCGTATCCGTTCTCGAGAAGAAATGTCGCATCGTCCGCTGAGAAATCGCTTGCAGCGAATAGACTGATTTGCTTCTCTACCTCAGCCTCACTATGGAGAACGGCATCAAGGTTGTCTGATTCCAGTTCATCTTTCTCAACATCTTCCTCTGTGCCCTCAGAGCGAATTTTGTATTTCTCTCCCTCCTCACCGACAATCTCTACCATTCTCCCATTGAAGGTGAGTAGTCCGATTGTGCTCAGAAAATAGAGCATCTCTTCCGAGCTTCCGACTCTCTCCAGTGCCGACATTCGCAGTGTGGCCTTCCTCGCTCGGTAGTGCTTCGCCTTCGAGGCGCGTGCAAACATGGCACCAAGATTCAGCTGGGAAGCCATCGCAATGGAATCGATACTGCTCTCTCTGGAAAGTGGCTCGAATTTCTTTGCTGCCTTCTGGGCAATGTCAATCGAGTTCGATGCTTGCACCGCGCTGAAAAGCCTCTTCGATACCGTGAGAATGCGACACGGACCATCGGCCCTGATGGAATACGGCATGGTCTGATCCTTCTGGGAAAAAGCCACATCTCCAAGCGTGGTTCCTGCGGAGACATCGGAGGCGATGCGTACGCCATGCTTGATGAAGCTGCATGAACCGTCGATAAGAATGGCGACGGAATCCGTCTGCTCGTTCTGCACGAATAAATACTCTCCGGCATCACATTCACGATACGCACACTCCGAGACACCGCCCTCGGAAATTGAGGCAGCAATCCTCTGTCCGATTTTTCTGTCGGCGCGGCCGGCGAACTGGGTTGCAAGATTGATCACGACTTGAGTGCTCTCGACGGTGCTCGGGGCGAATTTTCTCTGAATATGAAGACGCTTCTTGATAATAAGGTCCAAAACACGATGAGCGTCTGATTCCCTGTCATCATAGAGAGCCCGCAGAAGTGCAGAAGGAAAAGTGAGAACAAGGGCACCTTGCTCGCCTGCACGCACGGTTGCCGTCGGCATTTTCGACAAACGAAGAGCCGACATCTCACCAAGAAGAGAATATCCTCGAACCGTCTCAACAAGGGTCTCTCCGCCGTCCGCACTCGGCAAAAAAATATCAACAGATCCTTCGTTGAGAAAAATACGCACCACTCCCTCCCCCTGAGGTTTACCCTTTTCCGAAGGCAGAGGTTCACCTCTGCGAATGATGTCCTCGCCACCTTGATAGGTCTCGAGTCCAAGTACGGAGGGTCCTCCGTTTTTCTCAACCTGCTCCAAGATCGCATCCGCAACAATGCGTTCGTCACCTCGAAACGATTCGACGGCAAGCGTGAGGGCATCAAGCAGATTGAGCTGATCAAAGGTTTCATGGGCAACAGGCTTCTGAGTTTCGACTGCCAACGACGGATGCTGATCTGCGCCTACGGATTGCACCGCTTCCGAATCGACAATATGTTGCACTTTCCCCCGCAAAATATTTCTAAAAAAATTAGTCACTGTTGCAGCAACGGATTTTCCACCTGATTGCTTTGCGGAAATTTCATCGTTTAGCTCTTGCCGAAGCACTAATTTATCCTTCGCCATAGACAATGATAATAACACAGAAAACTTGACATTTCAATAGATTTGAATCATAATATTATTGCTGCACATTCCGTGCAGTTACCAGTCAGTGGTCTTTCACAGCATCGTTTGCAAGTGTAGGACTACGACAAAATCAGAAAGAAGTGCCATGAAGCTTTCAAGAACTCTGTTGGTCGACGCTGTCATCGGATCAGCTACGAGACAAATGCTCAAACTGGAGATGCAAAGCGGCAGTGACCGCCAGCATTACCACGGCCTTGAGCATGTGAGCCTAGTCACGATCACTGCCCGCACGGCAGCGAAGCGACTGGTTGGCGGAGACGAGAATGTTTGGCTGGACACCATCGAAGTGATGGGAATGGGACATGATCTCATCCAAAAATGCGATCCGGCCGGCATGCCTCACTTTTTGTTCCCCGAAGTCATTTTGCGGAAGCGAATGCGGGGACCAAACGAAGATCAGACCGCCGATTTGGTAGTTCAGACAATCGAAGAACTCGATGAAGACAATCTGTTCAGCGATGAAGAGCTTGCTGCAATCGACCAAGGCATTCGATTCACCGTGCCCGAATGGGACAACACGGCGAAGACAATGATCCAACCGCGAATGCTGCAGGCTCTGGACGATAAGACGGCCAAGCCGCTTGCCGTTTCTCTTGCGATGGGAGACTTGCTCCTGTGCGGCACTAACCCCGACAAGTTCATTGGAGGTTCCGATGGACTGCTTGTCGAGGAATGTACCGACCTGGTTGCAAGATTGCTTCGCGCAAAATCTCTCAGCGACATCCCGCAGGTTATCCGAGACAGGCATCTGGACTACTTTCGTTTTTGGGACGGAGGACAAGCGGGCTTCGCCGCAGGCCAGAAAAAGACCACCTTCCAACGAGTGTTGGATGCGTTTCCGAAGGCAGCCGACGGACTGATCAAGGCTTTCAACGGATTCAAGGAATCCGGAGATCGGGCAATGGAGCGCGCAAACGATCGAATGACTTGGTCGTTCGAGCAGTACGCTCGACAAGTCGGCTTTCGCCTTCCGAGGTAATTCTCACTGCAAGCAATGCTAAAAACCACTGGCTACCACCACGCCTCCGTATTCGTACGGAGGCTGGTCTTTGAGTAGGAGAAAATACCGAAGAAATTCATACAATCATCTCTGCGTTTCCTTGTTTACTTCAAACTCTTTCCCTCTCCCGCTTTGGTCCGTCTGAAATCGCTGGAATCACTCACGATACGTCCGTCACGGATATGAATGATGCGAGAAGCATGCTGAGCGGTCGTCTGCTCATGCGTGACGAGAATGATCGTATGACCCTGATCATTCAGTTTCTGGAGAACTTCCATGACGGCAATACCCGAAGCGGAGTCGAGGTTTCCTGTTGGCTCATCTGCAAAGATGATATCGGGGTTCGTGACGAGAGCGCGGGCGATGGCAACACGTTGCTTCTGGCCTCCGCTCAGCTGACTGCTGAGGAAGTCTTTGCGATCGGAAAGACCAACAAGGTCGATCGCCTTCAGCGCGCGTTCCTCCCGCTCGGACACGGGAATCGTCGGATGATAGAGAAGGGGAAGCAGAACATTCTGCAAAACCGTGGTTCTCGGAAGAAGATTGAACGCCTGAAAGACGAAACTGACTCGTGTTGCTCGGATACGAGCCAATTCGTCGTCGATTAGGTCCTTCGTCGGCTCTCCCTGAAAAACATACTCGCCGGAACTATGGGAATCGAGAAAACCGAGAATGTGCATGAGAGTGGATTTTCCCGAACCTGAAGGACCCATGATGGCGACGAACTCTCCGCGCTTGATTTTGAGATCAATATCGAAAAGCACCGGCGTGACAATGGCATCGTTCACGTACGATTTGGACAGTGCACGGGTTTCGATGAGCGAAGTCTGCGACATCATTCATTCTTTGATAAGAACAACGACGACCTCCCCTTCCCTCGCTCCGGTCACTTCCACACTGCCGCCCTCACCCTCCATGCCAACCGTTACCGGGCGTTGCTGATAAGAAGTACCGCTTTCATCGAGAATGCGAACGTAGTGACGACCATCCTCCCTCTCGAGAATCGCTCGGAATGGAACACTGACGACATCGGAACGAAACCCGGTGACGATCTCTCCATCACCCGTCATGCCTATCTTGAGGTCGTCATAGAGCGAAGAAAAGTCGAGCTTTATTCTGTACTTCGAGACTCCGTCTTTGTCGGTGGATGCGGAATCGATATCACTCACGACCAAATCGAGCGGCTCTTCCGGAAAAGCGTCAAGAACGATCGATCCGGTTTGTCCGCGCTGCACCCTTGGAATATCGACCTCGGAGACAAACATCTCCACTCTATACGGAGACTCACCGAGCATCTCGATCGATGCATCGGACGAAGGACGCATCACGCCCGTCTTCACATGCACTTTCGTGATCAGTCCTGCAACAGGTGCCGTAAGAATGGTGTCCGCAAACTGAGAGGCAGCCCTCGAAAGATCCGCCTGAGCCTGGCGAACCCTCGCAGTAGCCGCATCGACATCCGTTTTGCGTGCCGGAGCCTTCTTTAGATCCAACTGTGCTTTCTCAATTTGAAGGGAAGTCTCGTACGTGAGAATATCCGCCTTCGCTCTTTGGCGCGTTCCAACGAGTGTTGCAATCTCTCCCTCCTGCGCGGAAATTCTGGTGGCATACACGGCGGATGCGTCGCGAAGCGCCTTGGCGGCAGAATCCAAAGAAGAAAGAGCGGACTGCACATTGGTTTTCTGCGTGGCAATCGTCGCCTTATTTGTCTCCTTGGACGCATTCGTCAGATAACCGGTTAAAGGCAGTGCGGAAACAATGTCATACGCACGACTGACGATATCCGTGCTCGAGAGCAGTTGCTGGTGTGCGAGCTCGAAGAAACGAAGTGCACTTTGGTAATCCGTTACACCGAGCGACTTCTGCAGAGAAGAAATGGAAAGAAGAGCGGACTGAATATTCATATGAAGAGCGTCGTATCCGGGCGGTATCCCCGTGACAACGGCATCCTGAATGTCGTTGGCGCTGAAGACTCCTTGCGAAACCAAGAGTGCGGTCTTCGCCATCGCCAAGTACTGCGCAATAGTACTGCTTGCTGTACTCACCTGTCCCGAGAGACCGATGGCCGCCTCGTTTTTGAGCGCAATCAGCTGCGACTCGGAGGTAAGGAGGTTCTCTTCGGCATTCTGCAGAGTCTGGCGCACGGCATCGAGTGAGGCCTGTTTGTTTCTCACCTGCGCTTCGACAATCACAATGTCCTCCGGCCTCGAACCTTCGAGGAGCTGATCGAGCTGAGCCTGAGCAGATGCCCTGGCGGCACTGGCGGCAGCAACGCTTGCAGACAGCGATCCGGAACGCAGTGTTGCCAATTTCTGTCCGGCCTTCACTCTGTCACCCTCTTTCACAAAGACTCCGGAGACGATGTCGATAATGGGAAACTGTAGTGCCAGATCCTTCTCGGATATGACGGTGCCGACGGCCTCGACGGTCTGGCGAAGGTCACCGCGCTCCAAAACAACCGTGACAAAAACAGGCTGCTTCGGCCGCGTGACTGCGAAAACGGCCCATGCAAAAAGAAGAATGACAACGATCGCGATGCTCAACTTCAGATGTCTGCGAATAAAAAGAAGAAAATTCCGAACCTTGCCGTATGCGGAGGAGAGAGTAACAAGCATGAAGAAATTCGATTTTAGCAGGGAAATTACACTATAATTATAAAGAAATTAGTAAAAATTGTCAATTGCTCTCATGGCTTAGAGAAGAGCGTTCAGCGCTTCATCGATGACCGTTTGCACCGGCCTCATTCGGACACCTTCCCGCTCCAATTTCTTGGAAGAGAGAACACAGTTGCTGCGACCTGCACAGACGACATCGCCAAGACGATCGAGAGTCAGACGATCGAATGCATGCGTCGGATCGACAAGCTCTCTGTACCGCAGCATGATTTGATACGGAGAAATCTCTCCCTGATTCACGACATTGAAGATCCCCGTCTTTCTCTTCGTCACCAGTGTTTGAAGCGCCGAAAGAAAGTCGGGGATGTATGTGATGGAATTCGGAACATCCAGAACTTTGGAATATCTTTTCAATTTATTGATGAGGCTTCTTGGATGGTTCGTTCCGTCGAACGGCATGCGAAGCCGGAGTTGGAGAACGGGGAAATCTTTGAGGATTTGATCGATCCACAGTTTGCTTCTGGAATAGAAACTTCCCGTAAAATTCGGCGGATCTTCCTCAGTGAATCCCCTGCCCCCATTATCACCTACGTACGTGCATCCGGAGCCGATGTGTACCCAGTAGATACTCCTCTTCGCGCACGCATCGAGAAGATTCAGAGGTCCCTGCACGTTGCTGAGAATCGTCTCAAGCTTGTGGTCTTCGCACCAATCGACATTCGGCTTGCCTGTTTTTCCGGCCGCATTGATGACGATGTCAGGCTTTTCAAGGTCAAGGATGTTCCCAACCGCGACGGCATCGCAAATATCAACTTCCGGAAGAACCGCATCCGGGTAGATACTTTTGAGATGCCCTGCAATATATCCCCTGCCACCGAAAATAAGTACCTTGTCCATGCCTCGATAGTAGCTGATCAGAGTATGCCTGTCAGATCGAGCATGTGCTTCTCGGTCTCAGCACGGAGACGAAGAAGCGGCGTATTCAATTCATGAAATGCAGGTCCGAACGGACCGATAATCGAAAGATCTTTGAGCGGCTGAAGCGCATGCTCCAAGTCCTCTTGGGCTGTAATAACGCCGCTATGAACGGCATCTGCAATATCATTGAGGCGGTTGACGGCTGCCTCATCATCACCTGGCTCCAAAGGAGCATCAAATTGCTCTAAATGATTAATCATGTTCATATCATACTTTTATTAATACACGGAGTCAACCGATACACTGCACGCATGTCGCTTCCTCCGTACCGAATCGAGCAGACGAAGAATCGAACATCGAGAGCAACGATTCACGGCGATGCGATTCTCATCAAGCTCGCAAAAAATCTGTCTGATGCGGAAGAAGCAAGGCATATCGAAGTGCTGCTCAGGCGAATGACGAAATCTTTTCTCAGGGAGAAAACAAGAATATCGATCGATCCGTTTCGAGAATTGCTGGAAGGAGCATCGCAGGCGACCGTGCATCTGGTCACGGGAGAGTCGATCCGTTTCGAAGTCATCATCGGAACGAGCATGCGAACGAAACGAACAGCTCACGGATGGAGAATCACGAGGAACGCTCGCGACGACAAGCGTGCGCTACATCGAGTTTTATGGCGTCTTCTTGCGAAAAGTACAACTGCATTGATGTGTCGGCTGGTACTCGGCATCAATGAAGAAACAGTGAAAGCCGATATTCGAAGCGTGACACTGAAATTCATGCGTTCAAGATGGGGAAGCTGCGGGAGGAAAGGTCAGATCGCACTGTCGACTCCGCTCCTCCTGACGAGTGCGGCGATCCTACGTTACGTGATCATCCACGAACTCTGTCACATGCCTCATCCGAATCACTCGGCGAAATTCTGGAACACCGTCGAGGAATTTGAGCCGGAGTATCAGGAGAGGGTGAATGAACTGCGAAAATACAAAATCGCACTCTGACTTGTAACTGAAACGCTGCGTTTCAGCTACGAACGTGCGGTCGAATACGCTATACTTCCTGCCGATGCCAAAAGTCCGTCGGAAAGCCACACTTCGGAGGCGACGAACGAAACGAAAAGCCAAGCCGCTGTTCGTGCTTGAGGAACACACCAGCAGACAGGTGAAGGCCGTCCTCGCGATCGGCTGCGGACTCGTCCTCTTCCTCGCGCTTCGGGGCAATGCCGGTGCCATGGGACTCGCGATCGGAAGAATCCTGACATTCCTCTTCGGGGCATGGAACGTGTTGTTTCCGGCAATGCTCATCGCTCTGGGGTGCCTCCTCATCATCGGCACCTCGCCGAATATTGAAACGAAGAGAACGGTGGGGCTCCTTCTCTGTCTCGGTTCCTTCCTCGGCATCGTGACTCTTTGGTCGCCCGTCATCGACATGGCGGAGCACAGGAACGACCTCGGAGGAGCGGTCGGCTACATGGTCGCATTCCCCTTTGTCGCGTTCTTCAGCAAGGGTGCCGGATACATCATGCTTACCGCCACGTTTCTCGTCGGTCTCTTCGTCACCTTTGAACCCGATCTCCCGGCACTCATCAGAAGTCTGACAGCTCCAAAGAAAGAACAGCGTTCTCAGAGACCGGTGCGGGAGGAAGAGGAGGAAGATGAAGAAGAGGACGCCGACGAAGATGAGGAAAGCCTCGAAGATCTGATCGAGAAGGGCGCAAAAGAAGTAGACCTGAATATCGTGCGACCGGAATTCGCAAAGCCGTTCGAGGAGAAGAAGAAAGAAGAACCGAAAGCAAAAGCTAAGGCCAGCGGAATGCTGGAAATGAAGAACACACGCTTTGAAGAATGGAAATTTCCCGAATTGGATTTACTCGATTCACGCAGGAGCACGCTCACGGTGAATGATGACGAATTGAAGCGTCAGGCTGCGCGCATCAAGGAGAAACTCGCAGAGTTCGAAGTGGACGTCACGATGAAAGACGCTCATCCCGGGCCGACCGTCACCCAGTTCACGCTGCAGCCTGCAGAAGGCATTCGGCTCAGCAAGATCGAGAACCTCAAAGACGATCTTGCACTCGCCCTCGCAGCACAGAGCCTCAGAATCGAGGCACCCATTCCCGGAAAATCCTTGGTCGGCATCGAGATGCCGAATGAGAAACGTTCGACGGTCTTCCTGAAGGAGCTGCTGGAATCACAAGTCTTCAGGCAATCCGAGTCCCCTCTTACGATTCCTCTCGGCAGAGGCGTCAGTGGCGACGCCATCGTCGCGACCATCGAAGATATGCCCCACCTCCTTATTGCCGGAGCGACGGGAGCCGGAAAGTCCGTGGCGATGAATACGTTCCTGATCTCGCTGCTGTTTCAGAATGCGCCGCACGAACTGAAACTCATTCTCATCGACCCGAAGCGCGTCGAGCTCATGCCCTATAACGGGATTCCCCATCTGCTCACGCCTGTAATCACCGAGTCTGAGAAAGCTCTGCAGGCATTGCGCTGGGCAATCGCCGAAATGGGTCGTCGCCTCCATCGCTTCGCGGAAAACGGCGTGAAAAATCTTGCAGAGTATAACGAGAAGCAAACGGACGAAGAAAAAAAACTTGCACGCATCGTCATCGTCGTCGACGAACTTGCAGACCTCATGATGCGACAGCACAGAAAGGATACCGAGACGATGATCGCCCGCATCGCCCAGATGGCCAGGGCTGTCGGCATGCACCTCATCATCGCAACGCAGAGACCGAGCGTGGATGTCATCACAGGTCTCATCAAGGCGAATATCCCCACTCGTATTGCATTCCGTGTGGTGAGCTCCATCGACTCGAGGACCATCATCGACAGTATCGGGGCTGAAGATTTGCTCGGGAAAGGAGACATGCTCCTGATGAATGCGGTGACGGCAAAGCCGGTGCGCATCCAGGGCATCTTCATTTCAACGAAAGAAATCGAGCGAATCATCAATTCGGTGAAAGTTGCGGGAGGGGGAATGCTTACGGAGGAAATTACGTTTGGAGAAGGAGATGAACCTGGTGAGGGAGAGGAAGACGGAGACAATTCCGGCAGACACGGCATGATCGATCTCGACCAGGATGACAACGGCGGGGACGACCTCTTCTTCGAAGCGGTTCGAGTTGTGCAGGAGACGAATAAGGCTTCCGCAAGCCTGCTTCAGAGACACCTGAAAGTAGGCTATGCAAGAGCCGCTCGCCTGCTCGACATCATGGAAGAAAAAGGAGTCGTTGGACCTGTGGATGGTGCGAAGCCGAGGAAGGTCTATATTGACAAGCTCGCGGACGGTCAGTAGACTAAATCGCATTTTTATTTCAGAATGTTAGTTTAACTATACATTTCTACGAATTTTTTTCATGAATCTTCACGAACATCATCACGATCAATCTTCGGACGAACATGCCCGTTCCCACCCTGAGGCAAAGCAACACCATCATGAGCACGGACCGATCGTCGATCATGTCCATACTGTCGATATTCACGGAAACGTTGTAGCCAACAAAAACGGAACACGTGCAAGACTGGCGAGTGTAGGTGATGTGTTCGAAATAGAAGATTGCTGTCCTGCTCCGAGCTTTAACGACTTTCTGGAAGCAATACGAAGAAATGAGGAGAACAACCAAAAGCGAAAGAATAATGAAGCTTCATGCGTGTAGACTTCGCCTATGCAGCTTCTTCTTGGAACGAATAATCAGGGCAAGATCGTGGAGATGACGGAGGTGCTTTCGGCATTGCCGATCGAACTCCTGACTCCGAAGCATTTGAATGTGCATGGTGACGTGGAAGAATCCGGCAAAACATTCCGGGAAAATGCCATTCTGAAGGCAAGACATTTCTTCAGAGCCTCGAAACTTCCGACGCTGGCCGACGACTCGGGCATCATCGTGGATGCGCTGAGCGGTGAACTGGGTGTCGAAACCAGGCGATGGGGAGCAGGGAGCCTGGCCTCGGACGAAGAATGGATTTCTTTCTTCCTCAAAAGAATGGCACGTGAAAAAAATAAGAAAGCACGCTTCGTCTGCAATCTCTGCTTCATCGATGAAGACGGATTAGAGCATCTGTTCGAAGGATCCTGCGACGGCAACATCACGGAAAAGCTGGAAGCCGACTACCTTCCGGGGCTGCCGATCTCCGCATGTTTTCAGCCGGATGGATTCGAATGCGTCTACTCAGCCATGAGTATTGAACAAAAGAATAGTACAAGCCACAGAGGTAAAGCAATGGAGAGCGTAAAGAAATTTCTCGAAAAGAAAGTTTTGAACTTCTAGAGCCTAGTCTCTCACTGAAACGTAAGGAAATGGAATGCCTCCGATCAGTCTTCCCTTTGCGTCGAGAAGGATATCCAGATCCTTAAAATCAGGATGTCTCCAGATTGAAACATCCCCCTGATGATAGTCTCGGCAAGTGAAAGGGATCCTTAGATGCAGATGTCCTCTCCTGTACTCATACGTATCGGCATTTCTTATTACCAAACCCTTACGAATGGGCTTTCCTGAAACACAGACATTCCAGACCGGATTACGGGAGCGTACTACTCCGTCTTTGGTCAGACGAAGAATATTCGATGCAGTGCGAAACTGAGAAGGAAGAGCCGGAAAATTTTGTTCCTCTAATTCAGGAGTATTCAAAACAGGGAGGGCAGGTACCGCTGAAGAAATGCAATTCTCCGTAGAGAGCACAGGGAAAGACTGAGCGGATGCAAGAGTGCCGAAAGAGAGACCGAGAAGTAAAAGATAGAATGTAAGAAAGCAATGCATTGAAAGCCTGAAAGGAAGCTGCGGGCGAGTCATCATTTCAGCTACCAGTAGACAGAAGCATAAGCGCTCATGAAATATCAATTTTTTTCACAGTCACAAAATCAAGAAATAATGCCTTCTCAGACTCAAGATGTCTGTTCCTTGAGGGAAAAGAACTGTGTGCAATCCATCCTATTCCTACTACTGAATCGGCGTGAAATCCAACGCCAAAATCTTCGTCCAGACTTTCCGAATGATCGCTGCAAGGTCGTTCTTCTGTGCTTCGGTTACCCGGAAGACGCGGCTCACGGGCTCATGCTCACCTTCACCGACAAATTCCAAAATAAAATCCTTGGGCTCCAGATGCGGCATGCCGTGCTCAAGAAGCAGTGCGTAGAACACGAGCTGTCTGAAGTAATCGCCTTCCTTCAAAATCTCCGACTCGCTCTTGGGCCGTCCCGTCTTGAAATCGATAACCAGAACGGATGAGGAATCCGGAGAAAGGCGATCGATGCGGTCGAGCTTGCCCGTGATGGGAATATCTCCAAGATGCGTGGAAACAGGATGCTCGATATGAGCAATGCAGGGATGCACGGACTCCAGATGATCATGAAAATAGCGCGGGAGAGACTCTTCTCCCAGCTTCAGAAGTCTTTGCTTCTCGGCCTGCGTGAGAAGCTCCCTCTCTTGAAGGAAGCTTTCGAAGGCGAGAAGAAACTGAGCTTTGTTAAGAGGCTCGCCCTTCTGAACTGAAAAGCCCCACTGCTTCAGTGCATCGTGAACGGCATTGCCATAGACAAGACTGGACTGCTTGGACTGAGGAACCTGGAGAAGATCGCTTTTCAAAAAAAGAACCGGATCCTCGAGGAAATGGTTCAATGCAGTGACCGAAAGCTTGTAGGTCTCGATGCGC
>SXGR01340497.1_pt1 | contig 16502 bp, 18 predicted proteins | sample 3174711 | NCBI WGS metagenome assembly SXGR01 (sample SAMN11356860, study PRJNA531348) | freshwater metagenome | isolation source: freshwater sample F1-60 | place: China: Fuxian Lake, Yuxi | collected 2017-12-25
TGCGCCGGACCGTGGACGAGAAGCTGCATGCAACGCTGGAACACCGCCTGGGCGAATCGTTCAAACTGGTGTCCGACCGGCTGGAGAAGGTGCACCAGGGCTTGGGCGAGATGCAGCAGCTGGCCATCGGCGTGGGCGACCTGAAGCGGGTGCTGACCAATGTGAAGTCGCGCGGCACCTGGGGCGAGGTGCAGCTGGAAGCGCTGCTGGAACAGACGCTCACGCGCGAGCAGTACGAAAAGAACGTCGCCACCAAACCCGGCTCGCGCGCGAACGTGGAATTCGCCATCCGCCTGCCGGGACATGAAGGGCAGGCGCAGGTATGGCTGCCTGTGGATTCGAAGTTTCCGGTGGAGGATTACGAGCGCCTCGTTAACGCCGCCGAGCGCGCTGATCCGCAGGCGGTGGAGGAGGCGGCGAAGGCGCTGGAGGCGCGTATCCGGTTGGAAGCGCGCGCGATCCACGACAAATACGTGGATCCGCCCGCCACCACCGATTTCGCCATCATGTTCCTGCCTACCGAAGGCCTGTACGCGGAAGTGTTGCGCCGTCCGGGCCTCGCCGATGCGATCCAGCGCGACTACCGCGTGTCGATTGCCGGGCCGACCACGCTGTCGGCGTTGCTGAACAGCCTGCAGATGGGTTTCCGGACACTCGCCATCGAGAAGCGCTCGAGCGAAGTCTGGGTGGTGCTTGGCGCGGTGAAAACCGAGTTTGGCAAGTTCGGCGATGTGCTCGCGGCGGCCAAGCGCCAGTTGCAGACGGTGGCGAATTCCATCGACCAGGCCGAGACCCGCACGCGGCAGATGGAGCGCAAGCTGAAGGACGTCGAGGCGCTGCCCGCCGCCGCCGCGTGCGACCTGCTAGGCGACGACCGGACCTCTTAGGGTCTGCATCGTCCATATCGCCGCGCACAATACCAGCGAGGCGACACCCTGGTGCGCGACGCCCAGCACCACCGGCACAGCGAGCAGCAGCGTCGAGATTCCCAGCACGACCTGCAGCACCAGCAGCGCGAGCAGCACGCTTGCCGCGAGCTTCGCCTCGGTGTTCCGGCAGCGCCACCACAAGAGCGGCACGAAGAAGGCGAGCAGCCATGCAATCAGGCGGTGGTCGAACTGCACCGTGGCGATGTTCCAGAAAATGTTCTTCCACCAGGGCTCGAGCTGCAGAATCTCGGGCGGGATCCAGTGCCCATTCATCAGCGGGAAGGTGTTGTAGGCCTTGCCTGCACGCAGGCCGGCGACCAGTCCGCCGGAGAGCACCATGAGGAAGACGAGGAATACGACGCCATGGGCGAGCCCCTTTGCCATGCGATCGCCCGCGGCGCGCAGGCGCGGCTGGACGAGGCCCAGCGCCACCCACAGCATGGCGGCAAGGATGATGAAAGCGAGCCCCAAGTGCGCGGTGAGGCGGAAGTGGCTGACGCGCGGATCCTCGACGAGGCCGCTTTTCACCATGTACCAGCCCATCGCGCCCTGCAGCCCGCCAAGCACGAAGATGACGGCGAGCTTCCACGCCAGCGAGCCGCGGATGGCGCCGCGCGCGAGGAACCACAGGTAAGGCACCAGGAACGCGACGCCGATCAGCCGTCCGAGCAGCCGGTGCAGGTATTCCCACCAGAAAATGCCCTTGAAGCCCTCCAGCGCCATGCCGGCATTGACGTGCCGGTATTCGGGTGTCTGTTTGTACTTTTCGAAGAGCGCGTTCCAGTCGGCATCCGATAGCGGCGGAATGGCGCCGATCAGCGGCTGCCACTCGACGATCGAAAGCCCCGAATGCGTGAGGCGCGTGATGCCGCCGACCACGATCATGAGGACGACAAGCGCGCAGCAGGCAAACAGCCAGCCCGCGATCGAACGATCGCGGATCAAACGTAGACCCGGTTGATGCCGGTAGTCAGTCTGGAGGAGGCAACGCCGTACAGGTGCAGCGAAACCAGCGGCGCGTTGCTGCGGTTCGACACGCGGTGCACCGCCTTACCTTCGAAATCCTGCGCTGCGATCTCGCCCGCGCGCAGCAGCGCGGTGTGCAGCAGGGCGGGCGACTGACCGGGTGCGGCGGTAAACGTCTCTTCGGTGAGTGCGCCCTCGACCACGCCGAACGCGCACCACACGTGATGCCCGTGCACCGGGCTCTTTTGCCCCGGCAGCCAGGTGATGACGGTGATCACAAAGGCATAGCCCGGGCCAGTATAGAGCAGGTGGGGCATGTAGGGTGGGGTAGCCGACGCGGTGTTCCGGACGCAGCCAGGCCGACTTCTCGCGCAGCGTATCGCGCATCGCGTCGGCCAGGCGCTGCGCAGATTGCGTGCTGCGCGTGCTTGAAGTTTCCCTGGCGGCGAGTGCGAGTGGTGCGAGCCGGGGATGGATCGGGTGTTCGGCGCTCACGTCAAGGCTTCGAACACCTGCACGCTGACGAGTTCCCCGGCCGCGACTTTGCCGCGTTCGTGCTCCAGCACGATAAAGCAGTTGGCCTCCGACATGGAACGCAGCACGCCCGAGCCCTGGCCGCCGGTGAGGCGCACCGAATACGCGCCCGCGGCGTCGCGCGACAGCACGCCGCGCTGGTACTCGGTGCGGCCCGGTACCTTGCGTAGCGCTTCAGCGGCAGGCACGCGCAGCAACGGCACCGCGAGATCGCCGCTGCGCCCGGACATGTGCAGCAGCGCGTCGCGCACGAACTGGTGGAAGGTCACCATCACCGCGACGGGGTTGCCGGGCAGCCCGAACAGGGCGGCGTTGCCGATGCGGCCGAAGGCCATCGGCCGCCCTGGCCGCATGGCGATTTTCCAGAACAGCACTTCACCCAGCTTGCCCATGAGCTGCTTGACGAAATCGGCTTCGCCCACCGAAACGCCACCCGAGGTGACGATGACATCGGCGTTGGCCGAGGCCGAGAGGAACGCCGCTTCCAGCGCCACGGGGTCGTCGCGTACCACGCCCATGTCGAGTATTTCCACGCCCAGCCGCGCAAGCATGCCGTGCAGCGTGTAGCGATTGGAGTCGTAGACCTGCCCTTCGGCGAGCGGTGCCCCGACGGAGGCGAGTTCATCGCCTGTCGAGAAGAACGCCACGCGCAAGCGCCGCTTGACGCTGACTTCGGCCATGCCCAGCGAGGCCATCAGTCCGAGCTCCGCGGGCCGCATCGCATGGCCCGCCTGCAGCACCGGCGCGCCGGCCTTGAGGTCTTCTCCCGCATAGCGCACGTTCTGGCCGGATTTCTGTCCGCCTGGAATCGTCACGCGGTCCTTTTCCGCCTTGGCGATTTCCTGGATCACCACGGTGTCCGCGCCCTGCGGCATCACCGCGCCGGTCATCACGCGCACGCATTCCCCCGCGCCGACCCTGCCGGCGTAGGCGCGGCCGGCGAAGGCGGTGCCGATTTCCCTCAGCACGGTTTCGCCATCCGCCTTCAGGTCGGCGATGCGCAGCGCATAGCCGTCCATCGCGGAGTTGTCGTGGGCGGGGACGTTGATGGCGGGGACGATGTCCTGCGACAGCACGCGGCCCAGCGCCGCGCGCACGGCGACGCGCTCGACGCCGGACACCGGCGTAAGGCAGGCGAGGATGGCCTCGCGCGCCTTGTCGACGCGCAGGGCGTTGGGGTCATAGTCGTCGAGGCAGCTGACAACTTGCTGGATGCTGATCATGCGTCGCGCAATTCTTCCGGGCTGTTGATGTTGCGGAACGCGTCCGCCTGATCGTCGAAGGATACCTCGACGATGGCGAGCGTTGCGTACCACGCGTCGATCTTGCGGCCGCCGCCCTGCAGGAACGCCTCGAGGTGCGGCAGCACCGTGCGCCGCACCAGCGCGAACACCGGGTGCGCCTGATGGCCGGTCTTCGCCACGGCGAGGTCGGCATCGCGCGAATCGCGCGCGGCGCGCAGCCTTGCGACGAGGTCCATGGGGAGAAAAGGCGAGTCGCAGGGGCACGTGACGGCAAACGCGGTTTCAGTGTCGCCGAGGCCCGCGTGCAGCCCGGCGAGCGGGCCGGCGTAACCGCCCACCGCATCGGGGACGACGCGATAGCCGTAGCCTGCGTAGGCCTTGGCGTTGCGATTGGCGTTGATGATCACCGCGCCCACCTGCGGGGCGAAACGTTCGAGCACGCGCGCCACCATGGGCTTGCCATGGAGCAGTTGCAAGCCCTTGTCCACGCTGCCCATGCGGCGGCCCATGCCGCCGGCGAGCACGATGCCGGTCACATCGTTCATGCTACGGCGGCCGGTTTGAAGCGCGTCGGCGGAACACCGAGTTCGCGCTTGAACATGGCGCAGAAGGCGCTGGGGCTGTCGTAGCCGAGGTCCAGCGCGATCGATGTCACCGGGCGGCCCTCGGCGATCCAGGTGATGGCATGCACCAGCCGCGCGCGCCTGCTCCATTCGGCGAACGACAGCCCGGTGTCGCGCCGGAAGCGCCGCGCCAGCCTGCGCGAGGAGGTGTGGTGGCGTCGCGCGAGGTCTTCCAGCGTGACGCGCTCGCCGAGGCTGCCGAGCACCTGCCGGCAGATCACGGAAAGCGGGCCCTTGGCCGGCAGCGGCAGGCCGATGGGGAATTCGGCGAGCTTCTGCAACTCGTCCAGAAGCACCGCGGCGAGGCGGCCGTTGGCACTGCGCTCGTCGTAGTCCAGCGGCAAGTCCATCACGCGCAGGATCAGTTCGCGCAGGAGCGGCGTGACCTCCAGCACCACGGGCTTGTGCGGCATTGCCGGCACGGCGCCGGGTTCCACATACAGGGTCCTGAAGCGGATGCCGCCTGCAAAGGCGAACCGGTGCTCGATGCCGGCCGGCATCCAGGCGGCGCGTTGTGGCGGCACGATCCAGGACTCGCTGCGCGTGGCTACGGTCATCACGCCTTCGGCAGCGAACGGCAACTGGCCACGCCGGTGCGAGTGCCATGGCGTCTCGCCCTGCGAGGGATGATCCACCGCCATGGGCGCGACCGGCCGCGGGGTGTGCTGATAGCGGCGCTAATCGCCGAGCCAAGGGTGTAATTGTCTCATTTGCGATATATATTGTCACACATGCGGAAATACGCCAGAAGCGACAGGCCTAGACTTTCACCATGACCAATCGCTGGCTCGTCCCGTACATCAACCTCGGGCACCTGCTCGACCACTTCGTGATGCTGGTGTTTCCCACGGTGGTGGTGGCGCTGGCCCGCGATTGGAACCGGCCCTACGCAGAACTGCTGCCGCTGACCCTGGGCGGCTTCATTGCCTTCGGCGCCTTTGCGATCCCCGCCGGCTGGCTGGCCGACCGCTGGAGCCGCTACAAAATGCTCGCGCTGTTTTTCTTCGGCATCGGCGTGTGCATGCTGCTGACGGGTTTCGCGCAGTCGACCTGGCAGATCGCGCTTGGCCTCACCCTCACCGGGGTGTTCGGCGCCATCTACCATCCCGTGGGCATCGCCATGCTGGTGGCCAAGCCCGAGAAAATGGGCAGCGCGCTGGGCTGGAACGGGCTGTGGGGCAACCTCGGCCTCGCGGTGGCGGCACTGGTATCCGGATTGATGATGGACCTGTGGGGCTGGCGCGCGGCCTTCTTCCTGCCCGGGCTGCTGTCGATTGCGGCAGGGGCGGGATTCCTCTTCATGGTGAAGGACCCCGGCCCGGTGGTGAAGAAATCCAAGACCATCGGCCTGCACATCGACAAGCCGACCATGGCGCGCATCTTCGTCATCCTGCTGGTGGCTACCGCCTGCGGCGGCGTGATTTTCAACTCCACGACCATCGCGATGCCCAAGGTGTTCGACGAGCGCCTGTCGACGCTGGTGCAGACCAGCTTTGGCATCGGCGTGCTGGTCGCGCTGGTGTACACGCTGGCTGCGTTCGCGCAGGTTGTGGTGGGCAAATTGATCGACCATATCGAGATGCGCCGCCTGATGGTGGTGATCGCCTCGGCGCAGGTGGCGATGATGCTGATCGCGGTGTCGCTGGACGGCTGGGCGATGCTCGCCGCGGCGCTCCTGATGATGCTCGCGGTGTTCGGACAGATCCCGCTCAATGACGCCATCGTCGGCAAGTACTGCGCCGACGAATACCGCTCGCGCGTTTACGCAGTGCGCTACGTGGTGACGCTGGGGGTGGCCGCGGCCGCGGTGCCGATGATCTCGGCGCTGCATCAGACCGACGGCGGCTTCCGCAACGTGTTCATGGTGCTCGCGGTGCTGGCCTTCCTCATCGTTTCGGCTTCGGTGTTCTTCCCCTCGCGTTCCGCGTTCAAATTCCAGAAGGACAAGTTCGCGGCGCAAAGCGCATGAACGCACATCGGGAGAAAAGCATGGTCGAGAAGTTCTGCATTGCGCCGCCGCACCTGTTCAACCGCAAGATCAACGGCAAGCCGGTGTTCTCTCCGGTGGTCGTCGTGCGGGGCAGCGACCACGCGCACGTTTATGTCGCCGGCAAGACCTCGATACGTGTCGATGGATCCATCGGCGCGGTGGGCGACCTGCGCGCCCAGCTCGGCCTGGTGTGCAAGGCCATTCAGGACTCGGTCGAGTACGTTGGCGGCAGCCTGGCGGATGTCGTGCGCACGGTGACCTACGTGCTCGACATCGATGCGTACTACGCGGTGGTGGACGAGCGCTACAAGTACTTCACCGGGTCGCTGCCCACCAACACGCTGCTCGCCGTCAGCCGGCTGGCGCATCCCGACATGCTGGTGGAGATCGAAGCCGAAGCTGTCCTCGCCCCTGAGCGGCTGAAGAACCTCACTCCGCCCTAGGCAGGCCATTCCTCCCTCGCCCCCGGCACGGCGGAGAGGGACCGAGGGTGAGGGGGCACTGGTCCGGAATGAGCTCTGCATGATATCATACACCGTCATCATTCATCAGGTGTCCTATGCGGACCATCATCGAACTGCAGGAGCGGCAGATCGCCGCACTGGAAAAGATCTCGAAGAGCCGCAAGCTGTCGCGCGCCGAGCTGATCCGGCAGGCGGTGGACAGCTACCTTGCCGAACACGCCCCGGACGCGGCTGCGGCATTCGGCGCCTGGAAGCAGGCAGGCAGCCGCGAGGACGGACTGGCGTTCCAGCGCCGCGTGCGGAAGGAGTGGGGCGCTTGAGGGCGCTGTTCGACACCAACGTTCTCATCGACTTCCTGAACGGCATCGAGCCCGCACGAGCGGAACTGGCGCGCTACGAACATCCCGCAATCAGCGTCATCTCGTGGATCGAGGTGCTGGTGGGTGCTCGGCCCGCGGCCGAGGTCGTGACGCGCGGCTTTCTGTCCGGATTCGAGCGGATCGAACTGAGCAGCGGGATCGCGGATCGCGCGGTCACCCTGCGCCGCGCGACCCGTCTGCGCATTCCTGACGCTATCATTCTCGCCACCGCGCGCGAACATGGACTGCTGCTGGTGACGCGCAACAGCAAGGATTTCCCGGCGGACGAGCCGGGGATCAGGATTCCTTACCGGATTTGACCCGCTCGCAGCCGCCGTTCACGCCTGCATAATCCCGAATTCCTACGCCGCCTATCCAGCAATACGGCTGCAACAACGCAGCTTATCTCCCGCCGGCCTTCCCGCTGGTGCCGAAAATCACCAAACACCTCAAGCACTTTGCGAGGCCCTCTTCCATACGGTGCCGGAATGGGCGACATTTCGGAAGTCGAATTAAAGTTAGGCTGGTTTCATGACGTTTAGTCGTCCATCATTTCTTGCCCTCCTTGCACTTGTTCCAGCGAGCGCGCTTGCGATTGACGGCGCAACAGATGGGCCACTCGCAGCAATGTTTCTTCTCGCCGTTCTCGTTGTATTTCTCGCAAAAAACATCTGGCCAATCTTGCTCATCGGCGCGGCGTCTGTCGCTATTTTGGTGTATTGGTTGAGGCATCGCGCGGCCAAGAAATCCCTGGATGCGGAGTTTGGCATTGGGAATCCAGCCGAGGGTTGGGTACTGGGGTCTGGAAAATGCTCCGAGTGCGGCCATGAGGGTGAGATGGCCCGTACAACCTGCTCCAACTGCGGGGTTCAGCTACGAAATGCCAGCCATCGAGCCTAACCCTGCAGCGCAGCCGACGCCATGAAGCGCTTCGCCTCCATTAACCTCCGCGGGTGGCGCGGCTGGCTTCCACGTTATCGCAACACAAATGCCAAGGGCGCTACGAACGCATGCAGTTGGCGGGGGCGGTGGCAGCGCCGTCTCGGGCGTTTGTTCCCGATCGGGAACAAAGCGCGTCTGGCGCAGGCCGCTGCGGTCCCTCAACGGCATCAGTGGTCGTTGGCGCGGCCGAATAAAGCTGTACTAGCGGCGGCATAGCGGGGGCGTGCGTTCCCCTCACCCTCGGTCCCTCTCCCCGTTGGGGCGAGGGAGGAAAAGCATTTGGTCGGCCAGCTTTTCCCAGGCGCGCTGGGTGCGCAGCGCGCGTGCCTTGCCCGCGGTGCCGAAGAGTTCGCGGTCGCGCGTCCAGCGCGTTTGTATAGCGAATATGCTATAGTGTATCGGTGAGTTGGCAGGTCACCTTCTATAGCTCTGATTTTCGAAGTGAGCTGCTGCGGTTGCCGGCCGGCTTCGTTGCCCGCTTCTTGCGGTACGCGGAGCGTATGGAGATCTACGGCCCCAACCTGGGCATGCCTCATACACGAGCCATGGGCGATGGCCTGTTCGAGCTTCGGCTCAAGGCGGCGGAAGGCATTGCACGGGTGTTCTATTGCACGGTGATTGATCAGAAAATTGTGATGCTTCACCAGTTCGTCAAGAAATCGGAAAAGACACCGCGAAAAGAACTCGAGATCGCCCGACGGCGAATGAAGGAAACGAAAGATGCGCAAAGAACTTAAAGACTTCAAGGCCCGTGCGCTGGCGCGCCCCGAGGTCAAACGCGAGTACGACCGACTCGCAGAAGAGTTCGACTTTCTTGACGAGATCCTCAAGGCGAGAGCTTCTGTCGGTCTTAGCCAGGCCGACGTGGCAGCCCGAATTGGCACGACTCAATCCGCGGTTGCGCGGCTTGAGTCATCTGTCGGAAAGCATTCACCTTCAATCGCCACATTGCAACGGTATGCATCAGCGCTTGGTTATCGACTGCAGGTCCGGCTTGTCAAAGGGCAAGGTCTGACCCGGCGTTCAGCGCGGACGCGCGCGAAGGCGGCGTAGCGTGGGCGCGTATCGCCCTCACCCTCGGTCCCTCTCCCCGTGGGGGCGAGGGAGGAAAAGCAGCTAGCCGGCCAGCTTTTCCCAAGCCCGCTGCGTGCGCAGCGCGCGCGCCTTGCCGGCGGTGCCGAAGAGTTCTCGGTCGCGCGTCCAGCGGGGCGCCGCCGGGTCGTCCGGCGTTTTCGCCCATTGTGCGTTGGCTTCGTCGAAGAGGGCGCCGGCATTGGCGAGCGCACCGGCCAGCGCGACGTGCGTGGCGGGGTGCGAGGCGTCCCCCGCGGCGAGTGCGCGCAGGACGTGCAGATGCGCTGCGGCGCGTTCCACCCATGCGTGCGGCCATACCAGGCGACGGGCTTCGCGCACGAGGTAGGCGGTGACCGCCGCGTTCACGTACGCGTCCTCCACGGTGCGAAAAGGCTTCACGTACTGTTCGTAGCCGTCGCCCGGCAGCAGCGCGTCGGCGGATATCTGCACCCCCTGGAATTGCAGTTGCGCATGCGGCACTTCGGGGACGAAACGCGTCTCCGCCATCGGCTGCACCGTCACGCCGCGCGCGCAGGATTCCACCTTGGCCACGCGGATAGCGGCGCGTTCGCCGGATGCTGCTTCGTCGCGTGCGGCGACGAAGAACAACGCGCCGTTCGGACCCAGTGTCGTCCAACGCTTGGCGCCGTCCAGCACCCAGCCGCCGCCCGCCGTGCGCAGCGTCGAACGGATCGCGCGTGGCGTGTTGCCGTCTGCCTCGGTGACGCAGAGCGCGCAGATGCGGTCCTCGGGGATATCGGGGAAGAGCGCGTGCAATGCCGCCTGGTAGCCGGAAGCAAATGCCCAGGCCACGCGGTCGGCCTGGAAACCGCCGGCGATCGCGCGGTCCATGGGATTGCGCCAGGTGGCGGTGAGTTCGAGGTGCCGCGGCCACCACGTGGCGACGTCGTCGCAGCGCGTCGCGGCGCTTACCGCGCGCAGGACGTGCGCGATCATGCGTAGGTGGTGGGTTGCGGCAGCACGCCGCGCAGCCGGTGCCTGCCGGTGAACACGAGGTAATGCCGGCCCGAGGCGCGCCCGAGCATGGTCATGCCGACACGCTTCGCGATCGAGTAGCCCATCTCGGTGAGGCCGGAACGCGAAACGAGGAACGGGATGCCCATCTGCGCGCACTTGGTCGCCATCTCTGAGGTGAGCCGGCCGGTGGTGGAGAAAATCTTGTCCGCGCCGGAGATCGCCTCCAGCCACATGAAGCCGGCGATCGCGTCCACCGCGTTGTGGCGGCCGACATCCTCGACAAACATCATGATCTCGGCGTTGCCGATGTCGCCGGTGCGGGCGAGGGCGCAGCCGTGCACCGCGCCGGCCTGCTTATAGATGGTTTCGTGCTTCCGCACTTTATCGACGAGGTCGACGATCTGGGCGTCCGTGAGGACGGCCTTGTCGTCGAGCTTCACCTTCTCGATCTCGTCCATCAGGCCGCCGAACACCGTGCCCTGGCCGCAGCCGGTGGTGACGGTGCGCTTCTTCATCTTCGCCTTGACGTCCACCGTCGGCTTGCCGCGCGTGGTGACGACCACCGAATCGGTTTCCCAGTCCACGTGCACCGCGGCGATTTCGCGGATGGACTTCACCAGCCGCTGATTGCGCAGGTAGCCGAGTGCCAGCGCCTCGGGCGCATGGCCCAGCGTCATCAGGGTGACGATTTCGCGCTTGTCGAGGTACAGCGTGAGCGGATGCTCGCCCGCGATGGACGTCGGCACCATCTCGCCGCGCTCGTTGTAGGCCTCGACCTCGAATGTCGCCGGGCGCGAGGCATTGGTGAGTTTCGGTTTGTAGGGCTTAGCCACCGATATACGACATTTCCACTTTCCGCAGCTTCGCCGTTTCCGAGGTGCGGATTTCCGAGTACCGGTCGCCACGCGCCTGCCAGACCGCAGCGATCTCGTCGCGGATGCGTTCGTCGGAGGCGCCGCTGCGCAGCAGCAGCTTGAGGTCGTGCCCCTTCTGCGCGAACAGGCAGGTGTACATGGCGCCGTCGGTGGACAGGCGCAGGCGGTTGCAGTCGCGGCAGAAGGCCTGCGTCACCGAGGAGATCACGCCGATCTCGCCCTTGCCGTCCTTGTAGCGCCAGCGCTCGGCGACTTCGCCCGTGTAGTTCGGGTCGGCGGGTTCCAGCGGATAGCGCGCGCCGATGCGTTTGACGATTTCGGCGGAGGGGACGACATCGTCCATGCGCCAGCCGTTGGTGCTGCCCACGTCCATGAATTCGATGAAACGCACAATGTGGCCGCTGCCGCGGAATTGCTCGGCCATCGCGAGCACGCCATCGTCGTTGGTGCCGCGCTTCACCACCATGTTGACCTTGATCTGCGCGAAGCCCGCGGCGGTCGCCGCTTCGATGCCCTCGAGCACCCTCGCCACCGGGAAGTCGGCATCGTTCATGGCTTTGAACGTGGCGTCGTCCAGCGAATCCAGGCTCACGGTGAGGCGGTCAAGCCCGGCGTTCTTCAGTGCTCGCGCCTGCTTTGCGAGCAGCGAGCCGTTGGTCGTCAGCGTAAGGTCCAGGCCCAGCGGCGCAAGCAGCGCGATCAGCCTGTGCAGGTCCCTGCGCACCAGCGGTTCGCCGCCGGTGAGGCGGATTTTCTGCACACCAAGGCCGCCGAAAATGCGCGCGAAACGCGCGATTTCCTCAAAGCTGAGGATAGCGTCGTGCGGCAGGAAGCTGTAGTTGGCGTCGAACACCTCGCGCGGCATGCAGTAGGTGCAGCGGAAATTGCAGCGGTCGGTGACCGAAATGCGCAGGTCACGCAGCGGGCGTGCGAGCGTGTCCGCCAGCGCGCCGCCGCCGAATGCCGGCGGTGTAGCGGATGCTCCCGTGCGGATGGGAATGACCTTTTGCATATATGAGTCAGAGATCATAGCAAGGGTATAGTTCCGCCACGATGGAAAAACCCTTCCGACGTGTCGCCGTTGTGATGCAGCGCCGCCCGATCGAGAACCGCTGGCAAAGCGAAGTCTGGGAGCCGCGCGCGATCGTCGATGGGTACGAGGAGGAGGGCGCGCCGCGCCTGCTGATCGAGGATGCCGGCACGCAGCAATGGCTGCATCCGGGGTTCCGGCTGGAGCTGCATCGCGACGAGGCGGAGGGCTATTACCTGAACGTCTCCTCGGGGAGCCCCCGCGTATTCGTGCTCTGGCGCATGGACGAAGAGGCTGGGCAGGGGATTCCGCTCGATGTCACGCTGAGCTATGACGAGGGCGGGCGCTGGCTGGACGGCGGACATTCGGTGGACAGCGTAGACATGCCGGCGGAGGTGTTCGCGTGGGTTGGTGAATACGTCGAGCAGAACTACCGCCCCGAGCCGAAGAAGCGCAGGAAGCCGCGTTCCTTCCTGCATCCCAAGGACCGCCCGAACTGATGACGCAGGACGAGGAAGCCTTCCTTACGCGCTGGTCGCGCCGTAAGCGCGAGGAGATCGCGAAGGTCGAGGACGCGCCGGCAGCCAGCGCGCCCGTTCCCGCCGCAGACGAGGAATCCGCACCGCCCTTGCCGCCGGTCGAGGAGCTCACGCCGGAGTCGGACTTCAAGCCATTTATGCATGCCAAGGTTCCTCTGGAAACGCGCCGCGCGGCGCTGAAGAAGCTTTTCGCGGATCCGCAATTCAGCGTTCCCGACCCCTTCGAGGCGTATTCCGAAGACTGGACAGTCGGCGAGCCGATTCCGCTGGAGATGCTGAAGACGCTGAACCAGGCAAAGAAAATCCTCTTCGACGAGGACGAGGAAGCAAAACCTCCCGCCGCAGCCGCGGAAGAGGAACCCCGGGCCACCGAGGAAAAGAAAGAGAATGGAAGGCAAGACTCTTAGGGTTTGCAGCTGCAACCGCACGATCCCGGTTGATGCTGCCGCGCTATCGAAGGCGCTGAAGCTCGGCGCGCCGCTTACCGTGCACACCGAGCTTTGCCGCAAGGACGCCGCCGCGTACCAGTCGGCGCTGGGCGAGACCGACATCATCGTCGCCTGCACGCAGGAGGCGCCGCTGTTCTCCGAACTCGCGGACGCGGAGCGCTCTGCCGCCGGCATCCGCTTCGTCAACGTGCGCGAGCAGGCAGGCTGGTCGGCCGAGGGCAGGGCGGCCACGCCGAAAATGGCGGCGCTGCTGGCGATGGCAGCGCTGCCCGAGCCCGCGCCGGTCGCCTCGGTGTCCTATGAGTCGAAGGGCCAGCTCCTCATCATCGGGCCCGCAGCCGCGGCGATTCCGTGGGCGGAACGCCTCGCCGCGACGCTCGAAGTCAGTGTGCTCGTCACGTCGGCGCGCGGTGGCGAACTACCCGTCGAGCGCCGCTACCCGGTCTGGTCCGGCGCAGTGACGCGCATCTCGGGATGGCTGGGCGCGCTGGAGGTCGAGTGGAAGCAGGGGAACGCCATCGACCTCGAGGCTTGCACGCGCTGCAATGCCTGCATCCGCGCCTGCCCAGAGAATGCGATCGACTTCAGTTACCAGGTCGACATGGACAAGTGCAAGTCGCACCGCGAATGCGTGAAGGCCTGCGGCGCGATCGGCGCGATCGACTTCGGCCGCGAGGCGGTGCCGCGTGTCGAGGCCTTCGACATGGTGCTCGACCTTTCGCGCCAGCCGATCCTGCGCATGCATGGCCTGCCGCAGGGCTACCTCGCGCCGGGCGACGACCCGCTCGAGCAGGCGCTTGCCGCGCAGAAGCTCGCCGCCATGGTCGGCGAATTCGAGAAGCCGTTGTTTTTCTCCTATCGCAAGCGCATTTGTGCGCACAGCCGCTCGGGACGCGAGGGCTGCAATCGCTGTATCGACGTGTGTTCCACCGGTGCCATCCGTGCCGACGGCGACCATGTGAAGGTAGAGCCGCACCTGTGTTCCGGCTGCGGCGGTTGCGCGACGGTGTGCCCCTCGGGCGCAATGAGCCATGCCTATCCCGGCGTGGTCGAGATCGGTGCGCGGCTGAAGACGCTGCTTGCCACCTATGCGGGCGCAGGCGGCAAGGATGCCTGCGTCGTGTTCCATGACGGCGAGGCGGGGCGGGCGCTGCTGCAGTCGCTGGGCCGCGCCGCGGCCCGCGGCGGACGCGGGTTGCCTGCGCGCGTGATCCCGCTGGAAGTGTTCCATCCGGCGTCGGTGGGCATCGACCTGATGTTGGGCGCGATCGCTTACGGCGCGAGCCAGGTGCGGGTGCTCGCGGCCGGCGACGTCGCGCCGGAGTACATCGCCGCGCTCGGCCAACAGATGGAATACGCAAAAACGGTGTTGGGCGCGCTGGGCTACCAAGGCATGCATCTTGGTGTTGTCGAGGCGCACGATGCGGCTGCGCTGGAGCGCAGCCTGTGGGAATTGCGTCCCGCGCAGGTTGCCGCGAAAGCAGCGACATTCAATCTCGCCGCAGACAAGCGCACCAGCCTCGACTTCGCCATCGACCACCTGTTGAAGCAGGCACCTGCGCCGAAGCAGGAAATTCCGCTGCCCGCCGGCGCGCCCTACGGCACGATCAGCGTCAACCGCGACACCTGCACCCTGTGCAAGGCCTGCATCAGCGCCTGCCCCGCGGCGGCGCTGCTCGATTCGCCGGAGGCGCCGATGTTGCGCTTCATCGAGCGCAACTGCGTGCAGTGCGGGCTTTGCGCCGACACCTGCCCGGAGGACGCGATCAAGCTCACGCCGCGGCTGCTGCTCACCGCGCAGGCGAAGGAGGCGGTGGTGCTGAACGAGGACCAACCCTTCAACTGCACCAGCTGCGGCAAGCCCTTCGGCACCAAAGCCATGATCGAGAACATGATGGGCAAGCTCGGCGGCCATTCCATGTTCGCAGGCGGCGGGGCGCTCAAGCGCTTGCAAATGTGCGCAGACTGCCGCGTGGTGGACATGATGAATGCGAAGAACGAACCCTCGATCCTCGATTTCCCGCGCAAGCCATGAGGGATCTGCCGCCGGAAGAGTTGGCGCGGGCCAACTTCTATGCGCTGCTCGCGCGCCTGTTCTACGGACCGCCGGATGCCGTGCTGCTGGGTGCGCTGGCCGCGGCCGATCCACTGCCCAGCGACGACGCCGGCGCGGCGCTGGCGCTGGCGTGGACGGAAATGTCGCTCGCCGCGGGCGTCGCCGATGAGGCGGAACTCACGCAGGAATACGAGACCCGCTTCGTGGGGACCGGGAAGGCCGAGATTTCCCTCTACACGGCGGCCTATACGGTGAAGACTGCGGTGGACAATCCCCTTGTCGATATCAGGGAATTCATGGATCGGCACGGGCTCGCACGCAGGGAAAATGCTTACGAGCCTGAGGACCACATTGCCGGGCTCTGCGAGATCATGCGGCATCTTGTTGCGGAGCAGCAATCACCCATCGAAGAGCAGCGCCGCTTCTTCAACCTCTACGTGTGGCCGGGCGCAATCCCGTTGTGCGATGCAATAGAAAAGCATCCGCACATCGTCTTCTACAAACACGCCGCCCGCCTTGCACGCGCCTTCTTCGAGCTTGAGCACGCGACACTGGATATGAACTAGAATCTGGTGCTATCAGGCTCGGTTGCTCAACCGTGACCGAGAACGACGATAAAAGTCTTCAAGACTTAGGAGGCAGCATGAGCGAACGTACCCGCCGACTTTCCAGACGTAACTTCATTCTCACCGTTGGCGCGGGGGGCGCTGCCACCGCCGCCGCGATCGTCGCCCAGACGTCGCCCAGCGCGCCGGCCGCACCCGACAAATCGAAGCGCGCCACGCAGGGCTACGCGGAGTCGCAGCATATGCGCGACTACTACCGTACGGCGAAAGTCTGAGGAGACCGACATGATGCTGACCAGAAAATCCGCCGGCGGTGTCGCCACCCAGGGCCGCCTATCGCGAGGCCTGAACAATGTGATGGCGAAGACGCTTGATCGCCGTTCCTTCCTCAAGCGCTCCGGCGTCACGCTGGGCGCCGGTGCCGTGGCCGCGAACCTGCCGTTCAACATGATCGGCAAGGCCGAGGCGCAGGAGAAGAAGACCGCCGCCAAGGTCGAGGTGAAACGCACGATCTGCACGCACTGCTCGGTGGGCTGCGCGATCGACGCGGTGGTGGAAAACGGCGTCTGGACCCGCCAGGAGCCGGTGTTCGATTCGCCGATCAATCTCGGCGCCCACTGTGCAAAAGGCGCGTCCATTCGAGAGCACGGCATCACCCACGATTCGCACCGCCTCAAGTACCCGATGAAGCTCGATGGCGGCAAGTGGAAGAAGATCTCCTGGGACCAGGCGTACACAGAGATCGCCGACAAAATGATGAAGATCCGCAAGGAGTCCGGCCCGGATTCGCTCTTCGTCGTCGGCTCGAGCAAGCACAACAACGAACAGGCCTACCTGTTGCGCAAGTGGGTGTCCCTCTGGGGCACCAACAACTGCGACCACCA
>SXGR01008726.1_pt1 | contig 16497 bp, 17 predicted proteins | sample 3174711 | NCBI WGS metagenome assembly SXGR01 (sample SAMN11356860, study PRJNA531348) | freshwater metagenome | isolation source: freshwater sample F1-60 | place: China: Fuxian Lake, Yuxi | collected 2017-12-25
ACGATTACTACCAGCCGGAAGCCTACATCCCGCAAAGCAACACCTATATCGCCAAAGACGCCTCCGTGAACGATGCCATCGATCAGATGCGGCATGCGGCGACGTCCGCGTTGCTTCAACGGAACGACGTGCTGATCGTCTCGTCGGTCTCCTGCATTTACGGCCTGGGGTCGCCGGAGGTCTATCACGAGATGGTGATTTTTCTTGAAGAAGGGATGGAGATCAGGCGGGAGAAGATTCTGGCCAAGCTGGTCGAGATTCAATATGCTCGCAGCGACGTGGATTTTCATCGCGGCACCTTCCGGGCCCGCGGCGACGTCATCGAAATTTTTCCCGCCTCGAATGACGCGGTCTCCGTCCGGATCGAACTGTTCGGCGACGTGGTCGATGGCATTCATGAAATCGACCCGCTCACGGGAAAGTCGATCGGGAAGTTGCCGAAAGTCGCGATCTGCCCGAATACGCATTACCTCATTGCTCCGGACCGGTACGAGCGGGCGATTACGGGCATCGAAGAAGAGCTGGACGAGCGCGTCACCTATTTCAAGAAACAGAATCAGCTCGTGGAGGCCCAGCGGATCGCGCAACGGACCAAGTTCGATCTGGAAATGATCCGGGCGATGGGCTATTGCCATGGTATCGAGAATTATTCGCGGCATCTCAGCGGCCGCGCGCCAGGCGAACAGCCGCCGACGCTTATCGATTACTTCCCTAAAGACTTTTTGTTGATCGTGGACGAATCCCATGCGACGGTTCCCCAGGTCGGCGGGATGTACGAGGGGGACTATTCGCGGAAGCGCACCTTGGTTGAGTACGGCTTTCGATTGCCATCGGCGGTCGATAACCGGCCGCTCAAGTTCACCGAGTTTGAGCAATGTCTCGTGCAGGCGGTGTATGTGTCCGCGACGCCGGGCCCCTATGAGCTGGGGCATACGGCAGGAGAAGTGGTGGAGCAGATTATTCGTCCGACCGGTCTGATGGATCCGGTCATCGAGGTGCGACCGGCCAAGGGGCAGGTCGGTGATCTCCTGGGAGAAGTGCGGGCTGAAGTGGCGCAGGGCGGGAGGGTGTTGATCACCACCTTGACCAAACGTATGTCGGAGGATTTGAGCGAGTACTACCACGATCTCGGGATCAAGGTGCGCTATCTGCATTCCGGCATTAAGACGCTGGAGCGGGCTGAGATTATCCGTGATCTGCGGCGCGGGGTGTTCGACGTGCTGGTGGGGATCAATCTTCTGCGTGAAGGATTGGATCTCCCGGAGGTGACGCGGGTGGCGATTCTCGACGCGGACAAGGAAGGCTATCTTCGGTCCTATCGGGCCTTGATCCAGACGGCCGGGCGGGCCGCGAGAAATTTACGGGGCCATGCGATTTTGTACGGAGATGCCATCACGGATTCGATGCAAATGGCTATTAGTGAGACTGAGCGTCGGCGCACGATTCAGGCCGTCTACAATGCGAAGCATGGCATCGTGCCCACGAGCATTACGAAGGATGTGCGGTCGCTCGACTATGCCACGGAAGACACGGCGGCCGTGCAATTGGATTTGGTGGCGGAGTCGCCGGCCCTCTATGGCGCGGAGGAGGTCACCGAGCAGGTCATCAAACGGCTGGAGTCGGAGATGAAGGCTGCCGCGAAGCAGTTGGATTTTGAACGGGCTGCCACGCTTCGCAATAAGATTCGCGCGTTGAAGTTGCAGGTGCTCGAGTTGAATTCGGAGATTTAGCCGATTGCGGCAAGGTCATTTCGGTAAAGCGTTCCAATAGCCTGTAGGTTAGGGGAAAGAGGAGAGCGGTTTCGCAGGCTGCTCAAAAAGGCCGTCCAGCAAAGCCGCAGCTCCGAGCTGACCCTCGTTTCACGTTTTACGTTTCACGGAGCCCGAGAAGAAGCTGGCGGGCTTTTTCAGCAGCCTGGAACTGGGTTGCTAGACGTTTTTGTACAGATAGATGCCCAAGAACATTCCGAGAAGGCTGAGCAGGTTGATTTTCAGGACCAAGCCAAACGTGAGCTTGATGAGGACGAGGTCGATCGTCAGCGGTGGACTGATGCCTGGGTTGAAATTGCTGGAGAAAATCGCCTGAATCACGCCCTGTGGGGCCATGACCCGGAGGATTTCTCCCAGGATTCCGCCCAATAGTCCGCCGATGAGCACAAACACGAGCAAAATCAGGGATGATTTCTTCACGGCAACCGCCTCATAAGTCTTTGTATAATCTCAGGAGACAACGGTAGGACTATAGTGAAGTGTCTTCCACCTGTCAATAAAATGCGAGGGCTAAACCACCCACTCCGGGATCCCTCTCTCCCTTGACTTCACCCCGTTTAGTCCTTTAGACTCCCCGATGCTCTTTTGCTAGAATTTTCGAGGTGATCGGAGATCTGGAGCTAGGGGTTTCGATTGCCTTTTTCTATGTGGCGGTATGCTCGATTCGCTTAGCGAAAAGTTTGAGAAGATTTTTAAGAAGCTGCGCGGTTCTGGAGTTCTGACAGAACAGAACATCGCGGAAGCCTTGAAGGAAGTTCGTCTGGCGCTGCTCGAAGCCGACGTGAACTTCAAGATCGTCAAGGATTTCATCGAGCGGGTTCGGGTTAAGGCAGTCGGGCAGGAAGTCCTTCAGAGTTTGACCCCAGGCCATCAGGTGGTCAAGGTCGTGTGGGACGAGCTCTGTGAGATGATGGGCCGCGAGCGGACCGGGTTGGCTCTGGCTTCGCATCCCCCCACGGTCGTGATGATGGTTGGGCTGCAGGGAGCCGGAAAGACCACGACCTGCGGCAAGCTCGGGCGGTATTTCAAGGCGCAGGGGAAGCGAGTGCTTCTGGTTGCGGCCGATCCTCGGCGACCGGCAGCCGGCGATCAGTTGGCGAGTCTGGGGCGCGATCTTGAGATCGACGTGCATCGAGTCGATCCGGCCCAGGCTTCCCATACGGATGTCGTCCGCATTTGTCACGCCGGTGTGGAGCGAGGACGGGAGCAGGGGTACGATCTCGTCGTCCTGGATACCGGCGGGCGTCTCCATATCGACGATGAGTTGATGGGAGAGTTGGTCGCGGTGAGAGCGTCCGTGCAGCCACACGAAGTGCTCTTGGTGGCCGATGCCATGACGGGCCAGGATGCGGTCACGATGGCCAGCCAGTTCGATCAACGGATCGGCCTGACCGGCATTATCCTGACCAAGGTGGAAGGCGACGCCCGGGGCGGGGCGGTGTTGTCGATCCGGGCGGTGACCGGCAAGCCGATCAAGTTTTTGGGCGTGGGCGAGAAGTTGGACGCGCTGGAGCTGTTCCATCCCGACGGGTTGGCCTCGGGCTTCCTGGGCTTGGGCGACGTGCTCTGGCTGATCGAAAAGGCCCAAGAGACCTTTACGATCGAGCAGGCGGCGGATGCGCAGAAGCGGCTGACCAGCACGACATTCACACTGGAAGACTTCCGTGCTCAGTTGAGTCAAGTCAGTCGCCTGGGTTCGCTGGACCAGATTTTGGGGATGCTGCCGGGCGGCCAAAAGCTCAAGGGGGCGATGGACGGGCAGGTGCCGGAGCGGGAGATGAAGCGGGTCACGGCGATGATCGACTCGATGACGGCGCGCGAGCGGCGTGATCATACGCTCATCAACGGAAGCCGGAAGAAGCGGATTGCCCGGGGCAGCGGAACGAAGGTGGAAGAAGTGAATCGGTTGATTAAGCAGTTTCTCTCGGCGAGGAAAATCGCCAAGGTTATGGCAGGGTCGGGAGGCCGCCGGCAGTTGGCGCAACTTCTGCGATCCATGTAAGGGTCGATAGTCATCATCACGGTGTGTTGTATAGAAGGAGGAGTCTAGTGGCTGTTCATTTGAGATTGACGAGAACGGGACGACATAAACGACCGCTGTATCGCGTTGTCGCAGCGGATTCACGGAAGCCGCGCGATGGGCGGTTCCTGGAAATTTTGGGAATCTTCGATCCTTTGAAGGAAGCGGGTCTGCCGGAGCTGAAGCAGGAACGGGTGTTGAGCTGGTTGCGCCAGGGCGCACAGCCGACCGTCACGGTCAAGACGTTGCTCCGTCGTTGTGGCGTCTGGAAGACGTTTGAAGCGGAAAAAGCCGCAGGGAAAGCCGTGAAGAAGAAGGGCGCGTAATACGTGACCACGGCGCCGGCCGATCTTGTGACGATCGGCAAGATCGAGCGTCACTTTGGTGTGCGCGGCGAGTTCAAGGTGCGATTGTTGAGCGATGTGCCTGGCCGGTTGGACCATCTGAAGCAGGTGCAGGTGGTGGCGCCGACGGGACAGGTGGTCGAGAAGACGGTGGCGCATGTCAGACGCGCCGGCTCGACCTACATCATGGGTTTTGTCGGTGTGACGACGCCGGAAGAAGCCGTGTCGTTGCGTGGGGGATTGATCCAAGTACCGCGTGCTTCAGCGGCGACGTTGGCCGAGGGCGTCTATTTCGAGTGTGACCTTATCGGGATGACGGTCGAGAACGAGCGGGGCGACGAGGTCGGCGTGGTGGAGACGATTTTGGAAATACCGGACAATCACGTCTTCGTCGTTCGCAAGGGGACGGAGGAGGTCCTCATTCCGGCCGCGAAGAGCTTTGTGACGTCGGTGGATCTGGTGCGTCGCCGGATGCTGGTTCGCGGGATCGACGATTTGGTTGAGGATCGCCATGCGCTGTGACATCTTGACCCTGTTTCCCGATATGGTGGCGCCGGTGCTCGCGCAGAGCATTCTCAAGCGGGCGCAGGAAAAGGGGCTGTTGCATGTGCAGGTGCGGAATCTGCGCGACTACACGCTCGATCGCCACAGGGTGGCGGACGACGTGCCCTACGGCGGTGGGGCCGGGATGGTGATGAAGGCGGAGCCCATCTTGCGCGCGGTGGAACAGATTCAGGCCGAGTACGCCGCGGCCGGTGAAGAGATCCGGTTGTTGTTTCCGTCTCCGCACGGTCGCCCGTTCACGCAGGCCTACGCGAAGAATCTGGCGGCGGACAGCCGTCGGCTGGTCATTCTCTGCGGCCACTACGAAGGCGTCGATGAGCGTGTGCGGCTGGCCTTGCAGCCGGAAGAAATTTCCGTCGGGGATTATGTGCTGACCGGAGGCGAGTTGCCGGCGCTGGTGCTTATCGATGCCGCAGCCCGTCTGGTCCCTGGCGTGTTGGGCGATCCGGAGTCGATTGAGGAAGAGTCGTTTACGGATTCGTTGCTCGAATATCCGCATTATACGAGGCCGGCGGAGGTTCGAGGGGTGCCCGTGCCGGAAGTGTTGCTTTCAGGACATCACGAGGTCATTCGTCTATGGCGTCGGAAGGAGTCCTTGCGAAGTACGTATCAGAGACGGCCGGATCTGTTGCGGGATCGGGTCTTGAGTCTCGAAGATCAACAATTGCTAGATGAACTTACTCGTGAAGGCGTGGCTGGCACGCCTGTTCGATGTGGGGAGGAAGGGGTAGTCTCATGAATCGCTTAGAACGGATACAGCAGTCTTTCACCAAGCCGGCGGCGCCTGTTTTTGAAATCGGCGACACCGTTCGCGTGCACGTGAAAGTGGTCGAAGGAGAAAAAGAGCGTATTCAGGTGTTTGAAGGCGCGGTGATTGCCCGTAAAGGGTTGCTGAACACCGAGACCTTCACGGTGCGCAAGGTTTCCTACGGCGTCGGCGTGGAACGAATTTTCCCGATCCATTCGCCGATCGTCACGCGCGTCGAGGTCATGCGCCAGGGTAAGGTGCGTCGGGCCAAGCTTTACTATCTTCGCGGGAAGAAGGGCAAGTTTGCCAAAGTCGAAGATCGGGAGTTCGTCGCGAGCCCGAAGGCGAAGGCCGGGGTCGCGCGGAAGGTCGAAGCGCCGGCAGAAACTGCTGCGGCTCCGAAGGCCTAGTCGTTTTTCCTGGTTCCGTCGACGGGTGCCCGTTCAATGGACGCATCGCGGGGCCACATCGTGGGACTGACCGACGAATTTGAATTGGAAGCCCGGCGGCGCGGCTATCGCCGCATCGCCGGGCTAGATGAAGCCGGACGGGGCCCCTTGGCGGGCCCTGTCGTCGCGGCGGCGGTGGTCCTGCCTTCTCGTTGCCGCTTGGTCGGTGTCAACGACTCGAAACAAGTCTCAGAATCTGAGCGGGCGCGGCTCTACGAGGTCATTGTCGAGCGGGCTCGCGGGATCGGTGTGGGGGTCGCCACGGAGCAGGAGATCGACCGTTTCAATATTCTCGAAGCGACTCGCCTGGCCATGCGCCGCGCGCTGGCTTCGCTCGATCCTCCGGTTGATTGCCTCTTGATCGATGCCGTGACCCTGTCGAACCTCGCCATTCCCTCACGCTCGATCATCAAGGGCGACACCCTATCCATCTCGATTGCGGCCGCGTCGATCATCGCCAAAGTGACGCGCGATCGCATGATGGCTGCGTACCATCTGACCTATCCTCTGTATAATTTTCTTTCCCACAAGGGCTACGGGACGGAAGAGCATTTGCAGCGGCTGGCGCAACATGGCCCCTGCGCGATTCATCGGCGCACCTTTGCTCCCGTCGCCCAGCTCTTGGGCGGGCTGGGCGAATGTCCCTGGACGACTCCGTGACCAGCCTCGACCCCCGGAAGCTCTTTGGCCAAGAAGGCGAGACGGCGGCAGAGCAGTATTTGCGCCGCAAGGGGTATCGAATCGTGGAGCGCAACTTGCGCTCGTCGGTGGGGGAGTTGGACTTGGTGGCGGAAGACGGGCCGGTGCTGGTTTTTGTCGAGGTGAAGGCGCGGCGCAGCGACGCATTCGGCGGGGCCATCCATGCCGTTCATCAGCGAAAGCAGGAGAAGCCGATTCAGTTGGCGGCGCAGTATCTGGCCCGGCACCATCTCAAGGATCGGCCCTGCCGATTCGATGTCGTCCTGTTGCAGGGGGCGGGTGCCGGCGCTTCCCAGATCGAGCATATTCAGAACGCGTTCGAAGTAGCGGGGGATGATCTCCGCTGGTAAAGGGACGATGATTCAATTAATCCATGTGTCGAAACGGTATGATCAGCGGGCGGCGCTCTCCGACGTCACTCTTGAGATCGGCAAAGGAGAGTTCGTCCTGCTCATGGGGTCAAGCGGAGCAGGCAAGTCGACCCTCTTGCGGCTGCTCATCGGGGCGGAGCGGCCCGATGAGGGGCAGGTCTTCGTCCATCAGAAAAACGTGACGACGCTGAAGCAGTCCGATATTCCCTATTTGCGCCGCAAAGTGGGGACGGTCTTTCAAGACTTTCGTTTGCTGCCGAAGAAGTCCGTCTTCGACAATGTGGCACTGCCCTTGCTGGTGCAAGGCGTGTCTGCCGACGACATCAGCCGGAAAGTCACGGAAGCTTTGCGGGCGGTCGGGATCGAGCATAAGCGGGACCAGCTTTCCGCCGGGCTTTCGACAGGGGAGCAGCAACGGGTCTGCATTGCGCGCGCGATCGTGAATGGCCCGGTTCTCCTGTTGGCCGATGAGCCGACCGGCAATTTAGACCCGGCCCTGACCGTTGAGATTATCGAGCTATTCAAAACCATTAATGCGCGCGGCACGACGGTTGTCGTGGCGACGCATGATCCTCTTGTCATAGCCCAGGCGAATCGGCGGGTGCTCACCTTGTCACAGGGCCGGTTGCTGCCGGAGCAGGGGGTGTCGGCGTGAAGATGCTGTCCTATCTCCTGAGAGAATCCTGGGTCAATATGAGAACCAACCGGATGACGACGGTGGTTGCGATTTTGACCACCGCCTTTACGCTGGCCTGCGTCGTGATCTTCCTCCTCCTCTATGTCAATTTGCGGGCGGCGGCCGGACGGCTGCAGGACGATATCAAGATCATGGTGTATCTGGATGATCGGCTCACCGCCGATTCGATCGCGAAGGTGGAACAGCAGCTGCGGGGCGACCATGCCGTGGCCTCTCTGTTGTTCATCTCGAAAGGGCAGGCGCTGGGCGAGTTCAAGGCGCAGTTTCCTTCAGAATCTCATTTGCTTGAGGGCCTGGGCCAGAATCCCTTGCCGGCCTCCTTCGTGGTCGCGCTGAGTCCATCGTTCCGTTCCTCGGATTTGGTCAAGCGATGGGCGGAACGGGTAAGCCGGATCACCGGGGTCTCCAAGGTCGACTACAACCAGGATTGGATCGACGCGCTTGCGACGGTAATTCGGTCGATTGAGTTGGTGGCCGTCGGCATCGGCGTTATCCTTTCGGCCGCGGCTGTGACCATTATCGCCAATACCATCCGCCTTACCCTGTTTGCGCGGCGAGATGAGATTGCCATCCTGCGTCTTATCGGGGCCACGACCAGCTTCATTCGCATCCCCTATCTGGTAGAGGGGGCGGTGCTCGGCGTGTTGGGCAGCGCGCTCTCGCTGGGCATGCTCAAGCTCATGTACGAATTGTTTCGACAGGAAATGCGCACGACTGGACGATTTGCCGGGCTTGAGAACCTGATCGCCTTCTTTCCCCCCTCAGCCTGTTTGGCCTTGATTGCGATAGGGATGGGGTTGGGAGTCGCCGGCAGTTTCGTGTCGATCAGGCGTTTCGGCGAGGCCAGGACATGAGCTGGCGGGCCTGCGTGCTGGTCTGTGGGCTCCTGGCTCTCTTTGGGCCCATGGATGCCGTCGCCGATCCGATTACCGACAAGATTGAAAAAGAGCGGAAGGCGCTGGAGCAACTGAAAAATAAGATCGAAGAGAAACGCAAGCAGGCTGATGAAGCAGGGAAGAAGCGCGAGTCGCTGCTGCAGGGGATCCAGACGCTGGATGAACGGTTGCTCCAGTACAAGCAGGAGCACCAGGAGATCAGCCGGAAGCTGCGCAAGAAAGATCAGGAAATCGAATCCATCAATGCGCAGCTCGCCGGCTTGGGCGTCAGTGTGCGGGAGCGGCAGGATGCGATTCTGGCGCGGCTGCGGGTCCAATATATGGAAGGGCGTTTCGGCTATTGGAAGACCCTGCTCGCCTCCGATTCGTATGGAGATTTCCAGCGGAGGCTCCAGTACCTCTCGGCCGTCTCCGAGCGGGACTATGCCCTCATGGGCACGTTCAAGGCCGATATGGCCAGGATGGAGCAGGTGGAGCGGCAGAGGGAAGAAGCGCGGATCGGGATGCTCTCGTACAAACAAAGCACCGAAAAACATCTGGGGGAAATCAAGTCGGTCAAGAAGGAAAAGCACATCTATCTGACCAAGATCACCCAGCAAAAAGAATCCTACGAGCATGCGCTTCAGGAATTGGAACGGTCCGCTTCTCGCATCGATAGTCTGTTGCATGAGTTGGAGACGCGCCGCCGCGCGACTGCGGTCCGTCCTCCCGTCGGGGGGCTTGCCCCGCGGGGTGTGAAGGGGGGCTTACCATGGCCAGCCGACGGGAAAGTCATTTCCTTCTTCGGGCGCCAGAAACATCCGACTTTCAATACCTATGTGCAGCGCCGAGGCATCGAGATCAAGGCGGTCGAGGGGAGCGCCATCCATGCGGTGATGCCAGGGTCTGTCGTCTATGCGGACTGGTTGAAAGGCTACGGACTCGTTATAATCCTTGACCATGCGAACGGGTTTTTTTCGCTCTATGCCCATGCTTCGAAGATCCTTGCGGCGGTGGGGGCGCAGGTGGGCGTCGGGCAGTCGATCGGCGAAACGGGCGATACGGGCATGACGGGTGAAAATACTTTATATTTTGAGTTGCGCGAGGGGGCGGAGCCGCTGGATCCTCTCCAATGGTTGGCAAGGCGATAGGGAACGGAAGAGGAAAGGACGTTATTATTATGGAACAGTATCCTCGGAAACGATTCTGGATGGTTGGGCCGACAGTGGTGGTGGCCTTGGTCTTGGGCGTGATGCTCGGCAAGGGCTGGGAGCGGACCGGGCATGCCACGGAAACCTATGAAGAGCTGAAAACATTTTCCGAGGTGCTGACCCAGGTTGAAAAGAACTATGTCGATGAAACGAAGGTGAAGGACCTCGTCCAGGGGGCCATCCGAGGGATGCTTTCTACCCTCGATCCCCATTCGGCCTATATGACGCCGGACATGTATAAGGAAATGCAGGTGGAGACGAAGGGGGAGTTCGGAGGCGTCGGCATCCAGATCGGTGTGAAGGAAAACCGTCTGGCGGTGATCGCGCCCATCGAGGGCACGCCGGCCTATCGAGCCGGGATCAAGGCGGGCGATTTCATTACCAAGGTGAACGACGAAACGACTAAAGACCTCACGTTGATGGATGCGGTGCAGAAGATGCGCGGCCCCAAGGGCTCAAAGGTCAATTTGACGATTCAGCGGGAGGGGACGACCGACCCGCTTCAATTTACACTGGTTCGCGACACCATCAAGATCGAGAGCGTGAAGTCGAAGGTGCTGGACAATATCGGCTATGTCCGGCTGACGCAGTTTCAGGAATCGACCGGACGGGATCTGGGAAAGGTCCTTAAGCAGTTCAAGGAGCAGAAGCTTCAGGCGACGATTCTGGACCTTCGCAACAATCCCGGCGGACTCCTGACTGCGTCGGTTGAAGTCTCCGAGCAGTTTCTCCCCGGCGGCAAGTTGGTGGTCTATACCAAGGGCCGCGAGAGCAAGAAGGACGAATGGATCGCCAAGGGGAAAGATCAGACGGACGATTCACCTATGATCATTTTGATCAATGAAGGATCGGCCAGCGCCTCGGAGATCGTGGCCGGCGCGTTGCAAGATTACGGGCGGGCGGTGATTGTCGGCACGACCTCGTTCGGCAAGGGATCGGTGCAAACGATTCTTCCGCTGGGGGATGGGTCCGGCCTCCGCTTGACGACGGCGAAGTACTACACCCCGAAAGGGCGCTCGATTCAATCAACCGGCATCACGCCTGATATTGTCGTGAAGGCCCAACCGCCTGTGACCGTTGCGAAGGCCGGTGAGGCGAGCCCCGGTGAGAAGGATGGGGAGCCGAAGCAGGCCAAATCTGTTGTCGCGCCGGGGAAAGAGCAGCCGGCGGCTGCCAAGGGCCAGGACGCGGGCCAGTCGAAGGGCGGCGCTCTGCCTCAGCTTGCTCCGGTCGATGCAGTGGGCGATCCCCTGCTTGAGCAGGACGTCCAGCTGCAAAAGGCGGTGGAGATGTTGAAGACCTGGAAGATCTTTAAGGAGCTTCCCCGGGCGTCGTAATGGGAGCCTGTTGTTGTGAGGCGGTAATCGCTTCCAGTAGCAGCTCTTCCGATCCTGAGAACCCTGGTACGGTGCGCAATAGATGCGACCGTACCAGCCGTTCCAGATCGGCCAAGGTGGTGATGCAGAGTCTGGCGTAGAGGTAGGCTACGAGCGATTCGGACAGTCCCGGCAGCTTGGCCCAGGCTTTTACGGCTTCTGGGAGTGGCGTTCGCAAGGCTTCATAGGCCTGGATCCTGCCGGTTTTGAGAAACTCTTCAATCTTGTCCGCCAGGTCCCGGCCTATTCCCTCAAGCTCTTCCAGCGCCTGCCGTGAGGTGACTGTTGCAATGTCTTCCTCCAAGGCCTCGATGGTATCGGCTGCCTTTCGATAGGCCCTGACTCGATAGGAGTTCGCCCGTTGCGAGGCTAACCGCTCTGCCATCGACCGAAAGATGGTGGCGATCTGCTGGTTCTGTTGAGGGGGAGACATCATAGGCTGTAGTGCAGGCATTGTGACGTGGTCATGGTGGCGGAGGCAAGGGGCGGAGCGGGACCGGGTTTGTTGACAACCAGATTTCTGGTCCCCTAGGATGAGCGGCGATGGCAGAGACGATTCAAATTCAGGTAAATGGCGAAGCGCGGGCCTGCCTGGCCGATTCCACGGTCGGGGATCTACTGCGGGATCTCGCCATCAAGACTGAACGCGTAGCAGTAGAGTTGAACTTGGAAATATTGGATCGCAAGGATTTCGAGGGTCGAAGTCTTCACGCGGGCGATCGATTGGAAATTTTGAGCTTCATCGGCGGCGGCGCGCCCATGGGTTCTCATGTCAGGGAGAGGGGTTTCGTCCATGCAGAATGATCCGTTGATCATTGCCGGTCGTGAATTTAAGTCCCGGCTGTGGGTCGGGACCGGTAAGTATAAGGACTTTACCGAAACCAAGAAGGCCATTGAGGCGTCCGGCGCCGATGTGGTGACGGTGGCGGTGCGGCGCGTGAACATCACCGATCGCGCGCAAGAGAACCTGCTCGATTATCTCGACCCGAAAAAGTACACCATCCTTCCCAACACCGCCGGCTGTTACAACGTGGAAGATGCGTTGCGCTATGCCCGTTTGGCCAGGGCCGCCGGCGTGTCCGATTTGATCAAGTTGGAAGTGCTCGGCAACGAGCGGACGTTGTTTCCTGATACGGCTGGTTTGATCGAGGCGGCGAGGATTCTCGTGAAGGAAGGCTTTATCGTCCTGCCCTATACGAATGACGATCCCATTGTGGCCCAGAAGCTGGTGGACGTCGGCTGTCCCGCTGTCATGCCCTTGGCCGCGCCGATCGGGTCGGGCCTCGGGATCCGCAATCCCTATAACCTCAAGATCATCATGGAAATGATCAAGGTGCCGATCATCGTGGATGCGGGAGTCGGGACCGCGTCCGATGCAGCCTTTGCGATGGAGCTGGGGGCGGATGCGGTGCTCATGAACACGGCTATTGCCGGAGCCAAGGATCCTATTGCCATGGCCGAGGCGATGAAATGCGGGGTCTATGCCGGGCGGTTGGCTTACAAAGCCGGGCGCATCCCGAGAAAGTTGTACGCGACGGCCAGCAGCCCGATCGAAGGGATGCTCTAGCAGAATGTGCCAAACGGCCGCCAGCGTCGTTCTCGACTCATCGAAATCCTCAACGTGCCCACAAGGGTATGCCTCCGGTTTCGATGAGCCTGCGGCCTTGCTGGACAGCCATTTTGAACATTCTGTTTAGCATTCAGCATTGTTGATTCACTGCGCTGCCGATGTTGAAACTCTCCAGCCGTCTTCTGCTCGTGACGGATCGCCATCAGACCAAGGGGCGGCCTCTCGTTTCTTTGCTCCAGCGTGTGCTCTCGGTCGCAGCCCCCGCCATCCAACTCCGTGAACGTGATCTCCCGGTCAGAGAACTCGTGGCGCTTGCTCGGGAAGTGCAGGCTCTGACGAATTCTGGCGGATCGCAACTCCTCATCAACGACCGGGTCGATATCGCTTTGGCGCTGGACGACGCCGGCGTCCATCTGCGCAGCAATAGTCTTCCTGTTTCCGTTGCGCGGCGGTTGCTGGGGGCAGATCGGCTCCTGGGTCTGTCCGTGCATAGCCTTGAGGAGACGGTGCAGGCTGAGTCCCAGGGCGCCGACTATGTGATTCTTGGACCAATCTACGAGACTCCCTCCAAACTGGCATTCGGTGCGTCGATTGGTATTCAGACGCTTGAGAAGGCCTGTCGGGCTGTCCGCATTCCGGTTGTGGGGATTGGCGGAGTCACCGCGGCTCGCGCCCGCGAGATACGGCAGGCCGGGGCTTTTGGCGTGGCGGTGATCACGGCGATTTTTGGCGCGGAGGATGTGGAATTGGCGACGCGCGAGTTGCTCGATGCCGTGATGTGCTTGCCGTGATGTCGGTTGCCGCTGGTCCAGTCTGGTTGACCACCCCTGGGGCGGGTGATAGAATTCGCTCAGACAAGGGCTCCCCGATTCCGTAAGGGGGTTTGGATTCTTCGAGTCATGCCATGGCTGGCAAGAAAGACAGTCCGAGTCGATTCCGGTCTCTCCGAGATTCCGTCACGCAGATCACGAAGCGGTTGACTGAGGGAGAAACGGACTTGGCCCCACGCAACGACGAACATGCTCGCGAGGTGGAAAAGCTTCGCGTGCAGATCCAGTCGATGGAAGAAGAAATCCGTCGGCTCTACCAATCCCGCTACCAGCTCGACCAAGCCACCAAACAGAACGACAAACTCGTCACCACGCTTCAGGAAGCGAAGGCGCAGATCGAAACGTTGCGCGCCGAAGTCGAAAAACTGACCGCGCCTCCCTCGACCTACGCCATTTTTTCCAGCCTCAATGTCGACGAAACCAGCAATGTCTATGTGTCTGGCCGGAAGATGAAGGTCAGTCTGCATCCCTCGATCAATGGCAAATCGCTGCGGAGGGGGCAGGAGGTGGTCCTGAACGAAGCGTTGAACGTCATCGAGGTGAAGGGGTTCGACATCCAGGGCGAAGTCGTGCGACTCAAGAGTGTGCTGGAAGGCAACCGCGCTCTGGTCACGCTGCATTTCGACGAGGAAAAGGTGGCGCAGCTGGGCGACCCGTTGCTGGGCGAACGATTGAGCGTCGGCGACCATCTCCTCTACGATCCCCGTTCCGGCTATGTCATTGAAAAGCTGCCGAAGTCCGAGGCGGAAGAGTTGGTGTTGGAAGAAGTGCCCGATGTCGATTATGAGCGCATCGGGGGGTTGCAGCGTGAATTGGAGCAGGTCCGCGATGCGGTGGAGTTGCCCTTTCTTCATCCGACCCTCTTTTCAGAGTATAAGCTGAGCGCCCCCAAGGGGGTCCTGCTCTATGGCCCGCCGGGCTGCGGAAAAACCTTGATCGCCAAGGCCGTGGCGAATTCGATTGCGAAAAAGCTCGGACACCTTACCGGCAAGGAAGTGTGGAGCTACTTCTTGCACGTGAAGGGGCCGGAGTTGCTCAATAAATATGTCGGCGAGTCCGAGCGCCAAGTCCGTGAAGTCTTCAAGAAGGCGAAGGAGCGGGCGGCGGACGGCAATCCTGTCATCGTGTTTTTCGATGAGATGGATGCGCTCTTCCGCACGAGAGGCACTGGGATCTCTTCCGATATCGAGTCGACGATCGTCCCGCAGTTTCTCTCAGAAATCGACGGGGTGGAGCGGCTTCGCAACGTGATCGTGATCGGGGCCAGCAACCGCCAGGACCTCATCGATCCGGCGGTCCTCCGCGCCGGACGGCTGGATGTGAAGGTGAAGGTGGGGCGGCCCGATGTGGTGGCGGCCAAGGATATTTTCTCGAAGTACCTGAGCGTCGACCTGCCTTTTGCTGAGGAGGACCTGGCGCGCCATGGCGGAGATGCCAAGGCCCTGGTCGCGCAGATGGCCGATCTCACGGTCGAGGCGATGTATGCTTCTTCGGAGGAAAATAAGTTTATCGAAGTGACCTATGCGAACGGGGAAAAGGAAGTGCTCTACTTCAAGGACTTTGCGAGCGGGGCGCTGATCGAAGGGATTGTGTCGCGCGCGAAGAAGTTTGCCGTGAAGCGGGTGATTGCGAAGGAGGGCCGCGGCCTCCGGTCCGAGGACTTGATCCGCGCCATTCGGGAGGAGTTCAAGGAACATGAAGACCTGCCTAATACGACCAATCCAGACGACTGGGCGAAGGTCTCCGGGAAAAAGGGCGAAAAGATCGTGCATCTCAGGACGATCAGCGGAGGGCCTGGCGAGTCGCGTCAGATCGAAACTGTCACGACCGGGCATTATCTCTAAACCGTCATACCCATGCAGGAATCTACCTTTTTGACGACCCCCCGCGTATTGGGCACAGAAACAGAGTTCGGCATCGCCTCGCGCGACCCTTCTGCAGCAGATCCCGTCTCTAATTCCATCGCCGTCATCGGGCACTATCCTGGTCTGCAGGCTCCTCTGGCCGTTTGGGACTATGAAAATGAAAATCCATTGCTCGATGCGCGGGGATTCGAAGTCGCGGGGGAGCGGGAACGGCCCAATCCCGATTACAATCGTCAGCTGAACAAAGTGCTCGCCAACGGCGGCCGCCTCTACGTCGACGGCGCCCATCCGGAATATTCCACACCGGAATGTACCAATCCTCGTGAAATCGTGGCCTTCGAGCGGGCCGGCGCCCATATTCTGGCCCAATGTCTTGAACAGATGGCGCGCGCCACCGGGCGTGACCCGTTCGTCCTATACAAGAACAATTCTGACGGCAAGGGGAACAGTTACGGTTACCACGAAAGCTATCTCATGTCCCGGGCTGTGCCCTTCGACCGTATCGTCAAAGTTGTGGCGCCGTTTTTGGTGACGAGGCCCATTTTCGCCGGGGCCGGGAAGGTCGGGGCGGAGAATCAGGCAGACCCAACCGACTATCAGATTTCGCAGCGCGCGGATTTTTTTGAGTGTCTCGTGGATCTTAATACGATGGTTCGCCGCCCTATCGTCAATTCACGCGATGAGCCCCATGCGGAGCATGCCAAGTACCGGCGGCTCCATGTGATCGCCGGGGATGCCAACATGGCGGAACTATCGACCTACCTCAAGGTCGGCACCTTGGCCATCCTGCTGGAATTGCTGGATGCAGGAGTTGAGATGCCGCAGATCGAGTTGGAGGACCCGGTCCGTGGCATCAAGCAGGTCTCGCGCGATCTGGGCATGAAGGAGCCGCTTAAGTTGTCGGGGGGCCGCTCGATGACGGCGGTGGCCATTCAACGAGCCTATTTGAAGGTGGCCATGGGATACTATGCCTGTCAGGATCTTTCCCAGGTGACGAAAGATATTCTCGTCCGCTGGGAAGAGGTGCTGGACAAGTTGGAGCAGGATCCCAGGCTGTTAGTGCGAGAGTTGGATTGGGTGGCCAAGCGTCAGATGATGGAATCCTATAT
>SXGR01641716.1_pt1 | contig 16497 bp, 14 predicted proteins | sample 3174711 | NCBI WGS metagenome assembly SXGR01 (sample SAMN11356860, study PRJNA531348) | freshwater metagenome | isolation source: freshwater sample F1-60 | place: China: Fuxian Lake, Yuxi | collected 2017-12-25
TCGCGGTAGGCCGCGAGGTCCAGGCGCAGCGAGCCGTCGACCTCCTTCATGGCCTTGATCTGCGCGTTGCCGCCGACGCGGCTGACAGAGATGCCGACGTTGATGGCCGGCCGGACGCCCGAGTAGAAGAGGTCCGACTCGAGGAAGATCTGCCCGTCCGTGATGCTGATGACGTTGGTCGGGATGTACGCCGAGAGGTCGCCGGCCTGTGTTTCAATGATGGGCAGCGCCGTGAGTGAACCGCCACCAAGCTCGTTGTTCAGCTTGGCCGCACGCTCGAGCAGTCGGGAGTGCAGGTAGAAGACGTCGCCGGGATACGCTTCACGACCTGGCGGACGCCGGAGCAGCAGCGAAATTTCGCGGTAGGCCTGCGCATGCTTGGAAAGGTCGTCGTAAACCACGAGGCAGTGACGGCCAGTGTCGCGGAAGTACTCACCGATCGTGCAGGCCGAATACGGGCTGATGTAGAGCATGGGCGCCGGGTCTGACGCGCCGGCCGCCACCACGATGGTGTATTCCATCGCGCCGGCTTCCTCGAGGATGCGCACCACCTGCGCAATCGTGGACTGCTTCTGGCCGATGGCGTTGTAGATGCAGATGACGCCAAGGCCCTTCTGGTTGATGATCGCGTCCACCGCGACGGCGGTCTTGCCCGTCTGACGGTCGCCGATGATCAATTCGCGCTGGCCGCGGCCGATGGGCACCATACCGTCGATGGCCTTAAGGCCCGTCTGCATCGGTTCCTTGACCGGCTGGCGGTCGACAACGCCGGGCGCAAGGCGCTCGATCGGCATCGATTGCTTCGTCGGAATCGGGCCCTTGCCATCAATGGGCTGGCCGAGCGAGTTTACGACCCGGCCGAGCATTTCGTCACCCACCGGAACCGAGATGATGCGGCCCGTACGCTTGACGACGTCGCCTTCCTTGATGGCGGTGGAGCGGCCAAGGAGGACCGCGCCAACGCTTTCTTCTTCGAGGTTCAGCGCAATGCCGAACAGACCGTTCGGGAACTCCAGCATTTCGCCGGCCATGGCGCGCTCCACGCCATGAATGCGCGCGATGCCATCGCCCACCGACACTACCGTGCCAACTTCCGCGACATCTACATCAACGGCGTAGTTGCCAATCTGGTCGCGGATAATCTTGGAAATTTCTTCGGCCTTGATCTGCATCGTGTCCTCATGGCGGGGCGCGCTGACCCCGCCGGTCGTGGTGTTACTTGCTTCTCTCGTGACTGGTTATGCGGGCGACAACAATTGCCGGCGCATCTTCTCCAGTTGCCGCGTCAGGCTGGCGTCGTACACCACACTGCCGACGCGAGCGACTATGCCGCCCATGATTGCCGGGTCTACCGACTCTTTCAGGCGCACGTCGGCGCCAACCGCCGCACTGAGCGCCTTGGCCAGCGCATCGCGCTGGTTGCCCGGCAATGTGGTCGCAGTGACGACCTGCGCGTTCACCACTTTGCGGTGCGCCATCAGTCGCTCGGTGTAGGCGGCCGCCACATCCCGCACGCTGCCCATCCGGTCGCGGTCAGCCAGCATCAAGAGCAGGCGACGCACTTCGCCGGAGAATTCGCCGGACGCATTCAAAATTTGTTCAACAAGTTCGCGCTTCTTCAGCGCCGGAATTGCGGGATGGGCCAACACGGTCTGCAGTTCGGCGTGGCCGTCAACCACTGCGACGAATGCGTTCAGTTCACCGTCGACCTTGGCCAGATCGCCCTTCGCCTGCACGACCTCGAACAACACGGCCGCATAACGGCGAGCAGCGGATCGGACGCTCATGAATGGGCTCCTGCGGCGGGGCAGGCAGGGATGGGGTTGACGATTTCACCGAACACGTGGGGCCTCCGCCGGGGAAGATCTTACCCCAGCCAAACGACCATTTATACCATTCGCGCCCACGGCCCGGCAACCCAAGCCATGTAACTACGACAGCCGCACAAGAACGTCATCGGCACCGCGCGGTTCGACCCGTCCGACCGTCGCCGCCCGTACACCGGCGGCAGTGAGTTGGTCCATTAAACCCACAGCCGCATCCGGAGCTAGGCTGAAAAGCAGACCGCCGGACGTTTGGGGGTCCATACAAAGGAGCGCAACTTCAGGTGGCACGTCCGGGCCCACGGTCACCCGGCGGAAGTGGACAAGGTTCGAGCGGCCACCGCAGGGCAGATTCGCCGCCGCCAGTTCCGCCGCGCCGCTGAGGAGGGGAAGGGTTCCGGCGGTGAAGGCCAGCGTGGTTCCGCTCGCTTGGGCAACCTCGGTAGCGTGCCCGATCAGGCCAAAACCGGTGATATCTGTACAGGCGCTGATGCTTCCAGCCCGCAGTCCGGCGGCAATTCGCGCTGCGGTGTGGTTAAGGGTCACCATAGATGCGACAGCGGATTCCCACTGAACTTCTGTTGAAAACCCAAATTTCGTGGCGCGAACGACAACCCCGGTTCCCAGGGCTTTTGTGAGCACAAGGATGTCTCCGGCCCGTGCACATGCATTGGTCCAGACCCGATCGGGATGGATGTGGCCGGTGACCGAATAGCCGAACTTGATTTCCGGATCGGTGACGGTGTGGCCTCCGAGCAGCACAACTCCGGCCTCGCGCAACTTGTCGGAACCACCCCGGAAGATCTCGCGGATCACTTCCGGCGGGGGACCCTCCTTTGGAAGGGCGGCGATCGCCAGGGCGGTTCGGGGCTCCCCACCCATGGCGTACACGTCACTGAGGGCGTTGGCCGCCGCGATCTGACCGTACAGATACGGGTCGTCAACGATGGGAGTAAAGAAGTCCACGGTCTGAACCAGCGCCGAGTCGGCCGACCACCGGTACACCCCGGCGTCGTCGGCGGTTCGAAAATCTACAAGGATCCGATCGTCCACATGCGCAGGCTGCAGGTCTTCCATGATGCGCTCAAGATCGACCGCCTGCAGTTTGCTGGCACAACCGGCGCAGTCGGCGTAGTCGGTGAGTTTCTTCACGTCAGGACTCCGTGAGCTTTTCATAGAGGCGCTGCAGTTCGGGCTCGTTCGCAAAGTCCACTTCAATGCGCCCGCCCTTACCTTTGCGGACAATGCGCACGCGAGTGCCGAGCGCGAGTTTTAATTGTTCTTCGGCCGCGCGAGTGTTCGGGTCAACCTTGGGCTTGAGTACCTCAGTAGCGTCGGACTTCGGAGTGGTTTCGTGGCGCACGAGCGCTTCCGTCTCGCGCACCGATAAACCGCGCGCGATAACATCACGCCCCACGCGGCGTTGCGCTGCCTCGTCGGACAAAGACAACAGCGCGCGCGCGTGCCCCATCGTGAGCGCGCCGTCCGACAGCGCCGTGCGAATCTCGGCATGCAGGCGGAGCAGCCGGATGTAGTTGGCCACTGTCGCGCGATCCTTACCCACTTGTTCAGCGATCGATTCCTGCGAGAGGTGCAGGTCTTCAGACAAGCTGCGATACGCCTGCGCCTCTTCAATGGGATTGAGATTCTCGCGCTGGATGTTTTCGATGAGCGCCACTTCCAGGAGTTTGTCGTCGGGCACATCGCGCACGGCGACCGGCACCTTCAGGAGGCCTGCGCGTTGCGCCGCCCGCCACCGCCGTTCGCCAGCGACGATTTCATACGTGCCGGCTGTGTCTACTCCTGCAGTGACGTGGCGCACAACGATCGGTTGGATGACGCCGTTGGCGCGAATGGACTGGGCTAGGTCGGCGAGGCGCGCGTCGTCGATGTGCAGTCGTGGCTGCCGCGGATTCGGCGAGAGCAGATCGATGTCGAGTTCGGTCGGCCGACCACGATCGACGGCCGGCGCCTCACGAGGAGGTGGTGGCGCGGTGTCTCGAATCAGCGCGCTGAGACCGCGTCCAAGCGCGGGGCGTTTAATAGCCATCGTCAGTGACTCCCTACAGCAGCGAGATCGCGAGACAGGAATTCGCGCGCCAGCGCCACGTACGCTTCGGCGCCGCGCGACCGCGCGTCATAGAGGATGACGGGCACGCCGTGACTGGGGGCTTCTCCCAGACGCACGTTGCGTGGAATGACCGTGCGAAACACCTGGTCGCCAAAGAACTCGCGGATGCTCGCGCCTACTTGCTGGCCCAAATTCGTCCGGTCGTCATACATCGTCAGCAACACGCCTTCGACGATGAGGCTGGGGTTGAGCGACTCGCGCACTCGGTCGAGCGTGGACATGAGGTCGGCGATGCCTTCGAGCGCGAAGTACTCGCAATTGAGCGGTATGAGCACTGTGTCAGCTGCAACGAGTGCATTCAGCGTGAGCAGGCCGAGCGAGGGTGGCGTGTCGATAAAGATGTAGTCGTACTCGCCACGCAATTGGTTCACGAATGTTCGCAGACGCTGATCGCGATCGGGCAGCATCACGAGTTCAATCTCGGCGCCGGTGAGGTGGCGGTCGGCGGGAACCAGGAAGAGGTGATCGACGCCAGTGGGCAGGACGAAGTCCTGGGCCGGCTGGCCTGTGGTCATCAGCGCGTCGTAGATGGTGCCGCCGGCAGCGGACTGTCCCTTGAGGCCGACACCGGAAGTGAGATTGGCCTGGGGATCGAGGTCGAGCAGCAACACGCGCCTGTCGGCCATGGCAAGCGAGGCGGCTAGATTGATGGAGGTGGTCGTCTTGGCGACACCGCCTTTCTGGTTTGACACCGAGATGATGCGTGCGTGTTTGGTCATATGGCAGATAACTTATTTAGCTGTCGCCCATGGCGCCGGAGTGACTATTGTCCGGCTGAAAGGGCGACAGGGTCAAGTGAAAGTGGGGAACTAGGGAACTGGGGAAGCCGAGCCCGTTCGGGAAGGCACCTGGTCTTTACGTAGCTCGGGCTGGTTCTCAAGCTCGAGTGTCCATTTCGAGACCTTGTCTCGGCCTCGTGGCTCGACCTGGGCTTCAAGGCCGCAGTGGGCGGCGCGCCTGAAGCCCAGCGCGCCCTACGAGGACTAACAACATGGGGTAGAACTATCTCTTCCAAATTTGTTCAGACCTCGGCGCCTCGGAGCCCCCTGTGATCCGTCGTAGGGTTATCGCACGTTGTTCCACGTGGAACATGGCATTATAAATATATATAAGTGCTTATTTTACAACAGTTTGCAGCTTTTATTCAGGATCCATAACTGGCTGCCAAGTGCGGCCACAAGCGGCTCCATGTGGCCGGAAACGAACGGTAGTTGGATCTCAGGCCTCACCGAAGCCTCTGCCCCGAACCAGAACAAACGGCCTCCGGGCTTCAGGAACGCCTGGATTGCCGTAATCAGCCGCTTGTCCGGCCGCACGGCCCGCACGGTCACCACATCGGCAGACTCGTACAGTTCGCTTCTAAGGAGCAATTCTTCAAGCCGGCAGTTCTCGACCGATGCGCCTGGCATGCTCAACTGGCGCACCACCTCGCGGAGGAACGCACACTTGCGCACCTTCACCTCCACCATCACCAGCCGCACATGCGATGCCATCACCGCCAGTGGAATGGCCGGCGATCCACCACCGGTCCCCACATCAATCACAACCTGATCGGACGCCAACAGGCGCCGAGCGGCCATCACCGGTTCCACGATTAGCCGGTCAACGGCATCATCAGACAAAGGATCCACGCGGAGCGCGGTGAGGTTGATCTTCTTGTTCCAGCGCGCGAGCAACTCGACATACGCGGCAAGGTTCGTCACTTGCTCACGAGACGCGCTCCCGCCCGCCTTCGTGATACGTCTGGATAGGCGTGAGACAGTCTCGCGGTCAGCCACCGGGACCCATTGTCGGTCTAAACCGCTACGGGCGTTACGGCGGTGGCCTGCGTCTATTACAGCCTCGGGCTTGAGAACCAGCCCGAGCTACATGTTTCCCCAGTTCCCCAGTTCCCTACGCGCCACCCGCGACGCGACGATCGCCAGGGCGGCAGGTGTGACGCCGGGGATTCGGCCGGCCTGACCGAGTGTCTCGGGCCGAATAGCCGACAACCGCTCAACCACCTCGCAGGTCAGGCCGGGCACACCCTTGTAGTCGAAATCCTCTGGGATCCGCCGGGCGTGTTGCGATTCCACGCGCGCCTGCTGTGCATCGTGACGTTTGAGGTACCCACGATACTTGCACTCGGCTTCAAGCGTCGCCGCGTCAATCTCGCGCACGCCGTCTGCCTCGAACGCGTAGCCGGCCGACACGACTTTGTCCATGGATACCAGCGGACGTCCCAGCGCCTCGGCCGCGGTGCCGGTGAGTCCGTTGACCACCACGCGTGTGGTCGCGGCCGCCGCGCGATTGCGCTCAAGCCGCGCAGCGCGCGCCTCAAATCTGGCCCACCGTGCGTCGTCAATCATCCCGACCGCGCGCCCAATCGCGGTCAATCTCAGGTCGGCGTTGTCGATCCGCAACACCAGTCGGTGTTCCGCCCGCGACGTAAACATGCGGTACGGCTCAAGGCACCCGCGCGTCACCAGGTCGTCGATGAGAATGCCGATGTACGCCTCGTCGCGCTTGAGCACCACGGTCGTCGCGTCAACACACCGCTGCGCGGCGTTGATTCCCGCCATCAGCCCCTGGGCCGCCGCCTCCTCGTAGCCGGACGTGCCGTTGATCTGCCCGGCAAGGAACAGTCCTGGGACACACTTGGCTTCAAGCGACAGCGACAACTCGGTGGGCTGTACGAAGTCGTACTCCACGGCGTACGCATGCCGCATCACCACCGCGTCTTCGAGCCCGGGCATCGCGTGCACGATCGCATCCTGGATCGCCGCCGGCAGACTCATCGACATGCCATTCACGTAGATCTCATCCACGTCCAGGCCTTCACGCTCGAGGAAGATCTGATGCCGTTCTTTCTCTGGAAACCGCATCACTTTGTCTTCAAGCGACGGACAGTATCGCGGCCCGACGCCGCTGATCTGGCCGTTGTACAGCGGCGACCGATCGATATGCTGCCGCACGAGGTCGTGCACACCTTCCGTCGTGTGAACGATGTGACAGGACATTTGGGGCCGGTCGATACGATCGGTCGAGAAGGAAAACGGTATTGGCGGGTCGTCACCGAGATCTTCCTTGAACCGAGAGAAGTCGATGCTCCTGCGGTCGAGCCTTGGCGGCGTGCCCGTCTTGAGGCGGCCCATCTCGAATCCAAACCCCCGCAGGGATTCCGCAAGTTGATGGGTGGGCGGCTCACCGGCGCGACCCGCCGGCTGTTGCTTGTCGCCGATGTGGACCAGGCCGTTGAGAAATGTCCCAGTGGTGACGACCAACGCGCGGCACGTCACCGCGCCGCCATCCTCAAACTCCAACCCCGACACGTGACCGGCCTGCACCAACACGCGACCCGCGCGCCTGAAGATCCACGTGATATTCGACTCGCTCGTGAGCGCTTCACGCACCCAGCGGCCATAGTGACGCTTGTCGGCCTGCGCGCGCGGAGACCACACTGCCGGCCCGCGGCTACGGTTGAGTAACTTGAACTGCAGGCCTGTGGCATCAATCGCGCGACCCATCAAACCACCCAGCGCATCGATCTCACGAACGAGATGTCCCTTGGCCGTGCCGCCAATCGCCGGATTACACGGCATCAGAGCCACCGTCTCAGGCGACAGCGTACAAATCCCCACACGGGCACCCATTCGCGCAGCGGCCCACGCCGCTTCCACTCCGGCGTGGCCGGCGCCGATGACAATCACATCAAAATCAGCAGGAGCCATCACTTGCCCACGCAGAACGTGCTAAAGATGTGCCGAAGCAGATCATCTGACGTGCGTGTGCCGGTCAGCGACTCAAGCGCTTCGCGCGCATCAGTGAGTTCGGCCAACACCAATTCTTCAGTCGCGCCCTGATTTAGCTGTTCCAGGCTCCGGGTGATCGCCATCACCGCACTCTCGAGTTGAAGCAGATGACGCTGATTCGACACTCGAGGCACGTCACGGAAATCGTCGGTCCCAGCAACTGTGCCCGGCTCGCCAGACAACGCGCCGATGATTGCCGCGCGCAATTGGTCGAGGCCAACGCCTGTCACCGCCGACACCGCGATGCCCGATCCCGACCACGCCGACGGCAGGTCTGCCTTGTTCGCAATCACTACCCGCGGTCCGTCGATCTCGGCCAGCAACCGCTGGTCGTCTTCGTCGAGTGGTCGGCTGCCATCAAGCACCAACAGCGTGAGCGCCGCAACCTCACGTGCCTGCTCGGCTCGCTTCACACCTTCTTCTTCGATCACATCCGCAGACTCGCGTAAACCCGCCGTGTCTACCAGGGTTATCGGCACGCCCCACACATCCACCTGTTCGGTCAGCAGGTCGCGCGTCGTCCCTGCCAACGGAGTGACGATGGCGCGGTTCGTGCCGATGAGGGCGTTAAAGAGGCTGGACTTGCCCACGTTCGGTCGGCCAGCAATCACCACCAACCGACCGTCGCGAATGAGCCGGCCTCGGCGGCCATCCTTGATGAGCCGCTCGAGGGCGTCCTGCACGGCAGCGAGATCCGCCAGCGCGTTTGTTCGCGTGATGAAGTGAAAACCTTCGTCGGGAAAATCCAGTGACGCTTCGAGCTTGGCCGCCAAGTCAAATAACTGCGCGTCGATGCGCTGCACCACCGACGTCAACGTGCCTTCAAGCTGATCAAAAGCCACGCGTGCCTGAAGCGGCGTGACAGCATCTATCAAGTCAGCGACGGCCTCGGCCTGGATGAGGTCGAGGCGTCCATGCAGATAGGCCCTCAACGTGAATTCGCCGGGCTGGGCCAGGCGGGCACCGGCCGCGCAAGCCGATTCGACAATGGACTGCAGGAGCCACGGGCTCCCGTGCCCGCTGATTTCCACCACGTCTTCGCCAGTATATGAGTGGGGCGCGGCGAACCAGGTCACCACAACTTGATCGATGTCACATACGATGGCCAGTGTGGCATGCCGGGGTTCGAAGGGAAATTGGCGCTGCGTCAGGCGCTGGGCAATCGCCGCCGACTCGGGCCCGGACATCCGCACCACGCCAAGCCCACCGCGGCCATGCGGCGTGGCTACCGCCACAATGGTGTCCGCTGTGGAAAAGGATGCACCCACTGGCGGAACCCACGTTTATGGCTGCGACGAAATGACCACGATCTTTAGAAACGCGTCGCCAAGGCTCTCAGACGTCATGCCGGGCACCTCAGCAACCGCCAGGTGCACAAGTCGCCTCGAGTACGGATTGAGCGGACCCATTTCCTGAGGAATGCCCGACGCCTTCGCCATCTCAATCAGCGACTTCGTCGTCGCCCGCAGTTCATCGTCTTTGCCCTTGCGAAAGCCAAGCGCATCCACCAGATAGTGGCGGTCGCCGCGCTCTTCGCGCCGGAACGCGGTGTTGACGATGACCTGGAGCGCGTCGAGGGTTTCTCCCTGCCGGCGAAGGAGTGCCTCTGCGCCGTCGCCTGTGATGTTGACGCGCACCGCATCAGGCGTCTCATCCAATGACACTTCGAGGCTCAGGCCCATCGCCCCAAGCACGTCGGTGATGAAATCAGTGACTCGCGCGTCTAGTGTGTCTGTCATTCTCGTGTCCTCTGCTTACTGGCCCATCGCCCTCGGCGTGGCGGCGCTGCCGGCCAATTTAGCTCGCTTTTCCGAACTCGTGCCGCCGCCGTTTGACGGCCGGCTGGGGGCACTCGTCAGGTGATTAGTCAGGTACTGCTGGCCGATCGTCATAATGTTGCTCATGAGCCAATAGATCACCAGCCCCGACGGCGCCCACAGGAACATCACCGTAAAGATGATGGGCATGAACATGAAGATCTTCTGCTGCGCGGGGTCCGCTGTACTCGGCGTCATCTTCTGCTGCACAAACATCGACCCGCCCATCAGGATGGGTGTGATGAACAGCGGGTCCATCTGCGCCAGGTCGGTGATCCATCCAAAAAACGGCGCGCCGCGCAGTTCGATCGCCACTGAGAGCATCGAGTAGAACCCGAAGAGCACCGGCATGGTTAGCAGCATGGGCACGCAGCCGCTGGCCGGGTTCACACCCTTCTGCTTATAGAGCGCCATTGTCTCTGTGTTCATCTTTTGGCGCTCGGGATCGGTGAGCTTGAATTTTTCGTAGCGCTTCTGGATGACCTTCACCTCAGGCTGAATCTCCTGCATCTTGCGCATCGAGACCATGCTGCGGTGACGAAGAGGGAACATCAGGGCGTTGAGCACCACTGTGAGAATGATGATCGACCAGCCGAAGTTGCCGACGAAGCGATTAATCCACTTCAGGGTTTGCAGCAGCGGCACCACGAGCCACGCGAAGATCCCGAAATCAATCGCGCGGACCATCTGGGTGTCCACGGCCTTCAGGATGTCGAAGTCCTTGGGGCCGAGAAAAAAGGGCATGTTCATTGCGCCAGGTGTGGTCACGCTATAGGACACATAGGTCCGTTCTGTTTCACCGGTGGCGGTCGCGTCGGGCTCGGGAACCGGCAGAGCGACCGGTTGAAAATCCACACGAACACTGCGAGAGCCAGGCACGGCGGCCGAGAGGAAGTAGTGATCCCCTACGCCGGCAAACCGGAGGATGCCCTGAAATGCCGACTGCTCAAGCAGGCTGCTGGCGCTTGGCCGTTCCACGCTGCCGTCGCGGTGATAGATCGCGGCCGGGGGATAGGTGGTGGTCATCGCGCCGCCGGTGGTGTAGCCCAACCCGAGTGACGGTCCCATGCGCAGTGTGACGGAGCGCGCCACGCCCTTCACGTCAACTGAGGCCTCAACCGTGAGCGAATAGGGCAGCCCGTCGGGTTGAAAATGGAAAATCTTGCGGGCCGTCAGTCCGCTCGCGTCCTGGTACTCGAAGCTCAGTGTTCCTGACGCGGCGCCCAGAGACAGGGGGCCGCTCGTGCTCGGCCGGTACTTCGCGCTGATGAGCACGGCAGAGACGGCGTCGGTGTCGGTCGCAAACGAAAAGGGCCGGGGATAATTCGGAGGCAGCGCCTCGGGCACCAGTTCGAGCGGTTCTCCGCGCGCATCGGAATACCGCTTGAGGCGCCAACTCTTCAGCGTGGCGCCTTCTGTGTTGAACACCGCCCGCACGGTGTCGGTGTCGACGATGATGTCGCGTGCCATGTCGTCGGCGACCAAGACTTGCGCCGCCGGGCCTGGAGCTGCGGCGGGAGCGGTGGGGCTCGCCGGCGCGCCCGTCTGGGGCGTCAACGCTGAACCGTCGACAGGGCCAACCGGCATGGGCGCCGAGACTGGAGCCTGCGGTGGTGGCACTACGTAGGTCTGGTAGACCGCCAGTATCGCGAACGACAAAAAGATTGCGAGGAAGACGCGTTTTTCCATGTGGTGTGACCGGCAGATCAGGATCTGGCAGAGCGAGCATCGCCCGGCACCGGATCAAGTCCATGTGGTCCAAAGGGATGACATTTTACGACGCGACGCACTGCGAGCCAGCCGCCGCGGAGCAGCCCGTGCTGGGTCATTGCGGAGATGGCATACTGGGAACACGAGGGTTCGAACCGGCACGCGCCGCCAAGAAACGGTGAGAGTAGAAGTTGGTAGGCGTGCACGACGCTGACGCCAAGTTGAGAAGTCCGTCGCATGGCCATTTAGACGTGTTCCCGAATCTTCATGATCGCGGATGAAAAATCGGCGTCCACGACAGCAAAGGATGCGTCGAGGAGCGCCCGTCGTGGAATGGCAACCAAATCAAGTCCTTTGAGTCCGCGTGCGCCAACGGTGTCGGGTTCCTGGTGACGGAAAATCTCGCGCAGCCGACGTTTCGCGCGGTTGCGCGCCACGGCGTTGCCGAACTTGCGTGAGGCAATCAAGCCCAGCCGATCACACGGCCGGCCGTTGGCCACGCCCAGCACGGTCACATATTTCGTCGCCACGCGGTGCCCATGTTCCTGCACGGGCAAAAATTCAGGGCGGGCCTTCAGGCGAACCGTCAAGCTGAACCGCACCGACATGGAAAGTCGCCCCGGCGCGGCCGTTTGTGGCCCGCGTTAGCGGGTGGAAACCGTCAGGCGCTTACGCCCTTTGGCCCGACGCCGCTTCAATACGAGTCGGCCGTTTTTGGTGCGCATCCGCACGATGAACCCGTGCGTTCGGCGACGGCGACGGACGTTGGGTTGAAAAGTACGCTTCATGAGACTCCCTCTCGGAGTGTCTAACAACTCTGGAGAAACGTAGATGCTATCGGACTGGGGAAAACTCTGTCAATGTCTTCGGGTAGCCTCCGGCCCTTCTGGGACCAGGTTTTTGCCTCGCCGGACCCGGCGTTGGGGAGCCGCCGGGCGTATGCTAGGGTGGCTACCCTTTGTTTCAAGACAACCGGCGCGGGCAGGGGGGAAAGTGAGTTTCCCACAGGTGTGGAAAAAACTGTGGAAAACAAAGGGTTTTTGTTATCTCAGGCCTGAAAACAAGGTAGTTTCAGGCGTTTTAGCGGGCGGCTGGGCGGAAAATGTCGAAAACTATCTGGGACGCCGTGTTGGCGCGCATCGAGACCAAAGTCAACCGATTCAGCTACTTCAGCTGGTTCCATCGCACCCGGCTTCTCCTTGATGGCGGTGATCAAATGACCGTGCAGGTGCCCAACCCAATGGCCGCCGAGTGGCTTTCACGGCATTACCCAGCCCTCATTGAAGAAGCTCTGGGAGAAGTGGGTCGCCGCGGCGTGCAGCTTACCTATGAGGCGGCGGAAGATGACGCCCAGGCGGGGTCTGGCGCTACGCCAGTGTCAGAGCCCCTCCTGGTGCCTGAGGGGCGCGAAGAGCCGGTCATGGAGCCCGTGGATGACCATGCCGGGCTGAGTCCCCGCTACAGCTTCGACACCTTCATCGTCGGCGCCTCCAACCAGTTTGCCGATGCGGCGTGCCGCGCTGTGGCGGAAGCCCCGTCGCGGTCGTACAACCCGCTGTTTATTTACGGCGGGGTGGGTCTGGGTAAGACCCACTTGATGCACGCTATCGGTCATTATGTGCTCAACCACCATCCGGGATTAAAGCTGACGTATCTCTCGTCGGAGCGATTTATGAACGAGGTCATCAACGCGCTTCGGTATGACCGGATCCTTGAATTCCGTGAGCGATACCGCAGCGTAGACGTGTTGCTCATTGACGACATCCAGTTTATCGCCGGCAAAGAACGCACGCAGATGGAGTTCTTCCATACGTTCAATGCGCTCTACGACGCTCAGAAGCAGATCGTGCTGAGTAGCGACTGTCCACCGCATCAGATTGTGGAGCTCGAAGAACGTCTGAGGTCGAGGTTTGAGTGGGGACTGACCGCAGATATTCAGGCACCAGACCTTGAGACGAAGATCGCCATTCTGACGAGAAAAGCCGACAGTGAGGGCGTATCGCTGCCGAGCGATGTGGCGTTGTTTATCGCTGGCCGCATCAAGTCGAACATTCGGGAGTTGGAGGGGTCGCTCATCCGCTTGCTGGCATATGCGTCTCTTACAGGCCGCGATCTCTCGATGGCGCTGGCCCAGGAAGTGTTGCGCGACATCCTGCGGCAGGACGAGCGGGCCATCACTATCGACGGCATCCAGAAGTTCGTGGCCGACTACTACCAGATGAAAATGATCGAGTTAAAGTCACGCAACAACTCGAAATCGGTAGCTCTGCCCCGCCAGGTTGCGATGTATTTGTGCAAGAACCTGACGAACGCGTCGCTTCCTGAAATCGGGAAAAGTTTCGGCGGCAAACACCACTCGACGGTTATTCACTCCATCCGAAAGGTGGAGGACCTGCGGAAGAAGGATGCGGTTTTCAACAACCAGATCAACACCCTTCTTCAGTCGCTGCAGTGAGGTTTTCCACGGGAGGCAACGCCGCCGGCTGTGGATAATGTGTGGAAAACCTGGCAGAATGATTTCTTCACAAAGAGCAGTCAGGATTTGGCCTCGAATACCCACAGAACCGTGCACAGGGTAAGTTGTTGAGTTTTAAAAGGTAATCGACGTTTTTTTCGGTTACTCACACCCTCTTATTACTGTTATAATCTGCTATCTTTTTGATCTTCCTTAAAGAGTTGATCGATTCTTCCGCGAGGGAGAGAGTCGAGAGAGGCCGCCCTACCTATGGAGTTAGTGGTTCGCAAGAACGATCTCCTCAAAGAACTTTCCCTCCTGCAAGGTATCGTTGAACGCAAGAACACGATCCCCATCCTCGCCAACGTGCTTATTGAAGCAGCGGACAGTTCGGTGTCACTGCTGGCAACAGACCTGGATGTCGCGCTACGCAGTCGCTGCGACGCCATAGTGTCGAAGCCTGGCACACTGACACTGCCGGCGAAAAAACTATTTGAGATTGTGAACGCGTTACCCGACACCGATATCCGCATCGAAGTGGACAAGGGGGGCAAAACCGTCACGGTCGCTGCAGACCGGTTTGAATCAAAACTCCAGACGTTGCCCGCCAGCGAGTTCCCGACGCCGCCTAAGGAGTCGGGTCCCCTGGAGGCATCGCTGCCTGGCGCCGCGCTCAAGCGGATGATTTCCCACACGCGTTTTGCCATTACCAGTGAGGACACCCGGTATTTCCTCAACGGTGCGCAATTGGTGATGCGGCCCGATTCACTGAGCATGGTGGCGACTGACGGCCACCGCCTGGCGTTAGTGACCGTCCAGGAGCCATCGGGCGCCGCTGCGCCGTCTGAAATACTACTTCCGCGCAAAACCCTGAACGAAGTGGCCCGGCTCATCGACGGTGGTGCCGCCATCGAGTTTTCACAGGGAGAGAACCACATCTTTTTCAAAGTCGACGGACGCTTATTGATTTCTCGCAAGATCGACGCAAATTTCCCCGCCTACGAACGCGTGATCCCTAAAACCAACGACAAACAGATTGAGTTCGACCGCGATCGGCTCGCATCCGCTGTGCGCCGCGTGCGCCTACTGTCAAATGAACGATCGAAGGCTGTAAAGTTTTCGATCGCGACAGACCAGGTTGAAATCACCTCAAGCACGCCAGAACTTGGGGAGGCCCACGAAGTGTTGCCGGTTCAATACTCCGGACCGGCGCTACAGATCTGCTTCAACGCCGACTACGTGGACAATTTTCTCAACGTGGTGGAAACCGAAGGCGTCCTGCTTGAATTTAAGGACGAAATGAGCCAGGCCGTGATGAAACCTATCTCGGCCGAAGGCTACGAATACACCTACGTGATTATGCCGATGCGTCTGTGAACGGCTGTTTAAAGCACTGATGGAAAATACCGAGAACGCAGCCGACCAGTACGGCGCCGACCAAATCAAAGTTCTGGAAGGTCTTGAAGCGGTGCGGAAACGCCCCGCCATGTATATTGGGTCTACGGGCCCACAAGGCCTGCACCACCTAGTCTACGAGGTTGTTGACAACTCCGTTGACGAAGCCCTCGCGGGGTTTTGCAAAAACGTCAACGTCACGATTCACATCGACGAGTCCGTCACAGTGGTTGACGACGGCCGCGGCATTCCCGTGGACATGCACGAAAGCGGCAAGTCGGCCGCTGAAGTAGTGCTCACGGTGCTGCACGCCGGCGGCAAGTTCGAAAACTCCGCGTACAAGGTTTCGGGCGGCCTTCACGGCGTCGGCATCTCGGTGGTCAATGCCCTTTCGGAGTGGCTCGAACTTGAGATCTGGCGCAATGGCCATGTGCATCAGCAACGCTTCCAACGGGGCACGCCAATGGCCGATCTGGCCATTACCGGGACCACCGAGAAGCGCGGCACAAAGGTCACGTTCAAGCCCGACCACGAGGTCTTCGAAACCACCACCATCACAGCCGAGGTCATCTCGCAGCGGTTGCGTGAACTCGCGTTCCTGAACGCCGGCGTCCGCATCATTGTTGACGACGAGCGGGATGGCAAGCGGCATGAGTTCTTCTACGAGGGCGGCATTCGTGAATTCGTGCAGTACCTGAACACCAACCGCGTGGTGACCAACGAGAAGCCGATTTACATGTCGGGTGAGCGCGATGCCACACAGGTAGAAATCGCGCTGCAGTGGAACGACAGCTACACCGAGACGACGTACAGTTTCGCCAACAACATCAATACCACTGAGGGCGGCACCCACATGTCGGGGTTCCGCTCGGCGTTAACGCGTACAATTAACGCGTACGCCGCCAAAAACGGCCTAGGCGACAAACTAACCGAGGCCATCAGTGGGGATGACATTCGAGAGGGGATGACCGCCATTCTCTCGGTGAAAATTCCCCAACCGCAGTTTGAAGGCCAGACCAAAACGAAACTCGGCAATACCGACGTGAAGGGCATTGTCGAGGGCGTAGTCAACGATCGGTTGGGCGCGTTCCTTGAAGAGAACCCTGCTGTAGCCAAGCGCGTGGTGGCTAAGGCCATTGAAGCCGCGCAGGCTCGTGAGGCGGCCAGAAAAGCGCGGGACCTTGTCCGCCGAAAAGGCGCGCTCGATAGTTCCGCGCTGCCTGGCAAGTTAGCCGATTGCCAGGAACGCGACCCCGCACAAGCCGAAATTTACATTGTCGAAGGTGAGTCGGCAGGCGGGTCGGCCAAACAGGGGCGCGACCGGCGCTTCCAGGCTGTACTGCCGATCAAGGGTAAAATCCTCAACGTCGAAAAA
>SXGR01159301.1_pt1 | contig 16495 bp, 14 predicted proteins | sample 3174711 | NCBI WGS metagenome assembly SXGR01 (sample SAMN11356860, study PRJNA531348) | freshwater metagenome | isolation source: freshwater sample F1-60 | place: China: Fuxian Lake, Yuxi | collected 2017-12-25
ACGGTTACTGATGCAGAGCTTAAAATGATCGAAGATCGATTGAATCACCGCCCCAGAAAACGATTGGGATTTAAAACCCCGCATCAGGTGTTTCATGAATCTCTAAACCGTGTTGCACTTCGTACTTGAAACCACGTAAAAACACATGAGTGGCTTACTGATTTTGGGAGCAGCTGGCGACGGCAAGGTAGTTGCGGAAGTTGCGCTTGACTTGGCTGCACAAGGTGAGGGACCAACCCCTGTGGGTTTTTTAGATGATCGACTTCCACCAGGGACTCTTTGCCACGGCTTGCCGGTGGTCGGCGGCTTGGCGCAATGGCGTAATGCTGCTCCCGACACGCAATTCGTCGCTGCATTACACAAAATAAAACAGATGGTTGGTCGTTGTGCGCTGATCGAAAGCTTGGGTATTCCATCGGACCGATGGGCCACAGTGATCCATCCAACTGCGCGCATTGCCCGTTACGTGAAAGTTGGTGCGGGCAGCTTTATTGCTCAATACGTGGTAGTGCAACCTGGGGCAAGTATTGGGCGGCATGTTTCAATTCGTGCTGGGGCGAATATTGGTCATGATGCACGTGTTGGTGATTTCGCCTACATCGGTCCCAACGCCAGTTTGTGCGGTACCGCAGAGATGGCCCATGCTGCACATCTTGGCCCCAATGGAGTTATCGTGGAAGGCGTCAGCGTCGGTGAATATTCCGTCGTGGGCGTAGCCAGTGCGGTTACCAAGCACATTGGACCCCGTCGTGTGGTATTTGGTACGCCAGCTCGCTTCGTCGGGGGAGTTGATTGATGAATAGCGAGATTTCAAAGGTCTTTAATCTGCCGTTTAAGGGGGAGCGTCACTATGTACATGGTCCTGATATTGCTGGGGCGCTTCTAGAATGGATCATTGCTTTGCCACAACTCGGCGATATCGGTGAAATTGACTTTTCTTTCCACCGCATGGCCACGCATCAGTTACGCGTCGTTGTCAATGGCGAGGCACTGCCTGATGACTCAGCGTTGATCGGCTATTTTAATTTCACCTTGAATAGCAAGCGCATCAAATCACAATTATTAGAAACCGATGTTGCAGTGACTGACCGCATCCCTTACGACGAGCTTGATTTGGTCAATCGCATGAAGTTTGATTTGTCAGCGCACCGCGTGGACCTCAAAGACCGTGGTCCTTACAGTGACCTTGAGCTTTGGGTCGCCATGACAAAGGCCTTGCATCAACAGATATTTCACCAAGTGCAAGGTAAGTGGATTTTTGTACGATGCAAAATGCCACGTTACGTTCGTAACCATGCTGGTAGCGGATTGGGCCTTGTGCTAAGGGTCAGCTTTAACGACAAAATGACCCGTAGCGAGGCTTTGGTCGATGGGCAAAAAGTGGCCGATATTTATTTCTCTGTCGTACCTCCAACATGATTGGCATACAAGACATCGCTGTTTACATTCCTCCGCAACGAGTCAGTAACCTTGAGGTACAGGCCAGCCTTGATGTGGACGAAGCCTTTTTGCGTGACAAGATTGGTGTGACTGAACGCGCCGTCAAGGCATCCAATGAGGACACATCAGACTTGGCTTACAAGGCATTGCAGGCTTTGCTCGAAAAGACAGCGCTTGCGCCAGAGGCCATTGATGTTCTGATATTGGTCACACAAAACCCAGACACCAACTTGCCTCACATCTCTGCGATTGTCCATGGCCGCGCCGGCTTGCGTGATGGGTGTGCGGCCTTCGATATCTCTTTGGGATGTTCTGGCTATGTGTATGGCTTGTCTGTATTACAGTCGTTTATGGCAACCAACGGCATGCGCCGCGGTGTGTTAGTGACAGCAGACCCCTACAGCAAAATTGTTGATCCCGCCGATCGCAACACGGTGCTCTTGTTTGGTGATGCGGCTACTGCCACCTTGATTGATCAATCCCCGCGCTTTGTCGTGGCTCCTTTTACCTTTGGCACACGCGGTGCCATGCATGAGGCATTGATCTGTCGTGATGGCGTACTTGCAATGAACGGACGTGAGATTTTCAATTTTGCGGCAAAGATGGTGCCAACCGATGTCGCTGAATTGCTGGCGCACGATCAACTACATGCAGATGACGTTGATGCTTATATTTTTCATCAGGGAAGTCGCTATATTGTTGACACGATCGCCAAGCGCCTTCACCTGGATATGACCAAGGTTCGGTCTGACATTTTGTCATACGGTAATACTGTCTCGTCATCTATTCCTATATTACTCGCGCATGAGTTAAATAATTTGTCGGTGAATGTGGCTGTGTTGTCTGGGTTTGGCGTTGGGTTGTCATGGGCAAGTTGTGTTTTGAGGAGAGTGAGAAATGACCAATCTGAATAAAATTCTCTCGATCGTTGAATCGCTAGAAGTCTTGGCAGATATGACCGTATTTGATCCTGCACGCAGTTTCAAAGACAACGGTATCGATTCACTGGATGTGATGAATCTTTTTTTGGAAATCGAAGAGACTTTTGATACCAAATTCACAGAAGAGGAGTTGTTAGAAATTCATACAGTCAACGATGTACTCAAAGAGCTTGATGCACGTGGACTCTGAAGCCGGCGCTCCATTTGCCAAAATTTCATTCATCAATCCTGCGAATCCCGAAAGTTGGCAGGGCAAGATTTTTTTAAGCTTTGACATTGATTGGGCTATTGACGAGGCAGTCGAGTCACTTGCCGACATGCTAGAGGCGCGCGGAGTAGCAGCGACTTTTTTTGTCACGCATGACAGCCCAGTGCTGGCGCGCTTGGCTTCCAATCCGCTGTTTGAATTAGGCATTCATCCCAATTTCGACCCCTTGCTCGCAGGTAGTGGCGGCGATGCTGGGCAGGTGTTTCGCGAGTTACTCGCCATTGTGCCTGGAGCACGCGCAACGCGTTCACATGCGCTGACAAGCTCGGGGCGCTTAACGCGTTTGATCCATGAAAACGGACTGACACATGAGTGCAATCAAATGATTCCGTTTGAGAGCGGGATGGTCTTGCGGCCCTACGCGCACTGGAACGGACTCATCAAGGTGCCTCACGTGTGGGAAGACGATGTGCATATGCAATATGTCACTCGTATGGGAGTACCATTTTCCGTGAATGCTGCATTGACCAGCCCAGGGTTAAAGGTGTTTGATTTTCATCCCATTCACGTGGCGCTCAATTCTCCGGATATGGCGTTTTACGAGCGTACACGCGGGCAGCATCGTAACTGGGCTTCGTTGCGTGCCTGCGCCAATGAAGGCCGTGGTACAGCAGCTCTTTTACAAGAGTTGATTGATGGTGCTGTCCTAATGTCGGCGAATTAAGCTTTTAATATGCGTTTTCAACTTCAAGATTGGCTGCCGCACTCCAAGATCAAAAATCGTGGCGGTTTTGAATATTTTGGTGGTGCAGAGGCTGCGCGCAGTGGTGCGCTGGCATATTGCGATACATACCATCACTTGAAACGTGCCCTTGCCAATGAGCGGGTTAGTGCAGTGATAATTGATCAGTCTTTGGCGGATAGTTTGCCCACAGCCTGCGACAAGGCATTCGCGCTGGTGCCATCCGCGCGGGATACATACTGGCACGTATTTTCTCAAATGGCCAAGGCAGGGTTGCAGGATGAACCCATCGGTGAAGGTGGGCGCGATGAGGGCTGTGAGGTCCATCCGACAGCGGTCATAGACGCAGGCGTACGCCTTGGGCGCGGGGTCAAAATTGGTCCTTTTGCGGTCATCGAGCGCAATTCAGTCATTCATGCTTATTGCGAAATTCACGCCCATGCAATAGTGGGGTCGACCGGGTTGCAAACTTATGTGTGGGAAGGTCATCGCTGTTTAGTGCCGCATTGCGGCGGCGTGCGGCTTGGTGAAGAGGTGGTGGTTTTGACGGGGGCCAACATCTCGCGTGCGGCACGTCCCCTTTCGACGATAGTGTCGGATTTCGCCATGATCAGCATCCATGCTTCAGTAGGTCATGGTGTTGTTGTTGGAGCGCGTAGCCAATTAGCTGGGAAGTGCATCATTGGTGGCAGTGCACGTATTGGCGAAGATGTGTTTGTAGGGATAGGCGCTGTGGTTCGAGATGGTGTGCACATAGGCGACGGTGCACGAGTTTCATTGGGTAGCGTTGTTGTTGAGGACGTCAAAGCAGGGCAGATAGTATCGGGTAACTTTGCGATATCACATGAGTTGTACTTACGGCGTTTTTTTGAAGCTAAGCGAAGTAAGAGAGGCTGCTGAGAATATTCGACATCTGTCTAATAAAAATAAACAATAAATCCAAACTGCCATCTTGTTTACCATAACGCTCCTTGCCATTGTATGGGTGGCATCAGTCGTAGCGATTCGATTGCGACCTAAGCTGCGTGGGCAAATTGCCGATGGTAATGATTTCTACTATCACATTAGACTAATTCATTTGATCCGGGAAACGGGTGATTGGTTCCCCATCCGGGACCCACGAAAGCTTGGTCCAGGCGAAGCTCGTTATCCGAGCCTCTACCACAGCCTACTGTCACTTCTTCCTTCAAAATTCGAAAGAAGAGTGGATATTTATTCGGGACTTGTCTTTGATTTAATTTCGGCGTTGTTGATGGGGCTGCTTATGGTGAGCGTAGGCGGTCAGGACGTACGCATTGCGTTGTTTGCAGTAGGTTTGTACATCATCGCACCAGCACTTACCTTCGCGTTTATTGGACCACGTCCATTTTCACTTACGCCACGGAATTTTGCTCAACTGTGTTTCTCTGGGTGCGTCGCTATGTTGATATTACAGCCGATGGTGACTCCAGCAATAGCTATGATATTCGAGGTTATGGCCATATTTTTTGTTGCACTTGTATTTCTTAGCTCCAAATTCGGAACACAACATGTCATCTTTGTTCTCCCTCTTACTGCAATTATCGCAAGCTCAGTAGTCCCTTTTCGAGTTTTGTCAGTTGCTTTCATATTAGCCACGGTGGTTTCTCGTGGGCGTTTTCTTGGGCAGATTGAAACACAAATCCGACACCTAAAATGGTTTTCGAAAAAAAATAAAGCACATTTTGATTCCAGAGGAAATTGGCTACGTTTGTTTGACTATATTGTGTGTTTGAAATTGATTCATGCCTTTCAGGAGGTTGTTCTCTACAACCCAATTCTTGCGGGGATAGCACGAAATATTTTGTTGTTCTTCGCGTTGCTTATGTTTCATTCGAAAACACAAGGCCTGCTTGAGGAAGGGGCTGCCGATGCACTGCTAGTTGCTTTCGCACTTTCGGCGTCGGCACTTGTGCCTTGGGTGATGTCCAGTTTTGGTCCCTTCAGGGCTCTGGGTGAGCCAGAGCGTTATCTCGAGTTCGCATTTCCTGCCTACTGGTTTTTACTTTGGAGTGAGGTAGACACTATTACTCTTCCATGGCTTTGTGTGTTCGCAACGCTGTATTTCGCGATTTACTACAAGATTAACCTTGGATACGTTATTCAAGATTTGGCGTCGCGTGATGACACGAGTCGACTAGAGTTGGTGCAGTGGATAAATAAGGGAGGCTATCGACGAATTATTTGCACCGATATCACGGAGCATAACTTTATCTTGGCGAATACAGATGCTGCGGTATGTCAGCACGGTGGGCATGCCAGTGACTCAAACTCAGTCGTGAATTTCTTACAATTATTGCTAGAACGATTTCCATATGTTTCCCCAGAGCGGTTATCTTGGGTTTGTGACGAGTATGACTTGGATGCAGTATTGATTAAGCGAAGTTCGGAAGTCGCAATCGGAGCCCAATACAATTTGGTTGGCTTTCAAGGTATCCATGAAAATGAATCGTACAAACTATTAGTCAGATGCACCGGATCGGAACCGATTGCAAACAATATAAGTCTGTAACGACAGATACTCATTTACTTTATGTTTAGCCATGCTGTTGGTATTTTTTGAGCCAATTTCATAAACCTATGACCTTAAAAGTCTCACGCCAACTTCAACCCTGGGCTCAGTATTGGCAGATTCTCGCGCCGTTCAGGTTGCTGACTTCTTGCGCGGCACTAGCTATTGCAATTTCCGGCTTTGCCGAAGTGCTTTCACTGCTGTCTTTGGTGCCGATGCTTGAAACGCTGTTGCCGGGCGATCAGGTAAATGTAGGGTTAGTTGGGCAGTTTGCATCATTGATCGGGCTTGAGCGAGGGGTCGGGATTAAATTTGGACTTGCTCTTTTTGTATCTTTTGGGTTGTTGTCGGCGTCGATGCGACTGGCAGCGGAGGCGATTGCTTTACGTATCCGGGCTCGTGTCGAGGTAGGAACGCGTGAGCGTATGGCTGAAGCCTTACTCGACGTGGACTGGCAACGCTTCATAGCACTGCGCCAAGGTGAGATTGCAAAGTCGTTGCTGATGGAGGGTAATCAGATAGCCTATGGCGTGAGGTTATTTGTAATGGGTCTTGGTACGTTGCTCGCAACATTTACCTTTCTTTTGATGGCGTGGTGGATTTCACCAGAGATGACGAGCTACACACTTGCTTTTGGTGCGGCAGCAGCCATTGTGTATCGTACCGCTTCAGGGCCAGTACGCCGTAATGTCGAGCATTTGTCTGGCTTGTTGGGCACTATCGGGACTAAGGTGACCGATGTATTTGGCAACCTCAAATTCATTCGTGCGTCTGGTCGGTCTGCTGCAGCCCGAGCGGAGTCGGCGAGTATATTTCGCGAGTTTGCTGACGCCAGCTACCGCAGCCAGATCTACTCACCGGCATTACGTGCATTTTTTGAGATTGCTGTCTTGGTATTTATCGCAGTCTTTCTATATTGGCGATTATTCGTCAATGGTGACCCAGCATCTACGGTGTTAATTTTTATGGCTGTGTTTTACCGGCTCTCACCTAAGATTCTCGCTGTACAAGATTATTTTTTTCAGGCGCGGACATATTTACCATGGTTTGAGAGCTGGAAAAAGCGTCTCGACCTTGCGCTTTCTAGCCGTCAAGTAGCCAATGGTTCCGAGGCACCAACTTTTAAAAACGAATTATGTTTTGATCGCGTCAGCTTCTCTTATGAGGAAGGGCGTCCTGTGATCGTTGACATTTCGCTTTCGGTGCGGCCAGGCGAATGCGTGGCTATCGTTGGCGCGTCTGGAGGCGGCAAATCCACACTACTCGATTTAACTACAGGGTTGTTGAGGCCGAGTTCTGGGTGTATCTCAGTAGATGGTCGTCCGCTGGATAAGCTAGATCGTGAGGCTTGGTGTCAGTGTATTGGTTTGGTTATGCAAGAGTCGCCATTGTTTCATACCTCTGTGTTGGCAAACATAGCTTGGGGTGATCCAGCGCCGAATGTCGAGCTTGCGATAGATTGTGCGATCCGTGCGCACGCGTGGGATTTTATTGAGTTATTGCCTGAGGGCTTGAATACAGTCATTGGTGAACGCGGTGCTCGTTTATCTGGAGGGCAACGCCAACGTTTGGGAATTGCACGGGCCCTCTACCGTCAGCCAGCGTTACTGATTCTGGACGAGGCTACCAGCGCGCTGGATGGAGAGGCGGAATCGGTGGTGCAGTCAGCTCTGGAAGAGCTGAAAGGACGTTTTGCTATTTTGATGGTAGCCCACCGGCTTAAGACGGTTCGCATGGCGGACCGAATTATCGTGCTTGTCGATGGCCATGTTGCCGAGCAGGGAAGTTGGGAGGAATTGGCACAAAAAGGAGAAATATTCCCTGAAATGCTGACCCGGCAAGGGATGGTTCTATGATCCCCAAAAAGTCCGAAACACCTAACCCTAAGATTCTTTATGTGATCGGCACCCTGGAAGTCGGAGGGGCGGAAACGCATCTGGTTCGGATCGCGTTTGGGTTAAAGGCGCGCGGCTGGCAGCCAGAGTTCTTCGTGGTGCAACCGGGCGGTCCGCTCACGGCGCCGCTGCGCGAGGCCGGGATACCGATACACGGCGTCGACTGCAAATGGTGCCGCAAGCTTCCCAAGGGCAAGACGCTTTCGCAGTTGTTCCTGACTATGGGAGCCCTGATCTTGACCATGCAGCGGCTGCGTCCCGTGACTTGCCACTTCTTCCTTCCGATGGCTTACCTGTTTGGAGGGCTGGCTTCTGTCTTCACTTTCACGCGCCCGCGCATTATGAGCCGCCGCAGCCTGAATGATTACCAGCGCGGCCACCCGATTTACGCAGCCATCGAGCGCTGGCTGCATCCGAGAATGGATCTGGTCTGCGGCAACAGCCTTGCTGTGGTCAATCAGCTCGGCGCCGAAGGCGTACCTCCCGAGCGCGAGCGTCTGATCTACAACGGTATTGAATTGTCGACGGAAGTTATGCCAGATCACCGAGAAGAGACGCGTGCTGCGCTCGGCGTGCCGGCTGACTCGCTCGTCCTCGCAATCGTCGCCAACCTGATTCCCTACAAGGGCCACACCGACCTTATTGACGCTCTGGCACTGGTGGCCAACGTGATGCCGTCCGGCTGGACGCTGCTCTGCATGGGTCGGGACGACGGCATCGGCAAAGATTTACGCGAGCGCGCCGCCAAGGCAGGGATTGGCGAGAACATCCGCTGGCTTGGCTCGCGGCGAGACGTACCGCAGATCTTAGCCGCCTCTGATATCGGGCTGCTTACTTCGCACCAAGAGGGTTTCTCGAATGCTGTGCTGGAGAGCATGGCGGCCGGCCTGCCCATGGTGGTTACAGATGTCGGCGGCAATGCCGAAGCGGTGGTTGATGGCGACACTGGACGTGTCGTTCCGCCACACGATCCGCAAGCGCTCGGCGAGGCAATCTGGCGCGTGGCCACCGATCCAGAACGGCGGTTGATGGGTGAGCGCGGCAGGGACCGCGTCCAACGGTTTTTCTCCCTCAATGCCTGTGTCGATGCCTACGAGGAGCTTTATCGGGAGGTCATTACACCGTCTTTGGCGGCATCTGCGCTTTCCAGAAAGCCGACTCAGAGACATTTACCCGTACGCCGGTAACAGCCATTACGTGCAATTTCTATCTGTTACCCCCTTCGATGCCAATTTCTTCTGGAAACCTGCGCATCCTCATGTCTGCCCCGCTGTGAATCTTTGTATCTTCAGGAGCGCATTTCGCCTTGTCTGAAAGGAGAGTCTGTGGATTGGGTTCGGTCCGAGCATGTCGTAGATAACGGCACCAGGGTTAAAGGCTTTCATAAAAAGTCGCCCGAGTCGTTACGTTGCCGTGCATTGCCGTACGTCTGTATTGCCTCCTGCCGTGCGCCTGGCCAACGGCTTTTTATTAGAACCTTTTAGTGACTGTACGAAGATCAGTCAGGTATACCAAATTAGACGGTATTTGACGTGCCTTTATTCACAATGAGACGTGATCTTTTTGTTTTTTAACAGACACTTATAAACTGATTCAAAAAACACCATGTGTGGAATTGCTGGTCTCCTTCAACTTAACGGCGCCGTCGACGGCGCTCTCCAGGCTCGTGCCATGGTCGAACGGATTCGGACACGCGGCCCAGATGACGCTGGTGCCTGGTTCGAGGGGCCGGTAGCGCTTGCTCACAGCCGCCTCTCCATTCTCGACTTGAGCCCAGCGGGCCACCAGCCCATGCAGTCGGCCAGTGGTCGCTATGTTGTCGTTTTCAATGGAGAGATATACAACCACGCAGAATTGTTCGCGCAGCTGACCTCGCTCGGCAAAGCACCAGCCTGGCGAGGCCACTCAGATACTGAAGTAATGCTAGCGGCAATCGAAACTTGGGGCATCGAAGGAGCACTGCAGCGCTGCGTTGGTATGTTCGCCATCGCGCTTTGGGATCGACGACGGCAGGAGTTGACGTTGGCGCGCGACCGTCTGGGTGAAAAGCCCCTGTATTACGGCTGGCAAGGTCGGGGAGAGGAATCAGTTTTTCTCTTCGGGTCCGAGCTCAAGGCTTTGAGAGCACACCCCGCCTTCTGCGCCGCCCTGAATCGAAATGCGCTGGCGCTGTATTTGCGCCATAACTATATTCCTGCACCGTACTCGATCTATGAAGGTATTGCTAAGCTTCAGCCAGGTTGTATTCTCACAGTCTCAATCGACCAAAGGACACCAAAGATTACAAGCTATTGGTCGGCAATACAGATGTTTGCTGAGGGTGCAAAATCTCGCAGCGAATATCGGTCGGCCGATGACGCGGTGGATCAATTGGAATCCCTCCTGAAATCAGTGGTCGCGCAGCAGATGGTGGCCGACGTTCCGCTCGGAGCTTTTCTCTCGGGCGGTATCGATTCGTCCACTATCGTTGCGCTGATGCAGGCACAATCCAGCCGGCCTGTGAAGACTTTCACGATCGGATTCCATGAAGCCGGCTACAACGAAGCCGAGCATGCAAAGGCTGTGGCTCGCTATCTTGGTACTGAACACACTGAGTTATATGTGACGCCCCAGGAAGCTATGGATGTGATCCCGCGTCTTCCCGCCATCTATGACGAGCCTTTTGCCGACTCATCTCAAATTTCGACGTTACTCGTCTCTGAACTTGCACGGCAACACGTCACAGTTTCTTTATCTGGCGATGCTGGCGACGAACTTTTTAGCGGCTACACGCGCTACTCTGTGGCTTCGAATGCTTGGCATAAATTAGATCGCATACCACGCTTCCTTAGAAGCGCCGCTGCGAGCGCTATCACTGCTGTTTCGCCAGAAGCGTGGTCGAGTCTCGGGGCATTGGTGCCGGTATCGCGATTTCGCCATCGTCTTGGAGATAAATTGCATAAGGGTGCCGGTGTAATTGGCGCAGCTTCGATCGATGGTCTTTATCATGGTCTTGTTTCGCACTGGCCGGATCCTGATCGGTTGGTGATTGGCGGCCACGAATTGCCTACGTTACTCACAGAGCAAAATCATGGGCTGCGTGATCTCGACCCGGTTGAACGCATGATGGCGATTGACTTGCTTACCTACCTACCCGACGACATTCTTGTAAAAGTTGATCGTGCATCGATGGCCGTTAGCCTCGAATCCCGCGTGCCGATGCTAGACCATCGCCTAGTTGAGTTTGCATGGAACTTGCCACAGTCGCTCAAGTGTAAAGACGGTACTGGCAAATGGATTCTTCGCCAAGTGCTGTACAGGCATGTGCCAGCAACTTTGTTTGATCGTCCAAAAATGGGCTTTGGTGTGCCCATCGACTCTTGGCTCCGCGGTCCCCTGCGCGAATGGGCGGAAGCGCTTCTTGCTGCGCCACGACTCAAGGCAGAGGGCTACTTTGAATCCGGGCCGATAAGGGAAAAATGGATAGAGCATCTTGATGGAAGGCGCAATTGGGCATATCACCTGTGGGATATATTGATGTTCCAGAGTTGGTTAGAGGCGCAGACTAACTGATGGCGCGCCTTCTATTTATTGTTAACGTCGACTGGTTTTTTCTGTCGCACCGCTTGCCCATCGCTTTGGCGGCTCGAGACGCCGGTTTTGATATTCATGTGGCCACTGAACTTACCGGAGAAGCCAGCGCAATCCAGTCTCATGGATTCACATTACATCCGATCTCGATCAACCGAAGTAGCGTAGGGCCATTGAGCCTGGTGATTCTTTTGTGGACGCTATGGCGGCTAATGCGTCAAGTGAATCCTGAAATTGTGCACTTGGTAACGATAAAACCCGTGCTGCTTGGAGGGCTTGTTGCACGTTTTGCTGGGATCAAGCGGGTGATTGCTGCGATTTCTGGACTTGGCTTTGTTTTCATCGCTCGAGGTGTGCGAGCCGCAGTGCGCAGGTGGCTTGTCGCTTTTCTTTACCGCCTCGCTCTAGCGCGCTCTGGTGTGTTCGTTATCCTACAAAATGATGACGACCAAACCTTGTTGCAAACGTACGCTGGTATTTCCGCGTCACAGGTTGTACGCATACGGGGCTCGGGCGTAGACCTCAGTGATTGGTCACCGCATCCGCTTCCTGTTGGTGTTCCCATCGTTTTGATGGCTTCCCGCCTTCTTGTCGACAAGGGTGTAAGAGAATTTATTGAAGCGGCTCGCGCCCTCCGTGGCGTGATCGAAGCGCGATTCGTTTTGGTGGGTGATGTGGATTCAGGTAATCCGACCAGTGTGAGGCGAGACTACTTGCTGAGTTATGTCGATTCCGGTGTCATTGAGTGGTGGGGAAAGCGCGATGACATGCAGCACGTGTTGGCAGCCTCTCATGTGGTGGTGCTGCCATCGTATCGCGAGGGACTTCCCAAGGTCCTGATTGAGGCGGCTGCCGTGGGTCGTGCAGTCGTCACGACAGACGTTCCGGGCTGTCGTGACGCAATTATTGACGGCTGTACTGGTCTACTTGTCGCGCCACGTGACGCCGTGGCACTAGCCACCGCTATCCGTTCCTTGGTGAATGATCCACAGCAGTTACATGCCTTTGGCGTTGCTGGAAGAGAGTTGGCCGAAAAGGCTTTTGATGTCCGGGACGTGATTTCAACACATCTGCAGCTTTATCGCGAGGAGATTTTGAACTCATGAAACTTCTTGTCACCGGCATTCACAGTTGGATCGCAGGCGCTTTCGCAGACCACAGCCGGATGCTTGGTCATGATGTGGCCGGGAGCTCTCGCATAATCGAAAAGGGCGTAGTACAAACACCGTCAATCGATGGCGAGACCGACTGGTCTGTTGCACTGTCAGGCCGCGATGTGGTGGTGCATCTTGCGGCACGTGCGCATGTCATGCGCGACTCTGAGACCGAGCCACTGGCGGCCTATCGCGTGGTGAACACTGCTGGCACACTGAACCTCGCGAGACAGGCTGCGGCTAGTGGGGTTAAACGCTTCGTATTTGTCAGTAGCGTAAAAGTCCACGGCGAAAAAAATCTGAAAGCGCATCCCTTCCGTGAGGATGATCCACCTGCGCCTTCTGATCCGTACGGCATATCGAAGCGTGAGGCAGAAGATGGCCTGATGGCATTGGCGAGAGCAACCGCCATGGAGGTCGTCATCGTTAGACCCCCGCTGGTTTATGGACCAGGCGTCAAGGGCAATTTTCAAGTGATGCTGGGCTGGGTGGCTCGCGGCGTCCCCTTGCCACTGGGAGCAATCCATAACGTTCGATCACTGGTTGCGTTGGATAATTTAGTAGATTTCATTTCGCTATGCGCTGATCCAGAACGCTCGCCTGAGGCCGCTAATCAAATTTTCCTCATCTCAGATGGTGAGGATGTATCGACTACTGAATTGCTGATAAAAATCGGAATGGCACTGGGTGCTCGACCGCGATTGCTGCCAGTGCCGCCTGGGCTGATACGCCTGGTCGCCGGGTTTTTGGGTCAGTCTGCAATGATCGACCGCTTACTTGCATCATTAGTGATAGACGGCTCCAAGGCGCGTGAAATGCTGGGCTGGCGGCCGGTGGTTACAATGGAAGCGCAACTAGAAAAAATGATCGGACATGCGGCGAGTACTTGACGTTTTCTTCTCGGCGATCGGACTGAGCGTACTATCACCTTTAATGATAGTGATTTATCTTGTGGGACTCTGGGATACTGGCGCGCCGCTATTTCGCCAAATCAGGATCGGACGCGATCAACGCACATTCACTCTCTTGAAGTTTAGAACGATGAAAAGAGATACTGCTTCGGTTGCGACGCATTTGGCGGATGTATCGGCCATCACACCTTTCGGTCACGTCTTGCGGCGCACCAAGCTGGACGAGTTGCCACAGTTGTGGAACGTACTTAAGGGCGACATGAGTCTTGTTGGGCCCCGGCCATGTCTGACCAATCAGATTGACCTGATTGCTGAGCGCGAAGCGTACGGTGTGTTCAGCGTCCGGCCGGGCATCACAGGTTTGGCGCAAGTTAAGGGTATCGACATGTCGACGCCGCGCCTCTTGGCGGAGACTGATGCCAAAATGATTAACAGTCTTACTTCTTTAAATTATTTCAAGTACATCTTTTTGACGGTTATCGGGAAAGGTTCTGGAGACCGTATCAAAGTGAAAGTCAAATGATCCAAAAGGAAAAAATCCGTAAGTATTTAGCGCTTTTAGCGCCCCCAGTTCTGGCTTTGTCCAGATCAGCCAAACGCGCTGTTGTTATTTTGCTCGATATAAGCTTGTGCGTGCTGACGGTCTGGTTGGCCTATTACCTGCGGCTTGGAGAGTTCGTCAGTTTTAGTTGGGATCGCCAATGGGGACTAGGTGCAGCCACCGCTGCACTTGGCGCTGTGGCATTGGCTTTGCCATTGTTTGTAGTAAGTGGGCTCTACAGAGCTATCTTTCGTTACAGCGGGTGGCCTGCATTACTTGCAGTAGCTCGGGCTGTTGGCATCTACGGCTTGCTGTATGCGTCCATTTTCACAGCCATTGGTGTGGCGGGTGTGCCGCGCACGCTAGGAATCATTCAGCCGATCCTATTGTTGCTGTTCGTGGGCGCCTCGCGTGCCTTAGCCAGGGTTTGGCTCGGCGGGCAATACCAAAATATTTTGAGGCGAGCTGCAAGACCCAAAGTTTTGATCTATGGTGCCGGAAACACTGGTCGCCAGCTGGCCGATGCGATGGTGAATAGCCACGAAATGCAGGTGGCGGGTTTCCTGGACGATGACGACCGCCTGCACGGGCATGTGCTCAACGGCCTGCCTATCTACAACCCGATCGATTTGGACAACCTAGCCACTACACTCAACATAAGCGACGTACTGCTGGCCATGCCCAGCCTGTCGCGCCGTCGACGTAACGAAATCCTGAGCCAGATTCGTTTGGCCTGCGTGGCCGTGCGCACCCTACCTAGCGTGACCGAGCTCGCCCAGGGCAAAGTCAGCGTCTCGGACCTGCGTGAACTGGATATCGACGACCTGCTCGGTCGCGAACCCGTTACGCCTAATCACATCCTGCTGGCCAAGAACATTTTGGGCAAGGTGGTGCTGGTAACGGGGGCCGGCGGCTCCATCGGTAGCGAGCTTTGCCGCCAGATATTGACAGTGGCTCCGGCCAAGCTGCTGCTGATCGAGCAAAGCGAGTTCGCTCTGTACGCCATACACCATGAACTCGAAGAGAAGCGGGTGGGTCTTGACACCGCAAGCCTACCCGTTCTGGTTCCCCTGCTCGCCTCGGTGCAGGACGACGATCGCATGCGCGAGATCATGTCCACTTGGCATCCGGACACGGTCTACCATGCCGCTGCTTACAAACACGTGCCGCTGGTGGAGCACAACCCGGCAGCAGGCATCAAGAACAATGTGCTCGGCACGCTGCGTACTGCCCAAGCCGCTGTGGAAAACGGTGTGACCGACTTTGTACTCATCAGCACCGACAAGGCAGTGCGGCCCACCAATGTGATGGGCGCCAGCAAGCGGTTAGCTGAAATGGCGCTGCAGGCGATAGCGGCCAACCACGCGGGCACTCACAGCGGCACCAAGTTCAGCATGGTGCGATTTGGCAATGTGCTGGGCTCGTCAGGCTCGGTGGTGCCAAAGTTTCGCCAGCAGATCCGCGATGGAGGCCCCATCACCCTTACCCATCCCGAAGTCACACGTTACTTCATGACCATTCCCGAGGCGGCGCAGCTCGTGATCCAGGCCGGTGCTATGGCAAAGGGAGGAGATGTATTCGTGCTCGACATGGGTCAGTCCGTGAAGATCTTTGACCTGGCGCGGCGAATGGTGGAACTCTCGGGTCTGACGGTGAAGGATGAGGAACATCCCGAGGGCGACATCGAGATTGCACTCACGGGTCTGCGTCCTGGTGAAAAGCTCTACGAGGAGCTGCTAATAGGCGAAAATCCCAAGACCACCATGCACCCGCGCATCATGAAAGCACATGAGGATTTCATCCCCTGGGCTGAGTTCGGGGACCAGCTCAACGCCTTGGAAATCGCCCTGAACGTGAACGACGTAGGTGTGATCCGATTGATGATGCAGAAACTGGTTGTCGGCTACACCCCCAGCGACACCATTGTGGACTGGGTGTACTTGAAGCAGGAGGCTGACGCAATTTCTATGACCGCAACAAATCCATAAGCGAGTGAACCACTCCTTCCAGATCCTGAGTCGCGTGGCTCAAAACACCTGCAGGACTCAAAGGCGGTTCATAGGGGCTGTTGACGCCCGTCCTGTTGGGCCGGTGTCCGCTGCAAGCCTTTTTGTATAGTCCCATAGGGTCACGCTGCTGACTTATTTAAAGGCCGCCATTGATGGTCAGGTAAGGATTTTGGTCTAAACGGACCTAGCGCCGACGATGCAACACCGAATTCACCTCGTTACCGTTGCAGTCATCTCCCCCACTGTAGACTTATTACCTAGATCGTTGCAGGAATCTATTTAATGACAAAAATCGCCATCGCAGGCACAGGCTACGTAGGTCTGTCCAATGCTGTATTACTCGCACAGCACTACGAAGTGGTAGCGCTCGATATCGTCGCCGACAAGGTAGCTATGCTCGAGCGAAGAGAGTCGCCCATTGATGATTCGGATATTGCCGACTTTTTGAAGCACAAGCCGCTGAATTTTCGGGCTACTCTGGATAAACAAGATGCCTACGGTGGCGCCGATTTCGTGATCATCGCCACGCCGACAGACTACGATCCTGAAACAAA
>SXGR01616623.1_pt1 | contig 16495 bp, 18 predicted proteins | sample 3174711 | NCBI WGS metagenome assembly SXGR01 (sample SAMN11356860, study PRJNA531348) | freshwater metagenome | isolation source: freshwater sample F1-60 | place: China: Fuxian Lake, Yuxi | collected 2017-12-25
CCAGCATCCCAACGAGCAGCCCCATCGGGATTTTGAGGATGCGGTAACCAATCCACAAGGTCGTCAGCGCGGTGACTGTTGTAATCAGTGAGCCGTCCATAAGAAAGGACACCGGGTTTTCATCCCGGCAACAGGGGTTCGACTCCCCTAGGGGACGCCATTTTCAGCGCGCATGGTCATCATGCAAGCAATGGCTAAGCGTCTTAAGCGTTGATCGCGATGAGAACGTCTCGCGATGGTGTTTAGTGCGTTTTCACTGGGTAACGACATCGGCAACGCGTTCTGGCGTTGCCACGTCAAGTCGATGCAGGGCCGCATCTTCCGACCAAGGACTATGGCCAATCTGAGGCAGGTACACCAACACAGACGTCCCCACCGCCGGTGCGCTCTCAAGCTCTAACCCACCACCCAATCCGGTAACAATTCCATAAACGGTGGCCAGGCCCAGCCCTGATCCTACACTCGGCGCTTTGGTGGTAAAGAACGGATCCACCGCGTGAGCAAGCACTTCCCTGGTCATGCCGTGACCACTGTCGATCACGGCAAGGCGCGCATACCGTCCGGGCTTCAGCCTATGTTTTTCCGCGACGTGCGGCGCAAACTCGATGGATTCAAGGCGAATCTGTAACGAGCCGCCTTCCGGCATTGCATCTTTGGCATTGGTGACAAGGTTTAGCAAAACCTGGTTGAGTTGGCCCTCAGCAATCGCCGCATGCACCGGACTTTCAGGCAGTACCTTCTCAAATCGAATCGCCGGGCCGAGTATTCTGCCGAACATTGTTGACCACTTAGTTATGGCAGCGGCGACATCAATCTGCGCGTGGGGGTTGTTAAGATCAGACGCAGCGCCCTTGCGTCCAAAAGTCATGAGGTGTGCGGCTAACCCACTCGCCTCGCCTGACGCACTAAGGATCGAAGTCTTCTCCGTGCTATCCGGCAACATTTCAGCGAAGCCGCGAATCACCATGAGCAGATTGTTGAAGTCATGCGCGAGCCCGGCCGCCATCACACCCAACCCTTCGAGTCGATGCGCTCGGGCTTGGCGCTCGCGAAGTTGTCGCTCCGGCTCGATGTCACGCGCGACGAACCACCACGGCTCGCCCCTGCCACCGTTTGGGCCGCGGTTGGCGCCTTGTTCGGCAAGTACACCAAACACATCTACCCAAACCCAACGACCTGATTTGTGCCAGAGCCTGAGTTCGGCGTGAAAGGACTCCCCGCGTTCGGGTCTGCCTAGGACTTCGACCAACGGCTGGTCTTCGGGGTGAAGCAGCGTACGCAATTTTTTCCCAACCAAGTCTTCTGCTCCGTATTCGAGCAGCGCTGCGACACCCGGACTGACATCAGTCACAACGCCACTGACGGTTTGCACGTGAGCAGGGAAGGTCACTTTGATGAAGCGATACATGGCGCTTTCCGCCTCCAACTGCAGACCTCTCGATACGCGCTCCTTGCGTACCGCAGTTTCGCGCATGGATTCCATGATCGAGGCACCCACGCCGACAACGATGGCGACAAGCCCGGTGGTCAGCGCAACGCCCGCGGAATAATCGCCCGGACGAACCCACTGCAAGCCAACCGCGGCACACCACAGGGTAATCAAGAGAACCCAAACCATTCCGGCAGTACTGCCCGTGATACCTGCGGCGACCAGAGGAATGACGATGGCGCCCATCACACCGAGCCCGGCGTCCGGCCCCCAATCCCAAACGATCTCGCAGAAGAAACAGACTACGAGCAAATGCGCCACCAGGCGAGGCGCGACCCCATTCAGGAGTAACAACAAAATAGAAGTGTGGATGACCAGTGTCAGCAGGAATGTCATTGCGGAGTCGTGATGCCCAATCGACCAGACCAACGCGGAAGCCACTGGGACTACGACGTTCGCTATGGCGATGGCGAAAACGATGAGAACGGATTGCCGCAACGTATCGGCGTCACCAAGACGCAGGCGTGCCGGCAAGAGACCTTCAATCGCGGTTGAGAGTCGTTCAACCAACGACATGAAAGTGAACCTCGCTTCTACGTGTTGAATTCGGATCAAACGAAGCCCGGCCGTATGCCACCTTCCATGGACTCTGAACCATCAGTAACGCCCTCCCGTTGCTTTCCGGTTCTTTATTTATGGAACCTCTTATTACTGTCTATTTCCGCCATAGATTCGTTAGTCGTCGCTCTGACAAAAAAATCCAATTAATCAGAGTTTCCTTAGGTCGACTCGAGAATACACCGCGCACCCAAGAACGTCAGCGCTGGGCCCACACAAGCCCAGTGTTTACAACAATCGACGTCGAAGACGTAGCGAACCGCGAATTCCCCTCTTGCCCTGGACCCTCGTTTTCCGGGAAAGTACCTGGCCGACGGACCTTCCGGTACACCCTATGCGCTACGCCATTGATCCTCACCAGAGCTGGTTGCCGCTTGAAGCTGCTGCTGCACGCGAGAACGATCCTCGCAAATCAGGGTTGATCCGCGAGGTCGCCCGTCATATGGAGGCTGAGATTAAAGGCCAGCTCGAACCGCTGATGGCGACGCTCACCACCGAACCGAAGTATCACTTTTGGGGTAACGGCACGCCTATGGTGTTGGAGGGGCGCGCGGCCGTTGCCAGTTTCTATTCGGGTATGTTCAGTACAGGCCGCCAACAGTTCGAGGTCGTGGTCGCCAAAGTGATGGCTTCGAGCGACAACGTCGTCACTGAGGGTCAGGTTAAACAGGTGAACCGAGGTCGCGACCTCAAAGCGGCGGGAATGTCAACGGTTGGCGATACCCGCATTGAAGACAACGATCTCTGGTTATCAAACGCACAACTGGTAACCGTGTGGCCCGCAGACACCGCTGGCAAACTGATCGGCGAAGATATCTACTTTGGCGTTAACCCCATGCAGACCTTGAGCAAGATCAGCGCTTCGGACCTGCCACCCTATTACAAACTCTGACTTTCACTTCCCGGAGATTTCATGAAAGCCGAATTGCTCGCCGCGCGCCTGCGGAAAGTTGAAGAACTACGCCCACTTATTCTCGAAGGGGGTGATCGCGCACAACAAATACGTCGTCTTCCCGATGACCTGGTCAACTCACTGATCGACGCGGGTTTCTTCCGCTTCGCATTGCCCGTGGAGCTGGGGGGCGAAGATGCCACGGCCACGGAGACCATCGAGATCCTTGAAGCCATTGCTGCGATCGATGCGTCGACGGCGTGGAACGTCATGCTGGGTTCCGAAATCAATGCGATGGCGGCAGGTGGCATGGACAAAGCCCTCGCCAAGGAAATCTACCTCGATAACCCGCGCGTGGTGATGTGTGGAGGTGGTGGTCCGGGATCCATACCGTCACGTGCCGAACGCCAAGCTGATGGTGGCTATAAGGTCTGGGGTCAGTCGACCTTTATCAGTGGCTGCCACAACGCATCGTGGTGTTTCATGGCTGCACCGGTGATGACCAACGGTGAGATAGAAAAACTCCCGAACGGAATGCCTAACTTCCGCATGTTTTTTATGCCGCGCGCCGAGTGGGAAATCGTTGATACCTGGGATGTCGGCGGACTCAGAGGATCAGGGAGTAATGATGTGCGTGCCAATGGCGCCTACGTTGCACCAAAGTATGCGGGTGTTGATCTGATGTCGCTGCCTGCGCACTACCCCAATCCGGTCTATCGCATGCCGGTGGCATTGCGTCTCTCGTACAACAAGGTTGCTGTGGCGCTCGGTGTAGCCAAAGGTGCCATCGAATCGTTTATCGATCTGGCCCAGAACAAGATTCCGATGATGGCAACTTCTACACTCAAAGATCGTCCCATCGCGCAGTTCCGTGTGGCCGAAGCCAAGGCCGATTTCCAGTCTGTGCGTGCCTATGTTATGGAAACCATGAACGTCATCCAGGATGAATTGAAGGCGGGTCGTGAACTGCCCTCGCCCAAAGCTACACAAGATGCGCGCCTCGCCTGCACTCACGGCGCTAACGTCTGCATGCGGGTTGTGGATCTTCTGCACAACACGGCCGGCACTACTGGAATGCGCATGTACTCACCGCTCGAGCGGAAACTACGCGACGCGCATGGCTGTGCGACCCACCGTTGGGTATCCCATCAGCTGTATCAGGACCTCGGTGCAATTTTGCTCGGGCATCCGGCATCACCAGAGTTTGAAGGGCAATCGGCACGCTGATTACACCGAAGTTCGTTGTTCGCACCTGCATGAGAGGCGGTCGAAGGGCCGCCTGATCTGAACGGAAGGCACTGTGGCTGTCATCATCACAACGGATCGAAACGGTGCTTTACATCACATCGAGGCACTGCCAGGACGATCAGTGATGGAAATTCTCCGCGCAGACGGTCTGCCTATCGAGGCGTTGTGTGGTGGGCAAGGTGCGTGTGCTACTTGTCACTGTTACATCGATACTGAGTGGCAGGCGCGGTTATCTCCACCTACGCAGGACGAACTCGACCTGTTGGCGATCCTCGACACCTGCAATAACGCTTCACGACTGACGTGCCAGCTCGTCTTCACCGACGCGTTGGATGGACTAACGCTAACCATCGCACCAGAGGGTTGATCATGAGCTCAACAACTGGAACCCGTGCCCTTTCCGGAAAAATCGCCGTTGTCACCGGCGCCGGGCGCATGCGCAGTATCGGTAGAGCCATCGCGCTCACCATGGCAGACGCAGGATGTGATGTTGTGATTACAGGGACCGGACGAGATCCGTCGCGATTTCCCGACGACGAAAAAGCCATCGGTTGGCGGGACATTGCATCGGTCACAGAAGAAATTGAAGCACGCGGCCAACGGGCTCTGCCCTTGATCTGTGACGCACGTGATCCGGCTGCGGTCGCACAACTGCTGGCCGATACACTGAAGACTTTTGGCCGCGTCGACTTCGTCATCAACAATGCGGGAGCTGCACGCGGCAACGATCGCAAACCGGTGGTCGATTTGGCAATCGAAGATTGGAAGCAGGTCCTCGATGTGAACCTCAATGGTTCGTTCTACATGTCGAAGGCTTTCGCGAACCAGCTTCTCAAGCAGGGACATGGTGGCGCGATCATCAACATTTCATCCATCGCTGGAAAAATCTTTGGCGCGAACACCGCGGCTTACGCGGCAAGCAAGGCCGGTATTCACGCGTTGACTGCGTGTATGGCCAATGAGCTCGGACCTCACAACATCCGCGTCAACGCAATTTGTCCGGGCATCATCGACACCTTCCGTATGGACGATCTCGGCCGCGGCGAAAACTGGAACGCCATGATTCGCTCTCGGGTTCCTCTAGGGCGTGCCGGGACTGGCGCGGATGTGGCTCACATGGTTGTCTTTCTCTGCAGTCGTGAAGGCAGCTGGATTACTGGCCAGGCGTATAACGTCGATGGCGGTACCGTTGTGCAACACTAAGGAACCTCGGATTAGTGTCTATTTCCGCCTCCCCCTTTTGGGAGCAGCGCGCTTCGTTTGTCGTCGTTCTGACGAAAAGATCCTGTTAATCAGAGATTCCCTAAAGTGCTACAGCATGCGTTTTCTTCGGCCATGACTGGAGCAGCAGGAAGGGAGTGAACACCGCTAGCCGGCATTTTTGCTGCTGAAGGTGAAGGTGAAGGTGAAGGTGAAAGTGAAGGTCAGTACAGGCTCAACCGCGCTCCATCGCCTCTTCAACCATGAAGTCATAGAGCGATTGCGCGACTCTTAGAGGGTGGCGAACTTCCATCGGCGGCAGAAAGTGTCGACCGTGCCAGACAAACATCACGCGATCCCGGGCACTGTCAGACACTTGAGAGGAAGGTCGCTTAGGTGCGCTCCGCAGTGTCTTGTGCGTTGTATCACTTGGGTTTGACGTTGCCGACTCCGGTGGGGACCCAGCCGGTTTCTCTTGATCCGCCTCCACACGTGCACGCCGTGCCGATTCGGCTTCGGCATCTTTACCTACTCCTAACTGGCTACGCAGCAGCGCTAGCGTTTCATCAGAAGCCCGCAATCCCGTCGCCGCCCGTGGCGGAACGGGAATGGAAGGCGTTGAAACACCTGCACGCAGACGCATGTTAGTCGCTGGCTTGCGAATAGGATCCGTCAGCAAAGTCGCAATCACGACATCTACTGGATCTCGCAAACGTCCGCCGACGTGCGAAATCGGACTGGCCACGCGTCCGGGTTTCTCTCCGCTGAGGTTTGCCTCGACACGCTTCTCGAGTTCATCGCCTACAGCAGCAGCTGGTTTTGCCGCAGCGATATCCACTGCACCTTCGTTATCTTCTCCTATCAAGTCCGCACCGAGGCCGATAACCCGGGTTGCTGCAACCGTTACCGCAAGCGCGGCGCCAGCAGCCGTAGTCCCCCAAGTTGGCGTCTCTAACGGAGCTGTTAAGTCGCTGGCGACCACTTCTTCAGCGACAATAGCTTCTGCCTGTGCGAGTCCCGACTCTGGAATCAATTCCACTGGGAGTGAAGTCTCCACTTCAACCGTCGCGAGTGGCAGTTCCTCGACAACCAACGATGGAATGGTTGCCTCGGCTTCCACAACCTCTTGCCCCGATGGAGTGGCTTCTACCGATACGGCTTCTACCGATGTAGGTTCGGCCACCGTCAAATCAGCCAGCATGGCTGCAGTAACCACCTCGCTGCCAACAACATCAATCTGTGACGAATCGATCGACATAGCGACGGGTTCTACAATCGGAACGAGACCGGTCAAGTCAGACGCCGGCGTCGGGCCTCGCGGCTCTCCAATCCGGATTTCTTCCTGAAGTTCCGCCAATTCTGGAGCGACCTCAGGAATCAAAGGTTGAGTTGAGCGCGCGGTATTGGCTTGCCCGAGTACAACGGATCCGAGCTGCTCCAACGCATCCATCGTCGCTGCCGCTTCCCCTTCAGCTTCGACAGCCTCAAGGATGTTCTCGAGTTCAGCGACGTCCACGATCGGTGCTGCCGTTTGAATTTCCGCTTCAACGATCTCGACCGTTAACGCAGAGTGTTCATTGTGGGGAATCTCTACTGGGATACGTAACGCATTGACGAACGCCCGCGCGGCCGCGGTAGCTTCATCGACGCGGATTGAAGCGTTATGGGGCGCTTGAGCGTCGCGCGCTTGGACGGCCTCTGGTGTGCCGTGCTCAGGAGCACCTGCGGCTTGCTCGGGTCCACCGCTCACCACCTGCTTGGACACCGTAGCCATCAGTGCCGAGTCCGATTGGCCAGTCTCCGGTTGGGCAGCCTCGGGTTGGGTAGCCTCGAGTTGAGTAGGGTCCGTCAGCATGATCAACGGTGTTTCGTCGTTCAGGTCGGCCTGCGCCAATTCGGCACCGAGAATCGTCTCTTCGATCGGCGTAAAGCTTGGTTCGATCCGTTGCCCTGGTGTTCTGCCTTCTTCCAGTGCAGTGAGCCGTTCAGCCAAGGAAACACGCTCTGCAGCGCCGCGCCTTGCATTGACAGCCGATGGCGTCATGCGGCCCAGAACAAACGGACCTGACTCTGCGGGCAAAGCACGAGCAACGGCTCGCCGTACGGTTCTCGCTTTATGACTCGTGCGCCTTGTTTCATCCCGGTACGGCGTACTGAGCCAGAGCTCCGCGAGGTTGTAACCGAGACCAGCAATCAACACCGAGATGAGCAACGGGCTGGGAGTCGAAATAGACGCCAGAATGTAGACAGCGTAAGCCACGAGGATGAGGACATTGAGCGCGATCAACAGGGCGACGCGGTTTCTCTGCCTTTCGCTGGTGATCGGCATAACTCGAGTAGGTGTCTTTTTTGGGATACCAGCCGTCAATATGTCAGTAGTCTTTACTTTATTTGTATATTTTACTGCTTATATGGTACTTTCGGACTTCGGAAAGTTACCTCCGCGCTCTTTCGAACACACTTCTGTTTCAGCCGTCGGCCATGTCCAAAAGCTCCTTCGCCGCTTGGACTTGCTCGAGCCAAAACCACCCTGCGACAACCAGGATCAGCACGCTGATCGCGAGTGCGATCACTTCCTGGTACTTCATGACCCCGCCCTCACGAAAAGCCAATCCATCTTCCCGACGCAGCCACCGTAAACCAGGTCACCAATGAACTCAGTGCAATCAGGGTTCGGCTGATGGGGCGGAGCGTATCGGGATCGTTACCTAGCAATGGCCTGCGAATGGCGTATACGAACAGCACGCCAACGAGAAGCGCGATCATTTTCACCCAGTACATCTCGTTGTAGAACAGCTTCATGGCCACCGCTGAACTCATGAAAATGCCCGTCAGTACCAGGGCAAACAGTGCGATATCGAAGGCTCTGTAGGTCGGTCGCAGAACTTTCGCTGTTGGAATGTCGGTCATGAGAACTCCGAGCAACCGCAAGTCACCAAGGATGACGACGCCACCCAACACCGCCATGGCCAGGAGGTGGAACATCTGTACCACTGCAAACACGCCGCCATAGGACTTGGAAATCTCAGCGAGGAAGGAGGTATCGAGCCAGGTGAAGAGTGGCAAGAGATCCATGAACGTCACCCAAGGTCCGCAGGATTTACACACCCTGCCGCCCATTGCATGAGTTCGCTTAACGGTTTGTGGCAGTCATACCAGTCGTAGGCGATTGCCCTCCCCGTAAAGACAACGCCTGCCCAAAAAATCAGCGAACGCAGAGCGCCTCGTCGGATATCCGGCGGCGGACTCAGGTCGTTGGCCCAGGTGTCTGCCGATGCCAGCATGCGGCGCCTGAACAGCCAGGCATTCACGCCCGCGGCAATGAGCAAGACGACCTTGATGCGAAACCAGATGCTTTGGGTAGTACGCACAGGAATCGCGTAATAAAGGACGAAGCCGGTGATTACCATCACGACGAAGCCCAGCATCATCGGTTTATCGAGTCGCGCCGCAAGATCGGCGGCTGACACGTCCCGGAATAGAATACCGAGCATGCGTAGATCGATGATGAACAACATGCCTAGAAACACGGCGAGCGTTAAAACGTGGGTCGTTTCAATCCAGGCGTAGGTATAGATAGACTCGTGCAGTCCGATGCTCCATTCCAGCGCGGCAAAAAATTGCGCGAGTTGTAGCAGCCATTCATTGAGCACGTTGATCAGGTCCTCGGCCAGTCACCTCGCATATCGATGACCAGTTTACCCATGATGCGGCCCGCAAGCTGCTCGGTCAGCGCTTCGCGAACTTGCCTGAGCGGACGGGATACCACAGGCGGTGGTGCGAGTTTTCCGGATTCTATGAGCGCGAACAGCTTGCGAGCCAGTCGAGGGGTCAGTGACGCATCAGCACGTGACTCACCACCCCAGTCCACCCCCACAATGCTGCAGCGTTTCAGCAGTACAAGATTCAGTGCAATCGAAGGAACGGGACCACCGGCAAACCCAACCACCAGAAGACGCCCTCCGGGCGAAAGGCTTCGAAGTGCAGGCTCCGCGATGGAACCACCGACTGGATCAAAGACGGCATCGAGTGATCGCCCTCTGAGTACTTCCTTCAGCCGATCCCGCCAGGTTGGATCACCATAACAAACGCCCTCATCCGCACCGAACCCTTTTGCGGCTTGAACCTTTTCGGGTGTCGATGCGGCGGCGATCACCTGCAAACCCAAGGCTTTCGCCACCGCGATAGCCGCACTACCGACCCCACCACTGGCACCGAGAATCAGCACCGATTCCGCAGGTCGTAGCTTGCCACAATCATCGAGACCATAGAGCGCAGTGGCGTAGTTAAGGAGAAGCCCAGCTGCTTCGGCGCTCGAAAGGCCTGAGGGGACGGGATAACAGCCGGCAGAAGCCACTGCGATGTGTTCCGCAAACACCCCGGAAGCCAAGCCGAACACACGCTCACCAAGCTTCGGAGAACTTACGCCTTCACCCTGCGCAATGATCTCACCGGCGAATTCATTGCCCGGGACAAACGGAAGCGAAGGCTTGATCTGGTACTTGCCCTGAATGAGCAGGCCATCGACGTAACCGACCCCGACAGCATCAACCCGGATCAGGACTTTGCCAGGTCCGGGTGTGATATCGGGTAATTCGCTGACCTCAAGGTCTGCGGGAGGACCGAAGACCTTGCAGGTCAGTGCACGCATGGGTCAGTCGTCGCCGCCCATAAAGCCGAGAATGTGCAGCAGGCTGGTAAAGAGGTTATAGATGGATACGTACAGCGACACGGTGGCCATGATGTAGTTGGTCTCACCACCATTCACGATGGCTTGTGTCTGCCACATGATCATGCCGCACATGAGCAGCACAAAGAGAGCGGAGACTGCAAGGGACAACATCGGCATCTGGAAGAAGATGGCGACGAGGCCGAGTACGAATGCCGTAAGTACGCCAATCATCAGAAATGGGCCGAATCTCATCATGTCCGGCGCCTGAGCACTGCGGGCATAAATCGACAAACCAATAAAGGCAATGGCTGTGGTTCCAAACGCCGTTGCGATGATCTGGGATCCGTTGGGTAACCCCGAGTACATATTGAGAATAGGACCGAGGGTATAACCCATGAAACCGGTCAGCGCGAATACGGACAGAAGTCCCCAGGCGCTATTTGCTAACTTGTTGGTAAGGAACAACAAGCCAAAAAAACCACCCAGCACAACGAAGATGCCGGGACGTGGCAGATCCAGCGCCATGGTCACGCCGGCGACGATAGCGCTGAACACCAGCGTCATCGCCAACAGCTGATAAGTCTGCCTCAGTACCTTGAGCCCTGCGGCTTGATCACCATAAGCGGCATCAGACCACTGCGCTGCGCTATCCCTGATGGGAACCGGATTGTCACGTTCGGCCATGTTGAACCCCTTCTTCGGTTAAACGTGGCCCAACGATACCACGGCCAGGTACGAAGACCAGCCGGGATACTGGATCAATTTGTAAGGTCCGATAGAAGGATCGACAACACGAAAGACCCGCGCTAAACCACTGAAGAACAACCCGACTAGGCTTCGAAAATTGGTCGGAGTGAGAGGAATTGAACCTTGTGCCCCGCAATTCTAGGCAATTTCTGGCAATCCCTGGCAAGGAAAATCAACCGGTTACATTGCTTAGCCATGCGAGGGATTGCAATCGGGGGTACAAAACGGGGGACAAGATTGAAACCCTCCGGCTGCTTCGACGCCCTCTGAAAGGTCCTTCAAGCTGACAACGATCAGGAGCCCGTCCGTGGTCTATGCCCGCCAGGCCAACGTGACTACCGGACCGCAGCAGATCAACAACGGGGTCACGCGGGAAATCGAGTCTGAGCAAACCCAACTTTTGGAGGAGGAGCATGGCGAACGGCTGGACACCGGAACGACGCGCAGCACAAGCAGCTTTGATTCGTCGTTGGAAACCGTGGGAGCAGTCAACCGGACCAAAGTCTGACGAAGGTAAGGCTCGCTCGTTGATGAGGGGCTTCAAGGGAGCACAACGGCTAGTTCTGCACGAACTCAGGCAGCTCATGCGCGATGCCGATGAAACGAAGAAGGCTTTTATCTGCAGAGCCTCCAAGAACCCAGCGCCGACGAACACGTACCGCCACTCACACTCTCTATCGTTATTCGGCTGCGATATGCACATTCCAACAATAGGGTGAAAACTATTCGATGGGCCTAGTTGTAGCTCACCTTGGCCATTGTCCTTCAGTCCTCAGAAAATCTCCCTGTACCATCACATAGCTCCCCATGTGTGCCTGGTTCGTCCGCCGAATTGGAATGGCTTACGATTTGGGAGCGACTTCTACGGAAGGGAAGTATTGAGCCGTTTGCTCGGAATTCTGGAAGAGCGGGCTTCCACATCCGGCTTTGTGGCTGCGTAGGGTGGTGTACGTGGAAACGATGCAGGGTCACCGTCCGCAGACAACCTGTGCTCGTTCAAAATCTCTCATCTTCTCATACCACTTTTGTCCAGATTCCGGTGAAGCTACACAGCCAGCAGCAAGTGATGCTTTAGATTCGGAATAGGTGAAAAAGATATGAATCGATATATGCCCCTACTGATTCTCTTATCAACGACATTGCTGCTGACCAGCTGCGACGCTCTCGGACTAAAATCAAAGATTACAAAGTGTGATGACCCGACCGCGCTCGAACTGACGGCTAATCTCATCAGATTAAACTTAGGGTACATTGCCAACCACTCTCTCGCCACTACTGAGATGATCCTAAACCAAGGGGTTGATAAAGAAGTTGGCAAAACATCTTGCGTCGCATCCTTCGTCTTTACGAGCCCATCGAAGAAGCCAACAACAGACACTTGTAAGTATGTTTCCCGCACGGGTTACGAGCTTCAGAACGACACTACGGGCCAATTGGTATCAACCATTACGGAGGTCGGTCCTTCTTCGTGCGTTAAATTCACTACGGGCGAAATTGTTGAATGGTTCCAGAAGGCAGCGCGTCAGGGAAATGCAGATGCGCAGTTCAACCTCGGGTATATGTACGCCACAAGCGATGGTGTTGCGAAGAACGACGCCGAAGCGGTCAAGTGGTGGCGACTCGCCGCAGATCAGGGGAATGTGGGTGCGCAATACAACCTCGGGGTGATGTACGCCAAGGGAGAGGGTGTTGCGGAAAGCGCTGTCGAAGCCGTGAAATGGTTTCGACTCGCCGCAGATCAGGGGAATGCGGATGCGCAATCCAACCTCGGTTGGAAGTACGCCAACGGTCTGGGTGTTGCGAAGAACGACGCCGAAGCAGTCAAGTGGTACCGCTTTGCGGCGGAGCAGGGAAATGCGGATGCGCAATTCAACCTCGGGGTGAAATACGCTACGGGCTCGGGTGTTGCGGAGAGCAAAGTTGATGCGTACTTTTGGTACAACCTCGCCGCAGCGCAAGGACTGGCTGACGCAAAAACTAACAACGAAATAATTGAGAAAGAGATGACCCGCGAGCAGATCGCCGAAGCGCAGCGAAGATCAGCGGCTTGGAAGCCGAAGAAGTAGCAGATTAGGGATGAAACAGATATGAATCGATATACGCCCCTGCTGTTGCTCCTGGCGGCTTGTTACTCAACCGCGCTTGCGGAATCGCCAAGGCTCTATAACTGTTCGCCGAAATCCTGGACGGTATGTGCGGACGGGGATTGCCAGTCGGGTCGCGGTAAGATGACGATAGTTCTTATGGCGGGCGAGAACTCGGTGCCGACAAAATACGGCGGCAAAGTTGTAGACAAAGCGCCTGCACCGGCAGCAGACATGTCCACAATAGATTACGTAGAACTTGCAAAAAAATACGGCGGCAAAGTTGTAGGCTCAGCGCCTGCATCGGCAGCAGACATGGCCGAGGTCGCATTTGAACAAGATCAGCTCCAAGAAGCGCTGGTATCGCGGTGTGACGAGAGCGGCTGTACGACTCTTGTCGTCGAGGTTGTTCAGTCGGGAGTGATGCTGAAAGCGGCGAGTGCCAAGAGCGGTTATCTGCTGGTTATCAATACTCTCGACGGGGCGTTTACCGAGATAGCCACCCTTCTGACTACAGCCTTTATAAAGTCGGGTGTCTGCGTTAGGTGAGTTGCGTTTAGCCAGCCGTTCGCTTTTCTACCAACACCCACGCTCGCGATCGCTTCAGCAGTTCCTTCCGCTGTTGGTCTGACAGCCCTTCGACTTCGTAGACCTCAAGATCCTTCATCGACCGCCTGAAAGTCCCAAGCAGCTGCTTCGCCTTGTGCGGGGGCAGCGGCTTCGGGGTCATATTGCCCACCTGACGGCGAGCTCATCGGCGACCTTTTGATCGGTGAGAATCTGCTGCGCCACTTCTGTCGCACCTAGACGATAGATTCTGCCCTTTGACACACCCACTCGGTCAGCGGCTTCGCCAATCAAGCGGTCCATATCCGCAGTGATGCGCAGTGAGGTGGTGATGTTCTTGATGGTGGGATTTGCTCTTGGCATATTGAGAAGACCTCATTGGTGTGACGGAATAGTGCTTGAGTATTTAGTCAGCAGTTCGCACTGAAGCAGGATCATTCGAGCGAGGATCGATTGCCGAACCGACTCAGAGTCGCCGAGTGAGTTGCCCACCATTCGGTCGTAGAGTTGGCGAAGTTCGGTGAGTTCTTGTGCTTTGACGGTTGCCGCTGACGGCTGAGGCGGCGATGAACTGAGTAGACGCAGTTTCATTCGGTGAACATCTCGCTCAGCGAACTCACCGACTCTGACGGCGCTTTTTGCGCGGGCTTTGGCAGCTTATCGTTCCGAGCGTTCGGCTTAAAAAACACGGAACGGATTGCCTGCTCGTTCCTAAAGGGTTCCAAAACCCTCCGTATACTTTCGCTTGCCTAACCGTTTACGCCGCCAATAGCCCCTTGGACTTGAGCGTGTGAAAGGCTGTTCCGACCCCACAGCGGAGGGTCTGACTGATCTTCTTGGGGCTCATCCCCTTCTTGTACAGTTCCACGATGGCGGCTCGGGTCGAGTCAGTCACTGAACTCGGGCGACCGATTTTCTTCCCCTCCCTACGAGCGCGCTCAACGCCTAGTTTGATGCGCTCTCGGATCAGATCACGCTCGAACTCAGCAAACGACGAGAACACGCCGAACATCAGCTTTCCAGAGGGGGTCGTGGTGTCGATGGCTTGTTGGTGGAAGTAGATTTGGACGCCTTGGGCGTGAAAGTCGTTCACGGTGGTGATCAGGTGCTGAAGCGAGCATTCCGGGGTACAAACGGGGGTACAAACTAACCAGATCTAACGTAAATAACTTTGTAAATCAATGGGATAATTGGTCGGAGTGAGAGGATTTGAACCTCCGGCCCCCACGTCCCGAACGTGGTGCTCTACCAAGCTGAGCTACACTCCGAGGGCTTTTGAGAACCCACTACGGTGAGGTCACCGGTTCAGCGGGGCGCGTAGTGTAGTGGGCGATCCCCCCCGCCTCAACCTTCAGCGCCACCATCGCAACCTGTCGGACCGGCGCTAGATTGAGCACCTCTTTTTTTAACTTTAAGCTGCTCGCACCCCTCTACTACCTTTTAAGGCCACAGCATGGGCTCGTTCGACATCACCGGGCGCCATATCGCCATCACCGGCGCTTCGTCGGGATTTGGTCACCATTTCGCCGGCGTACTCGCCGCACGTGGCTCCAGAGTTTCCCTCGGGGCAAGGCGGGTCGATCGTCTTGATGCACGTGTCACCGAAATTCGAACTGCAGGTGGTGAGGCTGCCCCATTCGCGCTAGACGTGCGTAACGCCGCGAGCATCCATGCGTTCATCGACGCGTCAGAAAGAACTTTCGGACCCATCGATGTATTGATCAACAACGCCGGTGTCGAAGCGGGCGCCAAGACCTACAACATGATTGATGAAGACGATTGGGATTTTGTCATGGACACCAACGTCAAAGGCGCCTGGCTGACCTCGAAGGCCTATACCGAACGGGTCATCAATCACAAACGTAGCGGCGGTAACATCGTCATGATCTCGTCCATTACCGACACACGAACCATCAAAGGACAATTTCCTTACGCGGTATCTAAAGGGGCTGTCACGCGCATGACCGAGGTCATGGCCCTGGAGGCGGCGAAGTGGAACATCCGCGTCAATGCCCTCGCTCCGGGATACATCCTCACTGACGTCAGCCGTCTGCTGCTCGAGAGCGACCGGGCACCGGAATTCATGAAGGGCATTCCCATGCGACGGTATGGTGAATTTGACGACCTTGACGGCCCACTCTTGCTGCTCGTATCGGACGCCAGCCGTTATATGACGGGATCAGTTGTCGTCGTTGATGGCGGCCACATTTGCGGCTCACTCTAAAAAAACAACAGGAAAAGCGTATGTCCACGATCCGACCGTTCTCGATCAACATCGAGGCTGATGCCATTGCTGATCTAAAGGCGCGCCTGGCGCGCACGCGTTTTCCAGAAAAGGAAACTCCGGAAGACTGGAGCCAGGGAATTCCCCTCGCCTACGTGCGTGAACTTGTCAACTACTGGAAGGACACGTACGACCACACCCGGCTCGCGACTCGGCTAAATGCGTGGCCGAACTTCATCACGGAAATTGATGGCCTCGATATTCACTTCATCCACATCCGCTCCACGCACAAAACAGCCCGTCCGCTGATCCTCACCCATGGGTGGCCTGGCTCGGTAGTCGAGTTCTTGAAAGTGATAGAGCCACTAACTCAACCAGAAAAGTTCGGTGGCTCGGCGAAAGACGCCTTCCACGTGGTCTGCCCTTCCCTCGCCGGCTACGGCTTTTCAGGCAAACCCACGAAGCCCGGTTGGAACGTCCAGAAGATGGGCAAGGCCTGGGGTGAGCTCATACAACGGCTGGGTTATGGCGCGTTCTTTGCCCAAGGCGGTGATTGGGGTGCCATCGTCACCACCCATGTCGCGTTACAAAACCCAACCACCTGTAAGGGCATTCACCTCAACATGGTGATCGCTCCACCTGATCCGGAAACGATGTCGAACCTGACTCCCCTCGAACAGTCGGCACTCGCGGGCATGAAGCACTACCAGGATTGGGACAGCGGTTATTCGAAGGAACAAAGCACGCGACCACAAACGGTGGGTTACGCCTTAGTCGACTCACCAGCGGGCCAACTCGCCTGGATCATGGAAAA
>SXGR01567745.1_pt1 | contig 16491 bp, 12 predicted proteins | sample 3174711 | NCBI WGS metagenome assembly SXGR01 (sample SAMN11356860, study PRJNA531348) | freshwater metagenome | isolation source: freshwater sample F1-60 | place: China: Fuxian Lake, Yuxi | collected 2017-12-25
TCTCGAAAATAAGCAGGGTTTTTTCGTTCGCCGGTTCAACCGCCGGGCCTCCACCCGGGAGTGTCCGCACTGCAATGAGGTGATCGCCTACACCGAAGAAAAGATGGTGGATACGTCACTTGTGGCGGACATGATCACCTTTGCGGTGCGCGATGCGTACGACATTGCGGTGGTGTTTTCCGGCGACTTGGATTTGGCGCCGGGCTTACAGGCGGCACATGCCCTCGGCAAACGTGCCTGGATTGCGACGTTTGGTGAGAGCGGGCTGTCTCGGTCGTTGACGCGGGCGGCCTGGGGCACGATCGACCTGCTGGAACACATCGATTCCTTTTCGTTTGCGGACTTGGCGACGGCGCCAGTCGAAAAGATCCCCGAGACTCCGGAAGAAATCGATAATGAGATGCTCCGGGAGTTGCGTCGAGCGCAGGCTCACTTTGCGGCGGGCGGGGGCTTTGTCGGCGCGCATTACTTTATTCATCGGTGGAAAGGGCATCATATCCCCGATGCACCGGAACTTCGCCGACAATCGTTGCAGCGGTTGATGGGTACCCACATGGTGGAGACCTACGTCAGCGACGGAAAGACGGCGTTACGTGCTGTTTCTGAAGGTGGCGAAGTCGAGGACTTTGCCGAAGGCGAGCCAGGGCCTCCGTTGGAGTTGGCCGTCGACGAGGCCCTTCAGACCTTGCCCACCACGCTTCCACCGAAACCGGTCATGCCGCCCACCACGCGGACCGTGTCCCCTTCGATGCCGCCGACGGTCACCGTGCGGAGGGCTGCTGCCCCGAAAGAGGTGGTAGTCCGCGCGGAAGAGGACGAAACGGTAGAGGTGCGGTTGTCCGACACCATGAAGCGGATGCGCCGCCAAGTTCCGGACGAGTAGATAGTAAATCGACTGATAGTCATTCGACTTGACTATTTGTGATTACCAGCCGAGTGCTTTCGCCGCTTGAGATGCGGTGTGTGCGCATCGGACCAGGGTTTCTGCATCCAAGAGGCTAAGGCGGAGCACGATCCCGCGGTCGTCCACCGTCAGGAGGCCCGTGTTTTGTAGCTCAAACAAGGCGCTTCGAGCCTGGGGATTGAGCCGCTCCACCACCTCGCCGGGGTGCCAACCCTTGATGACAAAAGCGGCATCGAAGGCAGGTTCTCCGACTTGGATGTCTTGTCCCACGCTCCAATAGCCATCGGGTTCCGTCTGGGGCCTCAATAGGAGCCCAAGTGGCGGGTGCGCTTGAAAACCGAGGCTTAAGCTCGCGGCATAGCCGTCGCCTTCGCGGCGGGCGCTGATGCGCAGCGGACGTCCGTCGAGGTCGCCGGACATGCCGGGAAGCCAGGGTTCGAAACGGATGTTTAATGCATGCGCGCATTTTTCCCAGCTTTCCAGGAGTGGCTCGAGGGCGGTCGGCGGGGCCACCTCCAGACGCGCTGCCTCCAGGGCTTCTGCGGTGGCCAGCATCGACTGGATCAAGTCTTGAAGCTCATCTTCACGGGCTAACGGCTGCGTCAGCCAGACCTGCACGTCCTCGTCCGTTACCACGATGTCGTTCCAGCGTTTCACCAAGGTATGAACCGTCTGTCTGACGCTTGGCGTGAGTAGCGCTTTGACGCGGCTTTCGTCGTCACCGTGCAGTTGCAGCAGCCGATCGAGATCGAGGTCGCCAAACGGTCGCTGTGGACCGCGACGACGAATCCAACGGGCCGCCCGTCCTTTTCTGTGGATGTGTAGGCCGAGGGAGAGTGGACGCTCAAAACTGATCACGCCGCGCACGTCCGTGTGGCGAGACGTGCCGTAGCCTTCCATGACCTCGCCGACCCAAATTCGGCGTCCGTGCAAGTGTCCGCGGATGGACAGCCCCCGGGTATCGACCTCCATGCCCAGCAATTGTGCGACATTTCGATAGGTCGATGCTACGGAAAGCTGGCGAACGCCGCGCCGTATGCCCGCAGCGATGGCGCCCACCGTGAGAGCCACCCCTGCGAACAGGCAAAAGATGGGGAGGAGAGTATCCACGCTAAAACGCGATGACGGTACCGGCGCTGACCTGCGGCAGGAAACCGGCGCTTCCCACTTGAGGTTGCACGATCGACCAGTCTTTCCCGTACCAGGCGCCAGCGGAAAGGTTAAGGTTAAAGCCGAAATTCCGCACCACCATCAGGTCCACGCCGCCGCGAACCCGGCCGCCTACTGCGATGGAGGGCTTGTTGTCCGCATCGTAGTAGTAGGGTGCGAAGATCACGTCAGCGCCGATGTACGGCTTGGCGATACCATTTCCGAATTTGTATACCGCCCCCACGTTGACGGGGTAGATGAAGTTCCACTGGGTGATGACCGTCAATCCTTCAGGATCTCCGGGCATTTGCCGCCTTACCGAGTAGACCTCCACACCGCCCAGGAGGTAAAGCGACTTTACCGGCGAAACGGCCAATTCGCCGCCCGCAGTGATGAAGTTGAATCCGAAGTACCGGCTGTATCCGCCGCGAAGGGCGATCTGTACGCGGGTGGGCGCGAGAATCTTCTTTGAACCGCTATTTCCGGTGCCCGCACTTTTCTTTGGTGGTCCGTCGAGCTCTTCCTCTTCGTCCAAGTCCTCTTCGAGCTGCGCTTTGGACTTCTTCACTGGAACTTCCGCGTCCAGGTCATCCAATTCCTCTTTTTCCAATTCCTCTTTTTCCAATTCCTCTTTGGGGGCAACGACTTCGGCTTCGCGCGGGAGGGTCTCCGTGTCCTCCACTTCTTCGAGGGCGGATGCTCCGAACTGGATGGTGTCCTCGATTTCTTCGATCGAGCCGGGGGCTCCGAAGGTGATCGCCGAGGGATCAAAATCATCCTCGGGTGGAGGGGTGACCACCCCTTCGCGACGGCGTGCTTCTTCAATCTTGGCCGTCTCGGCGGCTTTTCGTCGCTCTTCGGCAGCTCTGGCGTCCGCGATCCGTTGCGCTTCCAACGCTTTGCGCTCTTCGGCCATGCGCTGTTCTTCGGCGATACGGGCGTCTTCTTCGGCTTTTCGTCGGGCTTCCGCAGCGCGCGCTTCCTCTTCCTCCTTCTTTTTCGCGGCGGCGACGCGAGCGGCTTCCTCTTCCTTCTTCTTTGCGGCGGCGGCTCGGGTTTCCTCCTCTTTCTTTTTTACCGCGGCGGCACGTTCTTCTTCCGCCTGCCGCTCGGCAATTTCCTTTGGATCTTCCTTTTCGTCCAGATCCTCGAGATCGAGATCATCCAAGTCGGTGCTGCGGGCTCGTGGCTTGGAGTCCTCGATTTCGAGGTCATCGTCATCTTCTAGCGAGCGCTTGGCTGGAGCGGGATCTCGTGCGACCACCTCCTCTGGAGTGGCTTCGTCGGTCAGAAGCTCTCGGACCACGCCGTTCATCTTATCAGCGAGCTTTTCCGCGGATCCGGGCAGTGCGAAGTTCTTGCGGCGCACGGTTTTGCCCGTCTTAGTGTCGAAAAGCAGGAGATCCAGGGAATAGCTGTCGCCGCCGCCGGTCAGATTGCCGACGATGAGTTGATCGGCGCCGCTTGATTTGGCGATTTCTCCGAGACAAGACGGCAACGACATGCAGCGTTCAGTGAGGGCTGCAGGTTTGGGCACTTCGATGACGCGATCGATGTTCGCCATGAAACTCAATTCAGAGGCAAGCAACGACGTGACATTGGTGGTGGCCTTGGGTTCCGGGCCGAGCATGGGGGCGAGTGCCACGGAACCGGCGTTTGCCCATTGAGGGAGAACCAGGGCCGCAATCAAGAGAACCGAACTCAACCGACGCATGTGCATGCTCGCGTCCAAACAGCAGAATGCTGAACGGGTCATGGTCGCTCAGCTTGTGGATGGGGATCAAGTAATTTCCATGACAACCCGCGCTGTGTGCGGTTCCATGAACTCTTTAGGGATCCGTTATTCGGCGAACAGGCCCGCCCACCAGGTTTCAAAATCGGGCGTGCGGACGACCGCCTCCAGGCGGCGGGTCACCAATTCGGTGGTGGTTGCCGTCCATACCTCGTGAAGATCGACTTCGGTCAGCCAGGCGCCGAGGGTTCCGTCTCCGGCAGAGTCCAGAATTTTGCTGATTCGAGCTTCCATGTCGTCAACGAAGGACGGCTCAGCAAGCGTGGACCGGATGGCACCGATCACCACGTCGACGAGTTCCTCCGGGCGCAGCTTGTCCGCCTCCAACGCGAGTTCCTTGACTGGCGTGTCCAGAAGGACATCGAGCACGGCCACGCGAAGATCGCCGAAAGCGGAGGTATAATTCGGATCGGCTAGGTGACGCGAAATGCCCTTGATCGCTTCGCCGCTGGTGGATGCTACGAATTCGCGGATTCGGCCATGAACCGCATGTTCGAGCTCCTCGGCGACCGCTCCGACAATGTTCTCGGCGACGCCGCCTAGGTTTTCGGCGACACCACCCAAATTATTGACCATGCCGCCCAGAAACCCCCGTCCTTTGCGGGCAGCCCGCATGCCGAGGCTTCCGAGCCCGGTGGCATCCATGGATTTGAGGCGTTTTTGGAACCGAACGAGGGTGTCTTCGAGAAGCTCGGCTACCAGGGTGCGAACCGCGGGTTGATCGATGATCCGGTGCACCAGTTTTTCGTCCGGAGACCAGGGACGTGAAAGCACCTGGCGCAGCGGCGCTTCGGCTTCCTTGGGCATCCAGTGACGAAGCGGTCGCGTTTCGTCTTTCCATTGGCCGCGGGCTTCCTCGATCCTCGAAGCGACCCATTTTCGGGCGTGTTCCCCTCGTGAAACGGCCTCAAGAGCGGTGGTCACTTGGCTCGCGATCCATCGGGCGGATGCGACATTTTTGATGGGCGTATTGGTTGTTTCCAGCACGACCAACCGAGCCAACTGCCGAAGGGCAGCGCCATCGGGATGTTGGAGGCGATCTAAGGCGCGTTGCGCGGACGGATCCATTTCGTCAACCAACTTTACTATAAGGTGAAGCCCGCGCCAACCACCCAGGAAATCCCCACCGCGCCACTCTGGGCATGGTTGTGGGGAAGAAGCGCGCCGTCTTCCTTAACACGTCCGACGTACACATTGACTTGCTGCCCGGACACCCAAGGTGCGGTCCAGGTCGCGCCCGGAACGGTGAACGCGCCGTCGTCGTTCATCGCGCAAGTGATCACTTCAACCAGTGTTCCGCTTGAGTTGTACCGGTTGAATTGTGCCAGAACGTAGTCGGCGGTGGACGAAGTGTTCCAGGTGAGCGGAATCGACTTGTTGAGGTTCGGAGGTGTGGAACCGGAGATGTTGGGCGAAATCACCTGAATGGCCGCGTAGGGAGTTCGCGCCATCTGTTCCAATTCCAACTCGGGGAAACTTCCGTCGGTGGTCATCGGCAAAAGATCATACGAGCCGTTCAACGCCCATTGTGAGTAGGTGATGTCGTCATCCACGAAAAACCACGGGTAGTCGACATCGCTGGGCATGCTGATGGTCGACGCAGAATTGGGGACCGAGAATTCAAGTTCTGCCGCTCCGACTTCGATTTCGTCAACTCCCGTCGCAGGAGCGTAGTCGCTCGCGCATTGGTCGATGTTGGCGGCGTAGAACAGCTGACGGAACGACATCGTGTGCGGCTCGGTGAAATACAGCCATGAAAAGCCGAAATCTTGTGGCGTGCCGCTCCAATACGTACCTACGGTGTCGTACCATTCCACCGCGCCCACGGTACCGTAGTTGCCGGTAGCGTCGGCCCAATAGTCGAAGGCATCAGCGCTCTGGCCTTCCCCCTCGTCGGTGACCACGCGCACGTCCACGAGGCCCTCCGCCGCCGATGCCGGAAGCGTGACCGTCAGCGTCCCGGAATTGACGGTGTTGACCACGGCGGCTTCTGAGCCAAAAAAGACGTCGGCGCTCGCGTCGAAAGGGCCGCCGGTGATGGTGATCGTGGTCCCGCCGGCGGTGGAGCCATATGCCGGAGTGATCGCGTCAATGTCGATCGGGATGGCCTGAACTTCTGTGTCCGCGTCGGCGTCTCCGTCGGCGTCGGCGTCGGCATCGGCATCGGCATCCGACTCGGAATCGACCGGTTCCGCGGTGTCCGTGTCATCCGAAAGCGGAGAGTCGTAGTACGAACTCAATCCGCCACAGCCCGCCAATCCAAAGACCAGCACGAACAATGACTTGGTGGCCATCGGCACCCCCAGCAGCAGGACGAGATCTTACCCCAGGGGATTTTTTTGTGTGACGAATTCGTGTCAGGGGGTTGTGGGGCCGGCAGAAAGGGCGACGGTGCGTAAAAAACTACGCACTGCGATCATTTGCCGCCGAGCACCTTGCGGAGCAGTTCTTTGAGCGTATCGCGTGCAGAACGGCGAACGCCTTGTTGAACCAATGCTTTGGGCGCGACGATGTCGACGTCGGTGCGCACCCGGTACTCGACCGTGGTCAGGTCGCTGCATGACGGATCCAGCTTCCACTCTACTTCGAGGGCGCTGAAATCATCGCTTTCGATCAGGCTTGTCCGCCACCCGTTTGCGGTCGGGCAGCGTAGCGCTTTGTATTCGAGGGGGTTCCACGCACCCTTGGTCTGCACCGTCATCTCGGAGCACTTGCCTTTCAATGCGGCATCCACGGAAAGCACGTCTGCGGACAGCCGAACCGAGGCTTCGGAGTCCGACAAGATTGCCCGAATGGCCTCTGCGGAAGCGGCAACTTCCATACGCGCAACGACGGTGCCGTCGGCTTGGGTGGTCACAGTGGGTTCGGCGGCGAGCGCAGATGCGAGGGAGAAGATCAGCACGAGTACCTCAGGTGATCCAAATTACATCTGCCTGACAAACGTCAAGGAGCGATTCATCGATCTGCGAAATCTTTTTCACACCTCGTTGGATCCACCACAGGATACGGGGTTTTCCGCGACAACTCGCCACGAGGTAGCGTATGGCCTTTTCCCCGACGTGCGGATTGGTTCGAATGGTTCCAAGTACGTTTTCCCGGGCGATCGTGATGGACACCGCCGGAGAACGTCCGAAAGTTGAGGCAGCAACGCGCCAACACCAGGAATACGTTGCTCACCTTCGGGCCGCCGGTGTCGCGATCCGGGTGCTGGAGTCCGGAGGTCCGGATTCTTGCTTCGTTGAGGATCAAGCGTTGATTTTCGGCGGGGTGGCGATTCTTCTTCGGGTAGGGCATCCGCAACGCCGGGACGAGGGTGAGTTGGTGCATCAGGCCCTGAGGGAGGTCATGCCAACGCTTTCACTGCCTGAGGGCACGGTGGATGGGGGGGACGTGCTCTCGGTTCGACAGACGCTTTTTGTAGGTCGGTCCAGTAGAACCAATGAACTTGGCATACGGACTCTCCGGGCTCTCGTCGAGCCGTTGGGGGCAGAAGTGGTGGAGGTGCCGGTGGAGTTTGCCGGAGTGTTGCATTTGAAATCAGCGGCTTCGTTCCTTGATGAGACCACCGTTTTGGTTGCGGAGCAGACCCTCGATCGAAGGGTCTTTGAGCGACATGCCAACGTGGTGGTGGTTCCGCGTGAAGAGAATTATGCCGCGAATACACTGACGATTGGTTCACGGACCTTGGTGCCGGCGGGGTACCCTCGGACCGCCAGCAAGATCGAAGCGCTCGGTTTTGAACCGGTGGTCCTGCCCATGTCTGAGTTTCAGAAGGCGGATGGTGCGCTCACTTGCTTGTCTTTGCTGTGGTAGAACAACGATAGTGCCAAGCCGCCGAGTGCCAAGGCCGTAGAGCCGAGCGGAGACAGTGGGATGGCAAACATCGCGGCAAAATGGGCGAACATCGACGGCCATACGGATCGGGAATGCAGCGCGAGCCAGGCGAGCAGCGAGGAAACGAGCAGCCCCGCGATGGGTTGGGTTGGAAATAAGACGAGGGTGGAAGAGACAATTCCAACGATCGGCCCCGCCCTGGTGAGGACCCAACCTCGAAAGAACAGTTCCTGCGCCAACACACCGACAAGCGCCGCGACTCCAAGTTGAGGGGCGGTAGCGTTGAACAGGCGTAAGGAAGCGTCAAATGTCCACAGAGGCGGTGTGGCCAACAAGTGGTGTAGGGCCGGGATCACTAGAAGGGTGGGGAGCCAAGTGGAGATTGTGGGAGACCGCCAACTGAGAGCCTTCGGAATGTCACTGGTTTGAGCGGACATTCCGAACGCAGCAATGAGAAAAAACATCGCTGCTGCCCACTGCGCCGAGGCGGTGGAGAGCCCACTTGCGAAAACGGAATTTCCGGCGGCCGACCAAAGCGCTGGCCCGGCAACCGGCATCCACCAGATGGCCATCCCGACCGCGGTGGCCCCGACCAATACACGCAGCCGTTCGGGAAAATACGAGGAAGATTCTTGAAATCCGCCGATGTCGCGACTGGTGAGAGCGAGCAGGACGGCGGCCGTGGTTCCAGTCGACAGGACGGATAGAATAACGGGCGTCCATCCTTCCCAAAGCCCGCCAGCAGCCAAAAGAGCGCCGCCCAGAGGAAGCAACGCACCCAGCGTAGGATCAATGCCCCCCAACATCCAGGCGATAACTCCCGAAACCGTCAGCAAGGCGGGCAATACGCGAATGGCAACGGCAGAACCACCGATGAGGTCATTTGACGTTCGAACGAGGAACATTCCCAGTGCCACCGTGCACGCCGGCACGAACGGTAGGGCGAGCAGCCATGGTCCGGGGCTTTGGCGGCCGAGAACCATCGATAGCAGTGCAGCCACGGTCGCAGCCATCGCGCCCAAACCGGCCCAGGCAAGCCACTTTCCAGCAACGAGCTCGCCATGGGAGATGGCCGCAGCGAGCAACGTCTCCAAAGTGCGCCGCGAACGCTCGCCGGGCAGGGATTCGGCCACCGCGCCGCTCAGCACGGAGGATGCGATCAGGGCCAGGAGCAGGGATCTTTTGGGCAGTTGAGCTTCTTTGCCGACATCGATGACTTGGACGGGTGCCGGCGCGTCTTTGTCGAGGAGGGTGCGCACTTCATCCGGAATCCAACGCGCATGCAGCACCAAAACACCATTTTCATTGTGAGTGAAATGGATGTGAGATGTGGTGGAATTCGTGATTTCAGTGTTGGGCAACTCCTGTATCGCCGCCGGGATGTCGCCCGACAGCCTGACTTTGGGCTTGGGGAAATCAAACAGAGAGTCGGTGGAGACGGTCGCCGCAGGAATCAGCAGTCCCACCAGGATTAGTGGCAGAAAGATACCCTTTCTTCCTGCGGTTTCCATGGCCAGATCGCGTCGAGCGACGGCAACGACTCGCGTTGGTCGGAGCCTCATCGGCCATTCACTCGTTGAAATTGGAAAATGGATCCGAGCGCGAACAGCGCTGCCAGGATCAAGGGCAGCCACGGTTCCGACGCTTGCCCGAGGGAAGCCACTGGAAGAATAGGAGCGAGCCCAGGAATGAGTCGCCCTGCGAGGTAAAGTGCAAAATCAGCGGACAAAGCTCCGGCCAGCCGAGCGCTAAAGCCGGATTTGGCACCGGAGGATCCGATGGCGGCCAGCCCGATAGCACATGAGGTCAGGCTCGCGGCAGCGCCATGGCCCATTTGCGCGTAGAGGTCGGGAACGCTGATCAGGGCATCTAATAGAAATAAAGCCGGGATTTGGCAACCGCAGAGTACCAGGGATGCAGCGATCCAGCGAGATGCAGCGATGGCGAATCTTGGCACGGGTAGCAGGAATTCGGCCGCCAATGTTCCGTCGTCTCGGTCGCGCGCAATCATGCCGGCGCCGATCACGACGCCGTATAGAGCATAAATCGCGCTGACCAGGCGACTGATCAATCGTCCCGCACCAGGCAAATCTTGGGGTCGGTGTTCACGTAAGACGGGTTCGATCTGCCAACTTTCGGGGTGCTTCGATCGCAGATAGCTCTCGACCAGGAGGAGCTCTGGCGGTAGGCCAAGGGTATAGACTTTGCTCCCATCAAAGCCAGCTTTTGCCTCCTTGTTGAACACCGCACCGGCCGGATCCGAGGTGGGCTCGAGAGTGATCTGGTGGGTTGCAAGCAGTTGGCCGAGTGCGTCGTCCGTCCAGCTGGTTGGAACGGCGACTTGGTCGTCGGGCACCGTTATCGCCACGACGCCCAGGGTGACGACTTCGGTTCCTGTCGTTAGCGCCACTGGAAATATCAGGCTGCGAATTACCAATCCTTCGCGCAAGAGTCGACGAATCGACGCCAGTGTCAGCAACGCAATGGCCGAAGGGAGAGGTCTCACGCCTTTGGTCCATCGACGAGTGAAAGAAACGCTTCATCCAGTCCTGTCGCGTTGGCTAGGGTGAGGAGCTCGTCGACTCGGCCTTCCGCCACCATCTTGCCCCCAGCGACGAGTCCCAGTCGGTGGGCGACCTTTTCAACCTCACTCATGATGTGGGAGGAGATAATCACCGTTTTGCCAAGTCTGGCTTGTTCGGAGACAAACCCGAGTACGTCGCGACGACCAGCGACGTCCAGTCCGTCGGTGGGCTCGTCGAGCAGAAGAACAGGAGGATCGTGAATCAGCGCCCTGGCCAGGACCACCCGTCGTTTCATGCCGGTCGAGAGACTTCCGCAAGGCGTATTGGCGTACGGCGTCGCCCCCAACTGTTCCAACATTTCGTCGGTGCGTTGTTCTGGTCTTGGTACTCCTTGTACCGCCGCGAAGAGGAGAATCGCCTCCCGTGGCGTAAGGCGTTCAGGCAGGCCCGCTTCTGCTGGAACCCAGCCGAGTCGTTCGCGCACGCCAATCGGGTCCCGGCGTCGGTCGATCCCTGCGATGAGAACCTGGCCTTCGTCGGGTTCCATGAGCGTGGCCAGGATTCGAAGCGTCGTCGTCTTGCCCGCGCCATTCGGCCCCAACAAGCCGTATACTTCTCCAGGTTCAACCCGAAAAGAAAGCTGATCGACGGCGAGCAACGTCGTCCGACCCGAAGTGTGAAACCGTTTCACGAGCCCAGACACGGTGATCAAATGGAGGGACGTCCTGTTTCTCGAAGGCCGGAATCGATCCCTCGGCCGCTGGTGTGGCGGTGTTTGAAAGATTACCTGGAGCGGGCTTTGGAGGCTGCATGAACCTGGCGCGCAATGTGATTCAGTCGGGCGCTGGGGCCTTTCTCGCAGGCAGTTTCGTGGGATTTGGGGAGGCCGCCTATCTCGCCTCGTCGGCGCCCGATCAATGGGCGTTGGTTTACGCCTGGGTGTTGTACGGGTTGGTTGGGCTCGGCCTAGGCGCGGCGGTGGGAGTCGTCCTTTCGTTGGTTCAACGCTGGATTGCGGTGACTGACTCGCGTGCATTTGGCCTCGGTGCGGTGGGCGCTGCGGCACCGATGGCGTTCGTGATCTTAAGATATCTCGCCAATAAGGTCGTTTATTTGGAGCGTGGAGTTCCGATTACCGGAACCCTGGCGATCGTTGCGGTGATCCTTGCCAGTTCCGTAGCTTTTTTGGTGGTTTTCCCGGTGCTTTTGCGAGGACCCCTCGCGTTTCTGTTGCGCGGTCCGGGCGTGTTTGGAGCATGGTTTCTGGTGGGGATGTCGCTCTTGGGCGTCGGCTTTGGGGCAAAACCGCAGAACCCTCGCTCAGTTTGGGGGATGAGTCCCGCAGGCGAACCCTCGCCGGACTCCTTCAACTTGATCTTCATCATGGTGGACACCCTGCGGGCTGATGCAATTGGAACCTATGGTTTCAAGGAGGTTCGCACCCCGAATCTGGATCGCTTTGCGACGGAAAGCATCGTGTTTGAACAGGCGTCGGCAAATGCCAGTTGGACGCGCGCATCCGGCGCGTCGATTTTCAGCGCCCAACTGCCAAGTGGACATACCGCAGCATTGAAGTCTTCCACACTTCCCTCTGGGGTGGTGACCTGGCCCGAGGTGCTCCAAAAGGACGGTGTGGTGAATGCGGCGCTGATCAACAACATCAATCTTACCTCCACTTTTGGGTTTAACCAAGGATTTGACTCCTTTGTCTACGAATCGCCGGAGTATCCCTTCGGTGGCACCGAGTCGGTTTTTGCGCTGAGCCTCTACAAGGTATTAGTCAAGGTAGTTGACCGTTTGAACGGCGAATCGAAAGAGGTGTACTCGTATTATCAGCCAGCGGATGTCGTTCTGGAGGATGCTGTATCGTTCATGAAGGTACAGAAAGGGCGCTGGTCCATTTTTGTGCATTTGATGGAGCCCCATGATCCGTACTTCGAACATCCCTCCCTAAACGGGGGGAGCGAGGACTACAGCGGTGTGGGCGTTGGAAGGGCCGAACTGGAGAAGCCCGATCCTTCTCAGAAGGAACATCTGCAGGGGCTGTACCGCGGAGAAGTGGAGTTCCTGGATGTAAAACTCGGGACCTTTCTGGAAGATCTGCGGGCTTCGGGCGAATATGATCGCACCATGATTGTGATAACGGCGGATCATGGCGAAGAATTTATGGAGCATGGCGGTTTTTGGCATGGCACTTCCTTGTACGAGGAACAACTTCGGGTACCGCTGATGATCAAGCTTCCGAAGGGGAAATTGGCGGGTACCCGAGTTCCGTGGCCGGTGCACTCGCTGGACCTCGGGCCGACGATCGTGGCGCAGTATGGGCTCGCCCCCGATCCCAGCTGGCTTGGCCACGATCTCGTGAAGGATACCGAAGCTTGGCTCGAAAGAACCCAGCTCGCACCTGTTCCGGATGAACACGGGGTGGTGGAAGTTCCGGTGGTGGATCCTTGCTCGTTCACGTGGACAGAGTCGCGCATTGTGATTGCGGAGCAGGACTTTGAGGGAAATGCGCTCGCTTCGATACGCAAGGATGGCCTGAAATTCATTCGCGCAAACAAGGGCAATCCGCGAGGGCTGCCGGAGGCGTCGTTGTTTCGTCTGACGGAAGATCCGGTGGAAGCAACGAATCTCGCGTCCGGGAGCGCCCCCATCTGTGGAGCCAACCCGCAAGTGGTCAAAGAGCGTTTGCAGGAGGACCTGGATCTCGCGATCTCCGTTGCGAAAGCTCGCGGGGTATCTGGTGAAAAGGTGAAGATCGGCGACACCGAGTGTGCACGCATGAAATCGCTGGGCTACCTCGATGATGACGCCCCGTGCGAGGAATGACAGGTTCAAAAGTATTGATGGTGGGGTGGGACGGTGCGACGCTCGATGTTGTCGAGCCACTGATCGCAGCCGGACGACTTCCGACGATGGAGCGCTTGTTTCGCGACGGCGTGGTCGCTCCGCTCAACAGCACTCAGCCGCCGATGACCCTGCCGGCGTGGAGTTCGTTTCTGACGGGGGCAAATCCTGGGAAACATGGGATTTTTGACTTTGTGCACCGAAGAGTAGGAAGCTACGACCTGGAGTTCACCAATTCGACTTTTCGTGGTGTTCCAACGATCTTTCGTTGGCTGTCGGATCGCGGCGCTCGAGTCGCTTCGGTTGCGGTTCCGACCACTTGGCCACCAGAGCAACTCAACGGTGTGCAAATCAGCGGCTTTGATAGTCCCATTGCAACGGGTATCGATGGGACCTTTGTAACCCCAAAGGGCGTTTACGAGGAGGTGGTGCGGCGATTTGGGGGGATGAAATTCGCTGATTTTCAAGAACTGGAGATCGGAGAGGGTTGGCATGCGCGGGCGCTCGCCGCCATGCGCGCCGAAATCCAGCGTAAAACGGCGATCACCGAATGGCTCCTTGGGCAAGAGCGCTGGGATGCGTTCATGCTGCTGTTTGGCGAGACGGACACCGTTTCCCACCACTTTTGGAGGTTTCATGACGTCAAAAGCCCGCGCCATCCTAAGAATTGCTCCTCGGAGCTCCGCGATGCGCTTTCGGACATCTACGTTCGCTGCGATGCCGCGTTGGGGCGTCTGATCGACGCGGCAAAACCCGATCTGGTGTGCATTGCTTCGGACCATGGTTTTGGTGGTGCCGGCGACCGCGGCCTCCATTTGAACCGATTTTTGGCGGAGAAAGGCTGGCTTCGTTTCCATGGAACCGGTCGGCGCGATCGTTGGCGGCGCCGGATCTTGCCGAAGGTTCCTCTGGAAATACAGCAACAGGTGTTCCGCCGCCTTCCATCGAAGTGGCTGGGCCAGTTGGAGGGGCGAACCCGGTATGGAAGCATCGAGTTCTCTTCGACCAAAGCGTGGTCGGACGAAATGAACTATGCGGCGACGATCCACCTGAACGTCGAGGGACGCGATCCGCTCGGGACGGTGCGCGATGTGGACGCCACTTTGCGAGGATTGACGAAGGATCTCCTCGAGTGGCGGGTGGACGGAGAGCCGGTGGTACAGGCGGTGCACCGCCGAGAAGACCTTTACCAGGGTCCTTTTGTGGAGCGCTCCCCAGATCTTGTGCTCGAGCTAACGGAACCAGAGGGTTACACCTGGACTTTGCTCTCGTCCGCTCTCGGAACCTCCCCCTCCCGACGCTTGACAACCGATGAATTGGCAGGTGCGAAGGGGCTTGGCATGAACGGGACCCACCGTCAGCATGGCATTTGGGTCTTGAGCGGCAAGGGAATCGCAGCGAACCGAAGGATCTCGGCGGATATTGTGGATCCGACTCCGACCATGCTCGCCTGGATGGGGGTACCCATTCCCGATTTTGTGGATGGCAGGGTTCGGCAATCGGCGTTTTCAGAGCCGATCGCGCCCGTTTTTTCGAAGCAATTTTCCGAATCGGCGTCTAAGCGCGCCGCATCCACGGAGGAAGCAGGGGCGATGCGACGGCGTTTGGAATCGCTCGGCTATTTGTAACTACCGGCGTTTTAGGCGGAGAAACCATCGTCGTGCTTCGTCGTTGCCGAGTGCGGCGGCAACGGAAAAGTAGGTGACGCCAAAACTTCCGCAAACGACGGCCGCTTTGGGGATGGGGTGATCGAGGGGCACCGCGCTGGCCGCGAGTCCAACGGCTCCCGCCAACAGAGCCGACCCGCCGATCACAGCCGCCACCGTGGGGTTTGCGCGGACCGATCCCAGGTGCCGTTGCAGTTCTCGTTTTAGAAACGCCCATTCCACCCAGGCAGCAAGCCCCGCTCCAAGCGTCAGGCCTAAGGCCCCTATTGGAAACGAGCGGTGTAATGCGGCGAGTGGTGCCATCGTCCAACCCAGCCGGGGGATGGGCTCCAGCGCGAGCATGAATCCCAGACCAAAGATCGTGGAGCAGACGACACGCAAGGTGGCCATTCGTGCGGGCGTACGCGTGTTTCGAAGCGCGTTGAACGCGGAGGCGTACACCCGCGAAGTGGTCGTGGCGATGAGCCCCACGGAATAGCCAATCAGAATCAACTGAACTTGTGCGGTCTCTTTTTCGCCGAATTCGCCGCCACGAAACAGCGCGCCGACAAGCACTCGACCCAACAGAACAAATGCAACAGTGCTTGGAACAACAAAAAACGCCAGCCGTTCCACAGCGGCTTGGGTGCGGGCGCGAATTTGTTCCACGGCTTCCGAGCGATCTTTGGCCATTTCGGGCAGTTCGGCGGCCGCCACCGACATCGCAAATAGGCTGATTGGAAGCATATATAGGGTTTGAGCTCTGAAAATCGCCGCCGCCGAGCCCACCGTCAACCAACTGGCCAGCATCAGATCGATGTAAGCGCTCAACTGAACGACACCGCGGCCCCAAATTGCAGGGCCAGCGTTCTTAATCGCCTCTTGTACGCCTTCCAGTTGTAGGTCCCAGCGGACTTTTAGGTCCCGCTCCAGGCGGAGCACCATGGGCAGCTGAACCCCAAATTGCAGCAGGCCCCCGACCAGAGCGCTCCAGCCGGCGATAATTACGAGATCGCTTGGAGCTCGGGAGGAGCCATAGCCGACAAAAGCGAGGATAATGCAGAGGTTCCAGAGGACGGGAGCGGCGTACGAGAGCAGGAATTGGCGGTGGCAGTTCAAGATCGCCAGCGCCCATGCGGAAAGTACCAACACGCCGGTGCCCGGAAAGATGATTCGAATGAGCTTGATGGTGACTTCGCGTTGTTCCTCGTTGAATCCGGGGACGAGCAGAGTGGCGATCCATGGTGCGGCGGCGACTCCAATCACGACCAGAAGGCCTGAAACCGCAGTTAGAAGTGCGAGTATGGCCCCAGCGACCTTGCCAGCTTCTTCGCGTTTCCCCTGGTGAATCAGCTCAGCATACACCGGAATGAACGATGCCGAGAGAACGCCATCTCCGAGCAAGTTCTGAAGCAGGTTGGGCACGCGCATCGCCGCGCCCAGCGCGTCCGCGTACAGCGAATTTCCGAGGTATACTGCGATCATTCGTTCGCGGATGAACCCCGCGACCCGGCTGAGCAGAATGCCTGCGGCGACAAGAAAGGAACTTGTGCGACTGGACGGTCGATCCGACATCTTGGAGGCCTAACGCGCCGATTGGACTAGTCCCAATCGCGACCGTTATGGTCCTCATTGTGACAAGTTCCTGTGCATTCGCCATTGGAACGCGTCATTTCACCCAGGAATTCGACCTCCACCGTTCCGTTGACGTGCATGGCGACATCGATGATCGCGTTGGAGCCGTTGACGGTTGCTCCGTGACACTCCTCGCAATCGATGTTTACATCACCAACA
>SXGR01387503.1_pt1 | contig 16490 bp, 18 predicted proteins | sample 3174711 | NCBI WGS metagenome assembly SXGR01 (sample SAMN11356860, study PRJNA531348) | freshwater metagenome | isolation source: freshwater sample F1-60 | place: China: Fuxian Lake, Yuxi | collected 2017-12-25
GCTTCGGCGAGCGACTGCGACACCTGTCGCTACGTGGCTGAGCGATTAGGCGTTACAAACTTGTAACGACGAATACATGTCTTATCTAAGCCTAATACGCCAAAAATTCTTAGCCCCGAGTCGCTGGGTACATGGACTAATCAATCTGATCGCGACCTTTGTCGTACTTGAAGTCTCCGAGTCGGTTCTGGTTCGTAACCAAAGTAACTATGTTTACCCCGCAGATGGGGACTCGATCGGCATCCCGCTTATGGGGATGGCGTTCTACAACGTCGCCGCATTGATCTTGCTTCTCATCGGTATGGGGATGGTTCGACAAAATATTGTCGTACGCTGGGCGGGCTACTTGCTGCTTGTACTGACTGCGCTCGGCTACCTTGTTCAAATTCTCGACTGGAGTGATCCGTTGCATTACGAGATAGGCATTGCTCAAGCGAGTCTGGGGGTGACGATTTTGGGATATCTTTATCTTGAGATTCGGCGGCATCGTCTAAACATTCAATCGAGTCCAAGCGAGTAGGGGAGACTCCATGGCCCGCTTCGAAAGGCTCCAAGAGCTGATCTCGATTCTTTGTCGCACTCGTGAGGTGCGATCGTTGTCGTCGCTGTGCGACGAGATGGACGCCTCGCAGGCCACCATCAAGCGTCTGATCGGCTTTTTGCGCGATCAGCGTGGGCTCGACATCCGCTACGATCGCGAACAAAACGGCTATCGTCTCGAGCGCAGTCCCGATGATCCGAACACTGCCATGTTGCTCGGGCTCTCGGGGCGCGAGATCTCGGCGCTGCTTGAAGCCGAAGCGGTGCTCGAGCAGATTCCACCCGGATTCATGCGCGATGAAACCGAGGCTGCGCGCGCGCGACTGAGCAAGGTGCGTCGTCAGGCGTTCGGCAAGGGCGAACTCAAAGAGCGGGTACGGCTCAAGATGTCGCAGTTGCGCACCACGAGCGCCGACTCATTCGCCACGGTGCTAGCCGCACTACGTTCGCGCCGCCGCCTCGAGTTCGTCTATCGCAGTCGCTCTCGCGACGAAGAGAAATCCCGCAGCGCCTCTCCCTTGCGCCTCACCTTTTACCGCAGCAACTGGTATCTCGCTGCGTGGTGCCACGAGCGCGAGGAGCTGCGGGTGTTTTCGGTCGATCGGATCGCGAGGCCGCGCTGTATGAGCGAGCCCGTCTACGACCCACCCTCCGATCACGTCGCCGCCGAGCTCGACTCGAGCTACGGCATCTTCACGGGTAAAGCCGACAAGGTCGCCGTACTACGTTTCAACGATTTGGCAGCTCGCTGGGTCGCCGAGGAGGAGTGGCATCCGGGCGTCAAAAGCGAGCCGCCGACGTTTGCGGTGCGCCGACGTGATCGATCGACATGAACCCACCCCCTCGCTCGATACGCCCATGATGGCATGCCATGAGCGATAGTCCCATAAAGCAAGTCATTGTGGTTGAGCGGCCGCCGACGCCATGGTATCTTCAATACAGTTCCTTGAGCTTGTGGAGGGCGCATGTCTGTCGTCGTCGGCGTCGACGTTGGTGGTACCTTTACGGACATCTTCGTCCATGATGTTGATCGACACCGCACCACAGTCCTTAAGGTGGCCTCGACTCCGCCGACCTTCGTTGAGGGATTCATGAGCGGCGTTGAGGGGGCCCTTGGACAGCTGGGCGACGGTGCCACGCTGGCGACGGTTACGCGACTCGTTCACGGTGCAACGATCGCGACCAACGCGATACTGACGGAGACCGGTGCGAAGGTCGGCATGCTCATGACCGAGGGTTTCAGGGACGTTCTCTTTATCGGGTTGGGCTGGCGCCCGCACATGTATGATCTTTACCACGACGCGGTAGAACCGATGTTCCTTGCGCCACGGGAACGCGCGCTCACGGTTCGGGAGCGCGTTGACTATCGAGGTAACGTCATCGTGCCGCTTGATGCGGACAGCGTGCGCCAGGCGGCCCGTACACTGGTCGAGGAACACGGTGTGCAGGTGTTCGTCGTTTGCTACCTCCATGCCTATGCGAATTCTACTCACGAGCGGGCGACGCGCGACCTCCTGAAAGAACTTTATCCTGACGTCTTCGTTTCCATCTCGAGCGACGTGCTGCCCCGCCCACGTGAGTACGCGCGCCTCGTGGCGACGGGTTTTGACGGCTACGTCAAGCCGGTGATGTCGCGTTACGTCAGCGATCTCGCTGCTCGGCTGCAACAAGCCGGTTGCGGGGCGCCTCTGCAGATCATGCAGTCCAACGGTGGGGTCGGTGGCGTCGAGGACGTCGTCGAGCGCCCGATTCGCACGGTGCTGTCCGGCCTGGCAGCCGGCGTGTTGGGCGCCGCAGACGTCGGCCGCCGATCGGGCTTTCCGGATTGCATGAGCCTTGACATGGGCGGCACCAGCGCGGACGTGGCGCTCGTGCGAGGAGGTGCTCCGATCATCACGAGCATGGGCAGCTTCGAGGATTGGCCGCTCCATTTGCCGATGGTGGAGGTTCGCACCATCGGGGCCGGTGGCAGCAGCATTGCCTATGTTGATGACGGCGGCGGGCTGCGGGTCGGTCCACGCAGCGCCGGGGCGAGGCCCGGTCCTGCCTGCTACGGGCGAGGTGGCGTGGAACCGACCGTCACGGACGCGAGCTTCATCCTGGGCTACCTCAATCCCGCGTCTTTTGCGGGCAATCTCGAGCTCGATATCTCGAAGAGCCATGCAGCAGTGAAGCAATACATCGCGGATCCACTGAGACTCGATGTCGTCACAGCGGCCCTCGGTATCCACACGATCGTGAACGCTAATATGGCGCAGACTTTGCGGCTCGTGTCGATCAAGCGCGGCCATGATCCCCGGGAATTCACCTTCATACCCGCCGGCGGAGCGGGACCTGTGCACGGGGGACGCTTGGCGGAAGATTTAGGGATCAGCCAGTCGCTCATTCCGCAGTATCCCGGCGTGTTAGCGGCAATGGGTCTCATGCTGGCGCCGATCCAGCACGATGCGATGGGGGCATATAGCGCGCTGGCGAGTGCCGCCGACCTGCGTGAGATCGAAGCCGTGTACGGCCGACTGGACGCTCTATGTGAGCAGCGACAGCCAAGAAATTTGGTGGCGTCGCAACAGGCCACGATGATCCAGTACTTCGCCGAGATGCGCTACGTCGGCCAGTCTCATGAGCTGGAAGTGCCAATCAATCGCCCGTTAGGACCACAGTCCATCGCCGCTGCCGTCGTGGAATTCCACGCCGCTCACCAACGCCTGTACAAGAACAGCAATCCGGGCAGCGAGGTCGAGTTCACGATGCTGCGCACGGTCCACAGCACACCTTTCAGCGAGTTGCAGGTGAGCGGTTCGGCATCGCTGGCTGCTGGCAAGGCGCCAAAGCCCACGTTCCGGGAGGCGGTTTTCGACAGCGAGACGGGCTATCAGAGGACGCCAGTCTACCAGCGGCACGACCTCCCTAGTGGCTTCGAGCTAACTGGCCCATCGATCATTGAACAGTCGGACACGACCAGTGTGATCTATCCGGGTCACCATATGCGGGTGGACACGATCGGCAACCTGATCGTGACGTTACCAGCGCATTCTCACTGACACACTGACGAACGGATGAACAACATGCCGAAGGTAGTGAAAGAAGGGAGAACTGGCTCCGACGAACTCGATCCCGTGACATTGGAGGTCCTGCGCGGACGTCTAGACGCGATCACCAGCGAGATGCAGGACGTGCTGTTGCGGTGCTCCTTTTCCACTATCGTGACGGAAGGCGGGGACGCGACGGCCGCGATATTCGATGCGCAGGGCCAGACCACGGCGCAGGCTTGCGCCATTCCGGTACATCTTGGGACGATGTATGCAATCGGCCGGCGAATCGCGGAGGTCTTTCATGCAGGCGTTGCCGCTGAAGGCGACCTGTTCGTAGTGAACGATCCCTACGACGGCGGCACGCACCTTCCGGATATCGCGATCTTAGCTCCAGTCTTCGTCGAGAAGACGCTGGTTGGATTTGTGGGTTGCATGACCCACCACCAGGATATTGGAGGCTCCGCTCCAGGAAGCTGCAACACCGATGCCTTAGATCACTTCGCAGAGGGCATCCGGATTCCGTTGACCCGCCTCGCGCGCCAGGGCACCCTCGATCAGACCTTGATGGCGCTGTTGCTGGCGAACAGCCGCTCACCCGTGAACCTGAGGGGTGATCTCGACGCGCAAATTGCGTCATGCCAGACGGGCGTGCACCGAATGCAGGAACTCTACGCCCGAATGGGCGTGAAGGCGGTCGATTTAGGGCTGCCTGCGCTGATGGACTACGCCGAACGCATAACCCGCGCCGCCATCGAACGAATTCCGGATGGAGCTTACGAGTTTTCCGACTGGCTCGACGATGATGCTTTATCGCCAGATTCCGCGTCGCCAAGAATTACGACGACTGTTAAAGTCGCTGGTTCAGACATCACGTTCGACTTCACTGGTACCGACCCGCAGGTACGCGCGGCCATAAACAACGTTGTGTCATCGACGATGTCCGCTGGCTACTTCCTCGTTCGGGCACTCGTCGGCGACAACGCGCCTAACAACGATGGCTGCTTTCGGCCCGTCTCGGCGGTTCTTCCTCCAGGCACTTTGGTCAATGCAAACTTCCCGGCGCCCGTCGGAGCGCGCAGCCTCGGTCTCATCCGCATCTTTGATTCAGTCCTCGGCGCCATGGCTCTTGCGACACCGACTCAGATGTACGCAGCAGGGTCCGGGCACGCCACGGTCATCCCGGCAGGGGGCTCCGACCCGGCGACCGGCGAGCAATTCCTCGGATTGTTGGGTGGGCCATTGCGCAGTGGTACCGGCGCAAGATCGACAAAGGATGGCCTCGATGTCTGCGATCACGGTCCATCGAATGCCTATCACGTTCCGATCGAGATCGCGGAGTCCAGGCTCCCGATTCTGTACCGGCAACTCGAGCTATGGACCGATTCGGGCGGTGCGGGAAAGTGGAGAGGGGGGCTCGGATTTCTGTGCGACGTTAAATGGCTTCGAGGCGAGGCCACTCTTTCTCTCACTTTCGAGCGGCAGAAATTTCGGCCGTTTGGAATCATGGGTGGCGGGTTCGCGCCATGTTGTCGCAGCGAACTGCTGCACTCCGATGGGCGCCCGGAGCCCTTGTATGGGAAGGGCCAGATGCGTATCCGCGCCGGCGAGAGCCTGCGTTATTGGTCAACCGGCGGCGGCGGCTACGGCGATCCCCTCGACCGTGCGCCGGAACAAGTCCTCCGGGATGTTCTCGACGAGCGCGTGTCTGCGCGCGCGGCACAAGAGAGCTACGGTGTTGTCCTGAACGGCAAGAGGATTGCGGAGTCAGAGACCATAGCGATGCGCAGTCGCCTGCGGCGGGAAAGGCCTGGCAGGCTGGGCTCGGCGTCGAGTGGCGCCTGATTAGCGGACCGGGGCGATGCTAAATTATCTGCGGTTGCTGCGAGAACTCCATGCCAAGGAGCAAATTCGGGACGTCGTCCTAACAGCCGCTCGCGCAAGCGATCGTGGTGACAAGGCGCTGCTGAGAAGTTGTTATCACCCGGATGCGCTCGAGGATCATGCCAGTGCATTCTCCGGCAAGGCGTACGATTACATCGATCAACCAAGTAAACCGGGACCGATATCGGTGGGCGCAATGCACCACCTGATCGGCAATATCCGGATTACGCTTGATGGTAAAGTCGCCTGGGTTGAGTCGTATACAGTCGTGTTTGCGCGAATGTTCAAGGATGCGCAGGCGTACGACACGTTCACCGGAGGTCGTTATTGCGACAGATTTGAGAGTCGCGATGGGTCCTGGAAGATCGCGTATCGGAAGATCGCATATGACTGGAATCGCGACGTTCCGGCCGCGGAGACTTGGCTGCTAGGAGCTTACGACCCAAGCAATCCCAAAATGCATATCGGGCGCAGAGATCGCGAGGATATCTCGTACCAGCGCTTCTGAAGTGCAACGTGTTAACAAGGTCAACTGCACCAGCTACGAATTGATATGTGGGTAACATACGCATGATTTCGCTTTAGACTGACGCATCGGCGAGGCAATTCGTCGACGGCTGAGATGGGTTCAGATGAACGCCGCGATTGGCGATGCGGGCCTGACGTTTCGCCGCTGTGGCGTATCCACGCCGACGCTGCGCCTGTGGGCGCGGCGTTTAAGGGCCGACGGTTTAGCAGGACTGGTCGGCGCCGACCCGACACTCCTTTTTTTGGTCCCGTTCCGGCTTGGAGTCCGCGGTTATTGATGCCGTCATTCTTGATCGATCCAAAGTCATCTCGGCGTACTCGGCGGGCGTCCGCTCGCCTAGAGAACTGTGCTCGCGCTCGGTGTTGTACTCGATCCGCCATTTCTCGATCACGTTTTGTGTATGCTTCATCGTCACAAACTAGTGCTAATTCAGGCATTCGTCCCGGAACTTGCCGTTGAAGCTCTCGATGTAGGCATTCTCATTGGGCTTGCCAGGCCGGATGAAGGGCAGTTGCACGTTGGTCTCATAGGCCCAGGCATCCAGCACCTGGCGATCGAACCGACGGATGGAATGGAGAGCCTGAACATGCAGATGCGCACGATCATCAAGCCGCGTGGGCACTTCCCGACCGTCGAGGCCGCGATCAAGCTGCTATGGCTGGCGCTGCGCAACGTGCTAGCGAAATCCGTGCGCTCCGCGTTCGACTGGACACGCGCGATGAATCAATTTGCTATGCCGTTCGGCGAGCGCTTCATGTCCGCGCGCGGCCGAGGCAGCGGTTCAAATGCTCAACGGCTTCGCCCGCCAAGTACGGATAGGCTCCACCTTCGTCCGTCGGTATCCTCAAGGGCAACTTCCCCGATCCGCACAGCCACTCCTGGCAGCATGGCATCATTGAGAACACCGACAGGCCCCTTCGTCAGAACCTGCCGAACAGAGCCAGCTTGTCCGTGCTCAACCAGCACGACTTCACCGCATAGCCTTCAGTCTCGACGTCCGGCAACGACAATCCCTCGGCTTAAAGCACCCCGTCGAACTGCCCATGCCCGAGACGTCGAACTACGAATCCTACTGCCGCAACAACGTGGCACCTCAGAGTGGAGATCGGCACTGCCTTGTCAATGCGCCTTTCTTGGAGAAAATCATGCCTCGCCTGTTTGACCCGTTGTACATTCGGGGCGTTCGGCTTCGCAACCGAGTCTGCATGTCAGCGATGATGCAGGCTAGCGCGCGAGACGGTTTAGTAAACGACTGGCATTTGGTGCATCTGGGCTCCCGGGCAGTCGGAGGCGCTGCACTCGTCATGACGGAGGCGGTCGCAGTCGAACTACCCGGTCGAATGGCGCTTAGCGACTTGGGAATTTGGGATGATGAACATGTCGCTGGTCTGAAGCGCATCAGCGACTTTATTCACTCGCAGGGCGCCATAGCTGGTATCCAGCTTAGCCACTGTGGTCGCAAATGCAGCTATGCGCCCCTCTTTGATGATCAAGGCCCGATTCCCTTACGATTTCTCCCACTCTCGAAGGGCGGTTGGACGCCTCAGGGGCCGAGCGCGATCCCCTTTGACGAGTCATCGCCGTTACCGGTCGCGATGGAGCACCAGGATATTTCCAGGGTGACAGACGCATTCAGGCATGCCGCGCGGCGCGCGGTGACTGCCGGGTTTCGATGGATCGAGCTTCATGCTGCGCACGGATACCTGATGCACGCTTTTTATTCGCCGGTATCGAATCATCGAACAGATAGATATGGAGGGTCATTCGACAACCGGATTCGTTTGATGCGGGAGATCGTTCGGGCAGTCCGGCATGAACTCAATGAAGGGCAGGTGCTTGCCGTTAGAATTTCCTACACCGACTGGATCGAAGATGGCTGGCAGTTAGAGGATTCGACAAGGCTGGCCCCGTTGCTTGAAGAAGACGGCGTTGATGTCATTGACGTCAGTTCTGGAGGATCGACCCCAGCACGCACTGAGCAGATACAGCAGGTGACCGATCTCTCTATCAAACCTGATAAGAAAGTCGCGGGCATTCCGATTGGACCCGGCTATCAGGTAGCAGGTGCGCAGGCAATCAAGCAAGCGTGCGGTCTTTACGTTGGGGCGGTTGGGTTGATTACCCATCCAGCGCAGGCCGACCAGATTCTCAGAGACGATAAGGCGGATCTGATCTTCCTCGGTCGGGAGCTTCTACGCGACCCGTATTGGACCCTTCATGCAGCGATCGAGCTAGGCGAAACCACGCGTGCCCGCCTGCCGGCACAGTACTATCTCGGATGGAACATGTACCCGGACTTCGGTTACGCCCCTGTTTCTGCGCCTCACGACAATTCCACGGCACCCAGCCAAGATTGATGCAATCAACCTGAACTACAGCGGCATGAGTTCGATGCGCTGACCGGCCCGCGATGCCAACTGGCTCTCGGTGCGCAGCTCCAGCTGTGTGGACAGGCGCGCAATTCGAACGCGAAAGCAGTTGCAGCATAGAATGCGGCGCACCGCCCTAATGCGCCGGTGCATTGGCGCGAGGTGGCGGGGCGGCAGCGAGAGCACGGAACTCCTCGCGCGCTTCCGAAACCACATACGCCCGAATCCCCTCGGCCTCAGCGGTTCTGGTGCATCACGGGGCCAACGGGTCGCGAGGATGCCGTGGGCATCGCGCCGCTTTCGCTCACGCAAGCGCGATGGCCCATTCCTCCGTCCGCGACCGACCACGGCGAGCGCCCTCACGCGGCCACCGCCGCTTCCTCGACGATGCGGCTGAGCAGCCGATCGTAGCGGCTGAGATCCGACACGCCGACGTCCGGGTCGGGGACGCCTCCGTCGGTGCGCGCGCCGCTGTGGCGGGTTACGTTCAGCGGGATAGCGGATTGCTGCGATTCGTGACGCTTGCACTACAGTACTCATGTAAATTATGATCAGCGAAAATTCAGAGCGCGGCATCTGACTGTCATGGGGTGATATATGAGTACTTACGTTTCGTCGGCAACAACGACGCGATCGCTGATCTACTTGATTGGCCTGACGTTGGGAACTGCAAGTGCACTCGTGACAACGGACGCAGTTGCACAGTCACCAACCGACGAGGCCGCGCTCGAGGAGGTCGTCATCACGTCGCAGAGGCGGGCCGAGACGCTGCAAACTGTTCCAATGGCCGTCGCAGCCTTCACTGGAGACCAGCTGCGCCAGCAGGGAGTTCTAGACCTCAAGAACCTCTCGGAGCGGACACCGGGCCTATTCATCGGCGAGCAGAAGCCGGGGGAGGCTCAAATTTTCGTGCGAGGCGTCGGGTCAAACGACGACGGTGCGTCTGCAGATCAGTCCGTGCCTCTCTATATAGACGAAGTGTACATTCCGCGAACTGCGAGTCAGTCCGCGGATCTGTTCGATCTGGAGCGCGTTGAGGTGTTGCGCGGACCGCAAGGAACGCTGTTCGGCAGGAATGCCTCGGGCGGCGCGATTCATCTGATCACGAAGAAGCCGTCGGAGACGCCTGAGGCCCGAGTCGAGGCCAGTTTCGGAAATTTGAATGCGGTCGACCTGCAGGCCTACGTCAGTGGCCCGATCGTCGGATCTGTCCTGGGCAAGATCTCGGTGTCGAGCCGGAGGCGCGATGGATACATGACATCCGTGATGGGCGATTTCTTGAACATAGCCGCGACGGAGAACCCGGCGAACTTGCGGGACTTGGATTTCATGAACATCAATAGCGACAGCATTCGGGGTGGGTTGCGCTATCTTGCCTCGGAAAATCTGGAGATCAATGCCTCGGCAAGCTATTCGGCGCGAAACGAGACCGGGACGTTTAAGCATTATCTGCCCGGGCCTGGCAACGGCGGGTTCTTCTTCAGTTCCGACTCGCTCCTGATCCCAGATTATGGGAATAACATCCGCAAGACGGTGCACGATGATCCGGGTAGCACGAAGACTAAGTTCTGGCTGGGGTCATTCCGCATAGATTACGGCCTGCCCTGGGGCGCAACGCTTACGTCGCTGACGTCGTACCAGAAGACCGAGTTCAGTGGGGATGACACCCTCGCCACAGCAAACATGGCCAGACTTAGGTTAAGCACGAGCGGACCTCCGTTCACGTTCCTCGGGAATAATCCGGTGAATGAAGACAACCATGCGTTCTCGCAGGAATTGCGCCTAAGTTCATCGACCGACAGTCGGCTCCAGTGGATCACGGGCCTGTTTTATCTGAAAGAGCGCGTGGACCGGAACGAGACGGCCGGACTAGGCGCCGTGGTCTTGAATGGCAAGGGTGGATTCATTGAGATTATTCCGATAACCAGGGGAGGAGAGGTCCAGGAGGCGCGGTCCGAGAGCTACGCTGCTTTCGCCCAGGGTACTTATGCGATTACCGACAGACTTCGGCTGACTGCCGGGGCTAGGTACACCCGCGACGACAAGAATGTGCGCTTGGTGGGGACGGCTGGCGGGCTCGTTGTGGCGGAGAACTACGCAGGCGATGCGTCAAGGACGTGGAGCAAGACCACACCCAAAGTGACTCTCGATTTCATGGCCAGTAAGGACGTCATGCTCTACGCTTTGGCCTCGAACGGCTTCAAGTCGGGGGGTTGGCAAGGCCTTGCGCCCACCAGGGCATCTGCGCTTAAGCCGTTCAACCCAGAATCTACGTGGCTGTACGAGGTAGGTGCGAAGAGCGAATGGTTCGACAAACGGTTGCGCATTAATGTCGCGCTGTTCGTGCAGGACTACACGGACATGCAGATTTCCCAGTCGCTGATCCCCGAAAATGCCCCTCCTGAGGTCGTCGCGGTGCTGTTCACCAATAACGCCGCCAGCAGCAAGATCAAAGGAGTGGAAGTCGAGCTTGCAGCGGCCCCGACGCCCAACTGGTTCTTCAGTGGTACGTACTCGCATCTCGACACGTCATTCAGTGAGTTCCTCGTTCCAGCGGGCTTTCGTCTCGGGGTCGGCGCCCCTCCGGTAGAGAGCCGGGTAGGCAACGACCTGAAGCGGGCGCCGAGGCACATGGCAAGCGCGCTCGCGCGGTACACGCACGGGCTGAGCAGTGGCGGGAATATCGCCATGCAGGCCGGCTATCGTTATATCGCAAAGAATTTCGGTGACGTCGATAACCTGGACTTTGGCGTGATCCCGCAGTACAGCATTCTCGATGCTCGAGTGACGCTTAACGCGCCGGGTGACAAATGGAGCATTTCCCTGTGGGGCAATAACTTGGCCGAGGAAGACTATTTCGTGAACAATTTGCCCAACGTTGGCTCTGGTTGGGCCACACCAGGGCCGCCGCGGACATATGGACTCACCGTTAGTTGGAGGATGTAGGGGGTTCTGGCGATGGACAATCGCAGAACTGGGATTCCCCCGCTTCCACTGACACCGTCGTACGGTGAGTCTGCGTGCTTTTCGTAATCCACGCGACTCAAACATCCAAGTGTCGAGTGCCAACGTCCCAGCTTGTAAAACCTCTCAACGTCGTCGAACACGTTTGCTGCGCGTCCAGTCCTCTGCGTCTGCCGGCGAAGCGGCCCCTTCGAGCCTGCCTAGCTTCCGGTCGAAGGTTCCCACCGGCAAGTGGCCCGCCGCACGCGCCAGTGCCAGCACCAGGCAATCGGAGAATCTAACAGTCGAAGCTCGACGAAAATCGCTGAGCGCAGCGCTGACGCTGAAGCGGCAGTCGTTTCCGGCCCGGTCGCGCTTGCGGACGAGACTGGGGTCACAAAAGGCTGGATTAGCGAACGAGCCGCGATTCCCAAACCCAGCACTCGCGGTGAACGCAGCACACCCCGACCTGCGTTCAGCAAGGACGAAGTGGAACAACTGCTCACCTATCTCGAAACTTGGAGCACCGGTGGCATCAAGCCAGCCGGTAAAGAAATGCGCCTCTTGCTACGCGACTACGTCGAGATACTGCTGCTGACCGGCATACGACACGGCACGGAAGCAATGGGGCGCTGCTGGAACCATCTGGAGTGGCACGAGCACGAGCGTAAAAAATATCTACGCTTATGGGTCGCGGGCAAAACTGGGGGCAGGTGGCTGATCGCCAAACATCGTGCTGTGGCAGTGTTTGAGCGATTGGCGGCGAGGCAGAGGGACCTTGAGGGAAAGTCGTTTGAAACCATTCTTGAAAGCAGGCAAAAGCAGCCTGTATTTCGGTTCAGCACGGGCTACCAACCCCACAGCCTCAATGCCGCCTTTACGCGGCTGATGAAGGACTGCGGCTTATTGAAGAGTCCCGGTGGTCAAAACCGAACCCTCTATTCTTTCCGGCATACCTACGCCACGCTGGAATTGATTGCCGGTACTGATATTCATACACTGGCTCGGCAGCTCGGGAACTCCGCTCAAATGATCGAGCGGTACTACAGCAAGTTGACGGCTACGCTTGGGGCGGAGCGGTTGGCCGTGTGATTTGTCAACTTACTCAACGGATCTCGCCAAAATTTCTCGCAACTCGCTTGGTGTCAGCACGTCGCCAGGTCGATGAAGCATCGCATGACAATTTGCGCAAACCGGGATCAGATCACGGACTGGATCAACCGTCTTAGCCTCACCTAGGCTAAAAAGCGGCGTAATGTGATGTACATGACAAAAATCTTTTCCCAGATCGCCGTATACAGCCTCGAAACTGAAGCCGCAAATCTGACACGTTGTGCCGAAGTGATCGATGCATGCTTCTCTTAAAGACGGGTCGCGCTCAAATCGATTAACCAAAACCACCGAGCGACCGCCTTCTACGCCTGTGCGAGTAAGAGTGCCGTCCGGGCCTGGATTGGCTGCATGCTGTTCTACTTCAAATTTAAAGACAACCTCTATGGTCTCTGTTCCATCCTGAATAGCAAAATTATCCTTAAATCTACTGATAGTGGGCTTGCCGAGATAGGTAAATTTTACGTTCTTGTTATCCCATCGTACGAATATAAGAGGGTGAATCTCGCCATCAAACAGTCGTCTAAACGTTGGCTGCGCCGAATGAGAATGCGGTTTCCCGTACCAAACTAATGTTCTGGAATCACTCTCATAGCGATTTGGAAAATCATGACCCGTTCGGCCAGGTGTTCCAAGATGCGCAAAAATAACCAGATACTTATCAAGAAGCACGTACCCCGTGCTCCATGGCCCGCCCTTCTGAAACGGCGTATTCGGGTAAAAATATTCCCAAACGTCTTTCCGACTATACCGAGCGAGCTCCGAGAACCCAATCTTCACTGATACAACCTCACACACGGGTGCTCTTAATTTTTCAACTATTTCGACAGGAAAACCGCTTCGCGAAACAGCATTTTTTAACGATCCGTCTGAGCCAGTAAGCCAATACATTTCTCCAGGATTCCGCCGGACCGCGACTGGCACAACCGTTTGAAAACACCGTGTTTCAGCGTGGCACAGGGTTTCTCATAATCCCTTGGTCCTTGGTTCGAATCCAAGCGGGCCCAGTCGTCCACAAATCCTTACCCGTCCCCGCTCTCGACCGTAACGCTTCGCACGACCGGTGTCAGTCGGGGATAGGGGAATTCCTAAATCCAACTCAAACGAGTACTGTCGCCACTAAATGCTTGGGAACATAACACCTGCCTCAAAATTGCTTGACCGAGGCTGCACCAGAAAATTCAGTGCCGTATGATCATACAAATGAAGCCGTCGTTATGAGGGGACGGAACTACGCTGCGTTAATGATGACGGCGCTTATTTGCGCTCGTTTGGACGCGGCGCCCATGGGCTTTAAGAATAGCTGGATGATCATGGGCGATCTTTCTAAGCCCTATTACGACCTCTCTGCTAACTACGCGACCACCATCAATGACGCCTACGGTTTTTCACTCAGTCAAACTCAATACAATCGCTCGCGATCGACATCCAGCACCGCCGAGGTGATCTACGTCCGTAAGGTCATGCGATGGAATATGCCCGAGGCGCAAGCCAATGTGTGGTTTGCAGGTGGCGTTGGAGCGACAAAAGACAGCAAATTCGATGAAACAAGAGCGATGGCATCCCTTGGGGTACAGCTCGATTACGAAACAACACGGTTCTATTCGATGGTTGCAACCCGCACTTCTTTTGCCGGCGGAATGGCCAGTACAAACTCAACTGCGCGATTAGGGATGTCATTCTATGAGGTCGACTACGATCAGGCACAGCCGTGGATTGTGATCGAAGCACGAAGAATCGAGGTAGAGTCGAAGCAATATAAATTTACCCCGCTCATAAGAGTGATTCACAATAGGTACTTTATTGAAGCAGGTGCAAATCTTTCTGGCGATTTGCGCTTTAACTTCATGCTGAACTACTAGAGATATAACGATGAAATTGATCTACGTCGGTCTGCGTGGGGTTGTATTAGCTTTTCTTTCGGTAGCTTCAGCGAGTACGAAGATCACTGTGAACGGAATGGTCTGTGCGTTTTGTGCGCAAGGCATTGAAAAAAGTTTGTCCAAGATCCCCGAAGTCAAAGCCGTCTTCGTTGACCTGAAAAATAAAGTGGTGGTTGTCGAGTCAAGAGACGGTGTAGCTCTAAACGATAAGTCAATCACGCAAGGTATTACGGATGCCGGGTATGACGTGATCAAGATTGAGCAGATTCCACAAACCATTTCTCAATTTCGATCAGAGCAGCGATCAAAAAAGTGACATCGCGCGACGGCTCTAGTGAAATTCGCACAGGGTTCTTAAGTGCTCTGGTCAGCCTATGTGCGAGCTCAAGCACTCTGATCTGCTGCGCGATCCCGGCTTTGCTTGTAGGAATAGGTGCAGGAGCGACGCTTGCGTCATTGGTGTCAATATTTCCGCAAATCGTTTGGATCAGCGAGCAAAAAGAGCTGGTATTTGGGGGCAGTGGGCTCTTAGTGATAATCAGCGGTGTTTTGCAGTATCGTAACCAGAGTGCTCCATGTCCCGCTGATCCTCAGCTGCGGGTCGCTTGCCTGCAAGCCCGTAAAGTTTCTATTCAGATTTACTTGGCGAGTCTAGGGTTGCTCATCATTGGCTCTTGGTTCGCCTTTATTCAGCCCATCATTCGGTAATATCGCGCTGCTTTCTTAATCAATAAAGTCAACTACTTTCAGTGGGTGTTTGGGTATAGAAAGAGTGGGGTTACTGATCTTTAGTAGTTGACCACTGACGCAATCCCGCAGTGGTTAGATTGCGTACTCCCATCACCGCCTTTTCTAAGCCTTGAGACCACTCACTATCCCCCAATGATAAAACGCTGTCTCGCCTACGTTAGTCTATTGGTTGATGACTACGACGCTGCCCTCAAGTACTTCTGTGAAGTACTGGAATTCATCGTGCTACAGGATGAATAAATTTCGGATGAGCAACGTTGGGTTGTCGTAGCACCTTCTGTTGATGGGAGTGCGTTGTTACTCGCTAAGGCAAGCACCGCGGAGCAGCGCGAATTAGTGGGTAAGCAAGGTGGTGATAGGGTTTGGTTGTTTCTGCATACTGATAACTTTGATCGTGACTATGCTCGAATGCAGCGGCACGGCGTTAGGTTCGAGGAGTTGCCGCGCAACGAAGCCCATGGTCGAGTAGTCATCTTTGTCGATCGGTGGGGTAACAGGTGGGATTTGATCGAGCCAAAGTGAATAGCCGTATCTGACGTATTTACAACTGAAAAATAAGGCGAAGACAGCTGTTACTCACCGATATTAATTTTTCGTAAATGTAATGCGTTAGCGATTACACTGACTGACGATAGCGACATTGCGGCGGCAGCGATGATCGGCGACAGTAGGATACCGTAGAAAGGATAAAGTGCTCCGGCGGCGAGGGGGATGCCAGCTACGTTATAAACAAATGCGAAGAATAGATTTTGGTGAATGTTTTTCATGGTTTCTTGCGAGAGCTTTCGGGCGCGTACGATGCCCATGAGATCCCCATGAAGCAGTGTTACTCCGGCGCTTTCTATCGCGACGTCGGCCCCTGCGCTCATCGCGATGCCGATATCAGCCGCTGCTAATGCGGGGGCGTCATTCACACCGTCCCCGGCCATCGCGATTACTCGGCCTTCATTGCGTAGACGCTGAACGATGTACGCCTTTTCCTCCGGTAAGACTTCGGCGACCACCTTATCAATACCGAGTGTCTTTCCAACGGTATGGGCAGTCGTACGGCTATCGCCGGTAAGCATGACGATACGTATACCGGCATCCCTTAGCCGTTGGAGCGCAGCGGGTGTCGTGAGTTTGATCGGGTCGGCTATTGCCACAAAGCCTGCAAGAACGCCATTCAGCGCGACAAAGATGACCGTGGCCGCTTCAGCTCGTCGTCGCTCTGCAGCAGCCCGCAGCGGCGTCGTATCGATTCCGTGCTCTGTGAGGAAATTCTCCGCGCCCGAAATTACGGAAACACCGTCCACCGTACCGAGTACGCCTTTTCCCGCAGGCGAAGCGAAGTCGATGCCGTCGGCGACGGGCAGTTTGCGCCGGTGTGCTTCGTTGACTACGGCGATAGCGAGCGGATGCTCGCTGGCGCGTTCCACGCTGGCCAATTTGCTCAGCAGCTCCTCAGCACGGA
>SXGR01246740.1_pt1 | contig 16487 bp, 12 predicted proteins | sample 3174711 | NCBI WGS metagenome assembly SXGR01 (sample SAMN11356860, study PRJNA531348) | freshwater metagenome | isolation source: freshwater sample F1-60 | place: China: Fuxian Lake, Yuxi | collected 2017-12-25
ATGGCGTCGGCGCAGGACTCCGGCGTGCGAAACGCTGCAATACCGGCTTCACTCAACAGATTTAGCGATTTGTCCGCATGGGGCGCGAGGAACGCCGCGATGATTTTGCCGCGAGCATCCGCCTCCACTACCGGCGCCACCGCAATCTGCGGTTGAAACTGCGCGCTGCTGCCGGCGATGGGTATCACCAGATCGCAGTGGTCGGAAGCCAGCAGTTCATTCAGCACCGCGCTGTAGATTTCTTTTTTTGCGCCAGCGAGCGTCAAATCGGTGACGCGCGCCGCGCTGATTTTGATGTTGTGATTTTTCGCAAGATTGTCGATCACCGTTTGCGTCGGCCCCACCACCTCGATGCCCAACGTGCCGAGCCTATCCGCCACGGTTGCCGCACCCCCGCCGGTGGTAGACATGATGGCCACGCGATGCGATTTCACCGGCTTTTTGCCCATGATCATCGGCGGCAGTTCAAACAGCGTTTCCAGATGATCGACGCGCAAGATACCGTGCGCTTTCAAAAACGTATCGCACATTTCATCCGAGCCCGCCATCGCGCCGGTGTGCGAGGCCGCACAATCCTGGCCGATTTCCGAGCGGCCGAGTTTGAACGCGATGATCGGCTTGCCGATTTCGTACGCGCGTTTACCCGCGCGCGCGAGGTGTTCGGCGTCACGCAATGTTTCCATGAACAGCAAAATCGCCTTGGTGTGCGGATCATCCACCAGCATGTCGGCGAACTCACCCAGCGCGATATCGGCCTCGTTGCCCACCGACACCAGCTTCGAGAAGCCCACGCCGCGCCCCAGCCCTCGCGACAAAAGCCCGCCCGTCATGCTGCCGCTTTGCGACACCACCGCGATGGGGCCGGGCTTGATGTCGAGATTTTCCAGCACCGCATTCACGCTTAAGCCCAAGTTCGTCTGGCTGCTGAATAAACCGATGCAGTTCGGTCCGATCAGCCGCACACCGCCTGCCTTGGCGATGCGCTGCAATTCTTCCTGCATGGCACGGCCTTCGGCGCCGATTTCGGCAAAACCGTCGGTGTAAATGGTCACCACGGGAATTTTTTTTGCCACGCATTGTTCCAGTGCTTTGGCGACGCGGTTGGCGGGCACCATGACGAACGCGTGATCGATTGCGTCCGGCACGGCAGTAACATCGGGGTACGATTTTTCTCCGAAGATTTCATCGCGACCGGGGTTGATCGGGAAAAGCTTGCCGCTGTAGCCGTAACGCCGCATGTAGCGCTGCGGACGCGAGGTGTTTTTGGTGGCGTCGCTGGAAGCGCCGATCAGGACGACAGAGCGGGGGGAAAACACTTGTTGGCGCAGGATATCCAGGGAGTTGTTCATAAGTATCTGTTTTTAAAGGAAATTTATTCGTCTTTGCTGCTTAGGGTGTCATTTTTCCGTTGTTATTCTCGCCTGTGCGGAAAAGACAGGGCTGCTGGGTCTTGCCATACCGCATGTAGCGGGTATTTCATTTTGCATCACTGTCTTCTTTCGCAATCTTCCACCCCAACCTTTTTGCGAACACCGCGTTCAAGCAGCGTTTCAACGGTTCAATCGCTGCCGCCCGTGGTCTGGCTTCGTTTCTTTGCAATCACCAACCCCTGCCTGCTTGCAAGAAGTCCTGACACAGGCCGCAAGTTAAGTGTTGGGGACGTCCGACCGATAGTGTAGCCCGGCAAAACCGCCCACTGCGTCGCGGAACTGCCGTTGTCCCCAAGGTGAATGGTGAATTCCTGTTGGCTTGTTTCGAACAGCAGCGATTGTCACAAGCTGCGACAGTGAACGCAAGCGCGCGGCTGGACGAGCTACACTAACGCGTATCCGTCGATTTCAGGTGATTCTCTCAAAAATGGCCCTGAACGTATTCCGCAATCCAGCCTGCAATATGTCGCGGGGGACACTTTGTATGGGGACAGCGCTCCGCGCGCCCGGTTCACTAGTGCAGCAAGGTCATGGCGTATCCGGGGTTGATCCGTTGACAGCCGCTATACGCCTGTTCGCTGCGTTTGCGCTGTTTGTCGCCGCGGTCGGCGCCCATGCACAAGGCTGGACGCCAACCCGCCACGTGGAGCTGATCGCGCCCAACGCGCCCGGCGGCGCCATGGATTACACCGCGCGCATTGTGCAGCGCCGCTGGCAGGAGATGCGCCTCTTGCCCGTGACGAGTGCTGTGGTTAATCGCTCCGGCAGTGAACATGCGCTCGCCTACACGCACCTCGCGCAGCGCAAGAGCGATCCGCATGTGCTGAGTCTGGCCTCGCCGGTGTTGCTCTCCAATCACCTCGCGGGCCGTCTGCCGGTCACTTACACCGACCTCACCCCCATCGCGACCATCATGACTGAAGCCTACGTGGTGGTGGTGCGTGCCGATTCGCCGTTAAAAAGCGGCAAGGACCTCGCCGATGCGTTGAAGACCAAACCGGATGCGCTCACCATTGCCATCAACACCATCCAAACGCGGCTGGCCGCCGGGCGCCTGCTGCACGCCGCCGGCGTGGACGTGCGCGCGCTGAAACTGGTGGTGCTGGAAAGCAACAAACAACTGACCGGGCTGCTGGGCGGGCACCTCGATGTGGCTGTAGCCTCTGCCGTGGGCTTTTTGCCGCAGGTGGAAAGCGGCAATCTGCGCCTGCTGGCGGTCACGGGTTCGCGACGCCTGACCGGCCCGTTCAGCAACACGCCCACGGTGAGCGAACTCGGGTACCGCAACGCGGTCAGCGAAACCTGGCGCGCCGTGCTGGCACCCAAGGGTGTGACGCCCGCACAGATCGCTTATTGGGAGGCCGCCATGTACCAGGTCGCCGCCAGCCACGAGTTTCGCATCGCCGCCGAACGCGTGCAGGGTGAAGCGGTGTTCAAGAACGCGGAGCAAACACGCCACATGATGCAGGCCGAATATGCTCAGGCCAAAACCATCATGACGCAGATGGGCTTGCTCAAATAGATCTTACAAATCAAACAGAGAGAAAGCACCATGGCATTGAATCCCGCCTCGCAAGCCTCGCGCACACTGGCGCTGAACATGAAGCTACTGGCGCAAAACGAACTCGATGGTCATGGCGGCATCGGCGAAGGCTGCACCATGCAGATGACGCGCGACGGGCGACGTGTATTGTGGCTCGCACATGAGTCAGCGCCCAAGAACTTCACCGGCGTGGATGTCACTGATCCGCGCAACCCCAAAGTGTTGATCCAGACCGAGTTGCCGCACAACGAAGTGCGCTCCAATTCGCTGGAGGTAGTCGGCGACATGATGGTGGTGTGTTACCAGGTGCGCGGCGGCAAAGGCAACCCCAATGACCCCAACAACCTCAAGCAGTCGGCTGGGCGCACGCCGGCGGGTTTTGACCTGTTTGATATCAGCACGCCGGAAAAGCCCAAATTGATTTCGCATTTCGATGCCTCCGGTCCGCATTCGCTGGGCGCGCACTGCTGCTGGTTTGTCGATGGCGAGTTTGTGCACTTGAGTTGCGGCGCGCCGGACCATCAGCCGCGCAATGCCAAAGATCACCAGATTTACCGCACCGTCGATGTGAGGAATCCCTCAAAGCCGGTCGAGGCAGGCCGCTGGTGGTATCCGGGCACCAAGGAAGGCGACGCCGAACCGCCGGTGCCGCGCCACCCGAAGTTTGACGGCGGCTACCGCCCGCACAACATCAGCGTTTATCCGGAGCGGCCGAATCGTGCATATATGGGTTATATCGACGGCGGCGTGGTGATTCTCGACATCAGCGACAAGGCGCATCCAAAAGAGATTTCGCGGCTGAAGATTTCGCCGCCGTTTAACGGCATGTCGCACACCGCGATGCCGCTGCTGGGCCGCGGCCTCATGGTGCTCGCTGACGAATGCAACAAGGATGACGGTGTCGATTGGCCCAAGTTCAACTGGATTGCCGACATGAGCGACGAAACCAACCTGGTAACGCTGTCGACGCTGCCGCTACCGCCGGTGGAGGCGTTCGGCAAGCGCGGCGGGCGCTTTGGCGCGCACAATGTGTATGAAAATTATCCGGCCAAGCATGCGTTTCGTTCGGAGGAGCTGATTTTCACGTCGTGCTTTAACGCCGGTATCCGCGTCTACGACATTTCGAATCAATACCAGCCGCGCGAAGTGGCTTACTTTGTGCCCGACGCGCCCGCGCTGTCGCCCAAGGGCGCGATCCAGATGAACGATGTTTATGTCGATGACCGCAACATCGTGTATGCGGTTGACCGCTTTAGCGGCGGGTTGTATACGCTGGAAACAAATCTGTAACCATCCCGCACCCGTACGACCTGATCGATGCCCCAGCCATCACTCAATGCTTCGCTGACCACCGCCATCCCGTGACTACCGCACATACCACCTACCGCAACGCCCTCAAAATCGGCACGATGCTGCAGGAATACCGCTTGGAATCCGTGCTGGGCGTGGGCGGCTTTGGCATGACCTATCTGGCCACCGATACCAATCTCGACAAGCGCGTGGCAATCAAGGAATACTTTCCCTCCGATCTTGCCGTGCGCGAACCGGATGGCGGCGTCGCGGCGCAGAACACCCAAGCCGACGACGGCTATAAGTGGGGGCTTGACCGTTTCATACAGGAAGCGCGCGTGCTGGCGAAGTTCAGCCATCCGCACATCGTGCGCGTGAATCGCTATTTCGAGGCCAACGCCACCGGCTACATGGTGATGGACTACGAAAACGGCGAGTCGCTCAACCAGATCCTCAAAAACGAACCCCCGCCCAGTGAAGCGCGCATCCGGGAACTGATTTTCCCGCTGCTCGACGGCCTGCAGGCCGTGCATGAGACCGGATTTCTGCATCGCGATATCAAGCCGGCGAATATTTTCGTCCGTACCAACAAGAGCCCGGTACTGCTCGATTTCGGTGCGGCGCGGCAGGCGGTCAGCGGCGCCACCAAAAGTCTCACTGCCGTACTCACGCCGGGCTACGCGCCGCTCGAGCAATACTCCGGGCAGGGCAATCAGGGGCCGTGGTCGGATATTTACGCCATGGCGGGCGTGCTGTACCGCGCGTACACCAGCGAAAATCCGCCTGATGCGGTGAGCCGTCTCAAAAACGACACCGTGCCGGCCAAGCTCGCGCAATTGAAGGGCCGCGTCAGCGAACCGGCGCTGCATGCCATGCAATGGGCGCTGTCGCTCGATGAAAAACAGCGTCCCGCCACCGTGGAAATCTGGAAACGCGCGCTCGAAGGCAAGGCCGCGTCACCCGCCAGCGTGCATGTGACAGCGGCGTCCGTTACCGATCAAAATGCGCCGACGCGTGTGGTGACCGGCATGGCGGCAGGCGTGGCGGCTTCCGCACCACCCGCTGCCGCGGCTGCCGCTCCGGCACGGCGCACACCCATGCGCTTGCCTTACGATGTTGAAGAAGAACCGTCTTCCCCGTGGCGCTGGGTAATCGTCGGCGTGGTGGTGTTGGTGGCTATTTTTGGCGGCCGCGCATGGTACACCGGCCAGCGTGATGCGAAACTCGCCAAAGAACAAGCCGGGCGGGCCGAAGCCGCCAGGCTCGCGGTCGCGCAACCGCAAACAGACACGCGCAGCGTGGAAGAGCGTGCGGCACAAATCATGGCCGGCAACGCCGCCGACGCCGACAAGACCGCAGCGGATCGCGCCGAGGCCTTGCGCAGACTGGAAGAAGAACGCGGCAAGGGCGCAGCGGCGGCACCAGCGGCAACTGCGCCCGCCGCGCCAGCGGTACCCGCGCCTGTTCCGCCGGCACCCGTGCCCACAGAAGCGCGCAAACCAACGCCACCCGAAGCCGCGCCCAAACCGGTGCCGCCACCCGTCATCAGCGATCCGATTGAAAACAAGCTGACCTTGGATTTTCGCTACATGGATGGGAATGGCGACGGCTATCTGACGCCCGATGAAGTGCGTGGCCGCCCGTTCATCGAACGCAATTTCCCGCGCCTGGATGCGGATAGAGATGGCCGCCTGTCATTGTCGGAATATCTGGGCATCCGGCCATTCGGGCCAACGCCGGAAGAGGCAACAGGCGGCAGCGCTGGCCCCGGCGGGCCATTTAGCGGCCCGCCTGGCACCATAGGCGGCCAGTTCGAGGGCGGCAAACCGCCACCCCCTTTTGGTGGCGGAAAAGGCCCGCCCCCCAGCAAGCGCTGATCCCGCTTTTCTTACAACTATCTTTCCCGAATCACAAGGAGCACGGCATGTCGTGGAATTTTGAACTCATCATGAAGCCCGAAGGCGAACTCATCACCGAAGGGCCGGTGTGGACGGGCGAAGAAATTCTCTTCACCCACATCCGCAAAAGCCGCATTCTGCGCTACGACCTAAAAACCAACGCCATCAGCGTGTGGCGCGAAGGCACCAACCGCACCAACGGCCTGTGCTTCGACAATCACGGCAAACTGTTCGGTTGCTGCTCCGGCGGGCGCAGCATCCTGCGCTTTGACGCCGACGGCAAAAACACGGTCATTGCCGACAAGCTCGACGGCAAAAAACTGAGCACGCCCAATGATCTCGCCATGGATTATCAGGGCCGCATCTGGTTTACCAACCCGGTGAACGACGGCAACTGGGACAAAACCGAAAAAGAAGAACTCGATCACCGCTCGGTGCTGTGCGCCACGCCGCAAGCCGATGGCAGCTACATAGTCACGCGCGCCACCTTCGACACCACGCAACCGAATGGTATTCTGGTGTCGCGCGACAACCGCACGCTGTACGTCGCCGAAAGCAGCTACACACGCGGCATCCCGCGCGAGCTGCGCGCGTATCCGATCAACGCCGATGGCAGCCTCGGTAAATTCGACGTGCTGTTCACCTGGGGCGAAGACGCGCGCGGCCTGCATCGCGGCATCGACGGCATGTGTCTCGACGCCGAAGGCAACATCATCGCCACTGCCGGCTGGGAAGTCAGCGGCCCCGGCCCGATGCTGTATGTGTTCTCGCCCACCGGCCGAGTACTCGAAACCCACCCCGTCGCCGCCAACCGCCCCACCAACGTCTGCTTCGGCGGGCCGGACATGAGCACCGTGTTTGTTACCAGCACTAATGGGCACTTCTTTAAGGCGCAGACAAATCGGCGTGGTTGGGCGATGTATCCGTAAGTATTTGTTTTAATTGAGAATTTTATAACCGAATTGATGGCCCTGATCGCGGCCGTCTCGTCCGCAAGAAGCACCGGTTGTGCGGCAAGCATGTTGCGGGCGAGACGCCCGCGATCCCAGCGGTTGAAAATTTGTAAGGCGGAATCCTATTCCGCCGCGTGTGAATCTGCCTGACCACGCGCGTTGAATAGCGCTCTATGGCTTGGCCCCCAACCGCCACAACGAAGTCACCTCCGCTGACCGCGCTGAATGCAGTGGGTCAGCCGCATCAAACGCGCGCGCGTGACGCGGTTTGATGTCGATCTTGCCTTTTACGGTTAAGCCGGCGCTTGCTACCAACGCCAGCAAGTCCTCGCGCGTGCGCAGGCCCAGATGCTCGGCGATGTCGGACAAGATCAACCAGCCTTCGCCACCGGACGTGAGATGTGCCGCCAGCCCATTGAGAAAGCCGCGAAGCATACGGCTTTCAAAATCGTAGACCGCGCCTTCCAAAGGCGTGGCGGGCCGCGCGGGGATCCATGGCGGGTTGCACACGATGAGCGGGGCGCGGCCCGCGCTTGCCACTTCAGGAAATAAATCCGCTTGCACCACCTCAACCGTTTCGCCGAGCGACAGGCGCGCGATGTTGTCGCGCACGCACGCCAGCGCACGTGGATCGCGTTCGGTGGCAACCACGCATTTAACGTCGCGGCGCGCCAGGACGGCGGCCAGCACGCCGGTGCCGGTGCCGATATCAAACGCCAACGGCGGCAGGCCCACGGTGGGAAACGGGGCTTCCGCCACCAGTTGCACGTACTCGCTGCGCACAGGCGCGAACACACCGTAGTGCGGATAGACGCGCGCGCCCAGTGCGGGCACGTCGACACCTTTCTTGTGCCATTCATTCGCGCCGATGATGCCGAGCAGCTCACGCAGCGAAGCGACGTACGGTTCGGGTGCTACGCCGTACGCGGCGTCACACGCCTCGCGCACGTCCGGCGCGCGCCGCAGCGGTATGCCGTGATCCGCGTCGAACGGAATCAGCAGCATGCCCAAGGTGCGGGCGCGCTGTGATTTGGCGAGGCGGTAACGGTTGAAGATTTCTGTCTTTGAAATTTCCACCGGTTGCTTGGGTTTGCGCGGACGGCGTTTCTCCTGATCCACGCGCCGCGCCAGCGCCTGCAAAAAGAGCTTGGCATTTTGGAAATCCCCGCGCCATAACATGGCCGTGCCTTCGCACGCCAGTCGGTATGCGAGATCGGCTGTCATGGTGTCATCGATCAATACCACGCGCTTCGGCGGCGGCAAACCGGCTTCGGAACGCCAGCCCACTGCGGCCAAACCGTCGATAGTGCGCAGCGCCGAAAAGGGATGCTGTATCAGCGCGCCATTTTCGTCTTGTGCTTCGAGTGTGGTGGGTGGTGTGGACACGACGGCCCCGGCTGATTTGCGTGGTGACGCTTATACGCGGTTACGGGGGTGCGGTCGAGGACAAGCAGCGGGGAAGAGCCTTCCCTATTGCTGCCGTTTCTGAGCTACCTCACGCAAACACCGCCAGACACTGGGCGAGCAGCCATACGTACGGCTCCCACAACGCAATGATCACGGCAAACACCAATGCCAGCGCCATCCAGTGATCGACATGGAAAAAGTCGAACACCGCATCCAGCGCGGGCTTGGCCAAGGGCACGCGGGGCTGGGCGGCGGGAACGAGCGGCTGGCCGTTGGCGGCCAGGAGTGGCGAAGCAGCGGCGGGCGCAGCGCCCATGGCCAGCGCCAGCGAGGTGACATGCTTATCCATGTCCCGCCGCGCAAGGGTAATGCCGCGCGTCAGCCACCCCAGCACACATAGTGCCAAGTGGAACAGCGTCGGTAGCATATTGGTTACCGCCATCGCCGCAAGCCACGATACTTGCGGGTCGAACGGGTTTTCGCGAAACCGCTTAATCAACGCCGCCGCGTCGATGCTCCAACCTAGGCGCTGCATCCACCAGAAAAGCGCCAGCACTGCGGCGTAAAGGCCCACCGTCAATACAACCGCCAACACCATATCCGCCAGAATCAGCCACGCACTGTCGCGGCCACGCTGCGCGTAGCGGCGCAGAAACAGACGGGTGACGCCGACGGATAACCAGTCGAACAGTGCGTTCAATACCGGCAAGATACAGAAAAACACCAGCAGGATAAAGCTGATGTTGCCGGCAGTCAGGCGGTCACTATCAACGGCGTATTTCGGGGTGAAGATCGCTGCCGCTATGCCAATCATCAGCAAGGTCACGACAACTACGGTGACCTTGCCCACCTCGTGTTGAATTCGCTGCAATATAAACCCAAGAAAAACTAACGTTGCGAATGCGCCTGTGACTGCGCCTGCGGCTGCGCCTGCGGCTGTGACTGCGGCTGTGACTGCGGCTGCGAATGCGGCTGCGAATACGCCTGCGAATACGCCTGCGAATACGCCTGCGAATACGCGTGCGAATACGCGTGCGGCTGCGAATGCGAATGCGAATGCGAATGCGGCTGCGAATGCGGCTGCGAATGCGAATGCGACTGCGCCTGCGCCTGCGCCTACGCGTGCGAATGCACCAAAATCAAAGTAATTTCGAAGCAACGCATACGACAAGATCGCTAGTCCCGCGACCGCGAAATTAGCTGCAAGGCTCACCTTCAGGCTCCATTCGCGAGCGGTGGCATTCGCGCGCCGCTCGGACTGTATCAACCACACAACCGGCGCCAGCGGCAGCAATATCAGCAGAAACGCCAGCACACGTTTACCCAAATACCCCGACCCGTATTCGGGCAACACCCGCGCTTCGCCCAGCGTCCCTTGATCAAACAACACCTACATCAGCAACAGCAGCAACAGCGGGTAGATGTACGCCAGCGCCAAGGTACGGTTAAACGCTTGCAGTGTCCAGATTTCCGGCCCCAGCCCGGCGTTAAAAGCTCGCTCGGTGCCCGACAGCCAGCTTGACCAGTTGGGGTTTTGGCCGAGCTGGGTGTGGGTCGTTTGAATGTGAGTGCGCAGCCAAGGCGACCAATCGTGCTGCTTGCCTTGATTCAGCGCATCCAGTTCTTCGTAATAGTTTTTGAACAGCGGCACGCGATGGTGCACTTTGAAGACATAGATCGCTACACCTGCGCACACCACCGCAACCAAGGGTATGTAGAAGTAAAGGCCTTGATGCCACAGATAGGCCAGCACGGCAGCCAAGGCCGCAGGTACCCCCCATTGCGTGAGCAGCTTTTCCAACGTGCCTCCACTGATTGCCGCGCCCGGTTGTGCCGAGCCATGCAGGCGGCTACGACGGGGATAGTTTTTGGTATGCGGCTATTCTAACGGGATTTGTGGGCGCAGCACGGAGCATTGATAAAAACATCAATAAAAACAAGCACTCATGATGCCTCGCCAACACCGTCATTGTGGCGCAGGCCAGAATCCAGGTGGTAACTCGGTGCGAAGCAACCTTTTTGCGCCTGCGGCGCGGATTTACGTACTGGATTCTGGCCTGCGCCAGAATGACGGCTAGGGTAGGGACGCGCCTGTAGCGCTAGGCGCTCAACAACGCCCGCAACTGCCGCACATCCTTCAATTTCTCGATATCCCACACCGCATCACACAACTTGCGCGCACGCACCTTGCCGAGTATCGGCGCCATCAGGTGAAAACATTTTTCATCCACCTGCGCGCGGGTCATCGGGTTTTGCGCGGTGCCAAGCACGGCTTTGACGTGGATGTTGAGTTCGCGGCCGTCTTTTAGTTTCAACGACAGACGGCACTGGCGCGCGGGCATGGCGGCGGCCATTTCGTCGTCGCCCAGCAGCTTTACTTTGCTGCGCATCGCCAGCACTTTGGCGTGTTTCATGCACTTCTCGTCGTGTGCCGACTCAAATGTGACGATACCGTCGAGCAGCATCACCGCGCACATATGCTGCATGCAGATGTCGGGCATATGGCGGTTGTCGGTGGTATTCGCCCCTTGATGCGCGACCCGCACGGTGAGGCTTTCGACCTGATCGGCGGTAACGTTGTTGGTGCGGATCAGTTCCAGCAGCCCATCCAGCGGCGCCTGTATCGGGGAACCCACTGACCAGCGTTTGATGTTGGTGCGCATCACTTCGTATCGCGAGCCGAGTTCTTCGATCAGGCGCTCCGGTATCGGCGGCTTACCGATGCGTTTTTCTTCGTTGTAGGCATGAAAGAAATTGCGTTCACCGGAGAGCGCGTCTTCCACGCCGGTGAAGCCGTGCGACACCATCGCTGCCGCTGCCGTGCCATTCCTCGCCGGCATGCCGCCGAAGTCGAAAGCCTTTTCAATATGCTCCTCGTCGCGCATCCAGCATGACACACCGGAAGTCTGCTGCACGGTGTATGACAGCAGCCAGCGGCATTGATCGTAGTTGAGTCTTGCCAGCGAACCGGCCGCTGCCGCCGCGCCAAACATCGGGCCAAAGGTGTGGGTGGAGTGCCCCGCTTCGCGGAAATCATGCGCGTGTAAACTCAGTGACAATCGGCTGCCGACGTCGTACCCCAGCGCCACCGCGCGCAGCAGTTGCGTGCCGTTTGCACGCTCGCGCTCGGCCATCGCCAGCGCCGCTGGCACCACGCCGCAGCCGGGGTGCGTGAGCGACGGCGCGTGCGAATCGTCGGTTTCATCTGCGTGCGCCAGCATGCCGTTGGCCAGCGCGGCGTGTTCCGCGGTGGTGACAAACTTGCTGCCGATGACCGTTGATTGCTTGGTACCGCCCAGTGTCTTGATATACGAAATCGCCGCACGCCCCGGCGGCAGGCGCGAGCCGGAAACCATCGCCGCGATGGTGTCGAGCGTGTGATGCTTGGTACGCTCAGCCACGTTTTTTGGCAGCGGCTTCTTGCCAGCCTGCGCAATGTAGGCGGCCAGTGTTTTCATCACCGGCGAGATGTCGGACGGAGTCGGTTTGGCCATGATTTTCTCCCTAAAAGTGTTTGCGCCAGCTTGAGCGCACGAATGAATCGCAGTGCGGGGGGCTTAAAAATATTCAATAAAAACAATTACTTACATAAATGATGCAGTTTAGTACGCTGCCGTTGGCAGACGACACGAGCGAATACTACGGCAATCCGCCACACCGAGTTTTGCGGAACGCCCGATGCGTGTTCCGTACGGCGAGCAACACGCATGGTCACAAGGCAGGATTATTACGCATCCAGCGCGGTGGTAGCGATGCGGGCTGCCCCGGCACCCGTGGGTTGGCAAGGATCGGTGCAGTACAATATCGCTTTGAAATAAGGATGCGTTGTGAAAAAACCGCTGGTCGGCATCGTCATGGGCAGTCAAAGCGACTGGGATGTGATGCAACACGCCGTGGATATGGTGCGGCAATTCGGCGTGCCGCTGGAAGCGCAAGTGGTTTCCGCGCATCGCACGCCGGATTTGCTCTACGCCTATGCCGAGAGCGCCGCCGCGCGTGGCCTGAAGTGCATCATCGCCGGGGCGGGCGGCTCGGCGCATTTGCCGGGCAAGCTGGCGGCAAAAACCATCGTGCCGGTGCTGGGCGTGCCGGTGACATCGCGTGCGCTACGTGGGCTGGATTCGCTGCTGTCGATTGTGCAAATGCCCAAGGGCGTGCCGGTGGCGACTTTCGCCGTCGGCGAGGCGGGCGCGGCCAACGCAGGGCTGTTCGCGGTGGCGATGCTGGCGCGTGAAAACACGCCGCTCGGCACCCGGCTCGCAAAGAAGCTGGCGGATTTCCGCAAAAAGCAGACCGCGTCAGTGCGTGCCATGAAACTCCCCGTGAAAAAATGATTTTCCCCAATGCCATGCTCGGCATGCTGGGCGGCGGGCAGTTGGGCCGCATGTTCACACTGGCCGCGCACAGCATGGGTTATCGCGTCACAGTACTCGATCCTGATCCGTTAAGCCCCGCCGGCGCGGTCGCCGATGTGCATCTGAAAGCGGCCTATCAGGATCGCGAGGCCTTGCAGCTGCTGGCCGACAGTTGCGCGGCAGTGACCACGGAATTTGAAAACGTGCCTGCGGAAAGCCTGCGCTGGCTGGCGAATCATTGCATTGTGCGGCCCGCCGGCGACGCGGTGGCGGTGGCGCAGGATCGCATCCGCGAAAAAGCCTTCTTTCGGGCGTGCGGCCTGGGTGTCGCGCCCTACGCCGTGATTGAAACCGCCGCTGATCTTGCGCAAGCGGACGCGGCGTTATTGCCCGGCATATTGAAGCGAGCGCGCTTTGGCTACGACGGCAAAGGGCAGGCGAGCGTGGCAAGCATGGGTGAAGCAAGCGCGGCTTTCGTCACGTTCGGTTCGGATGCCTGCGTGCTCGAACGCCGGATTGATCTGGCGTGCGAGGTGTCGGTGGTGGTGGCGCGGGGCGCACAGGGGGCAACCTGCGTTTTCCCCGTAGCGGAGAATCAGCATCGTCACGGTATCCTGGATGTGTGTATCGTTCCCGCGCGCATTGCACCAGCGCTGGCGACCGAGGCGGAGCGCGCGGCCATGCTGATCGCCACGAGGCTGAACTATGTGGGTGTGCTGGCGGTGGAGTTTTTTGTCACCGGCGGCGGTGAACTGCTGGTGAATGAAATTGCGCCGCGTCCGCATAACAGCGGGCACTACACCATCGACGCCTGCGCCACCTCGCAGTACGAGCAGCAGGCGCGTGCGCTGTGCGGTCTCGCGCTTGGCGACACACTGCTGCTGACACCGGTGGTAATGGTCAACCTGCTGGGCGAAGCGTGGGCGGGCGGCGTGCCCGACTGGCGCATGTTGTTCGACAACCCTCGCGCCAAGCTGCATCTTTACGGTAAACACGAAGCGCGGCCGGGCCGCAAAATGGGCCACTACACCGTGCTTGGCGGCACCGTTGAAGCCGCGCTGGCCGAAGCGCTGGCGCTGCGTGCCGCGTTGTGCCCCGCGTTCGCGCTGGCCGCGGCGTGACGTGGCGATTGCGTACCGGCTGTTGGTAGTATCATCCGCGCCCGACACTTCTCGATCTGCATGACACCATGATCCCCGGCGACACCCTGCTGCAGTCCGATCTGAAAAGCCTGCCCTTTTTGCATCGCGGCAAGGTACGTGATTTGTACGCAGTGGGCGACGACAAACTGCTGGTGATCCAGACAGACCGCCTGTCGGCTTTCGACGTCATTCTGCCTGTGCCGATTCCCGGCAAAGGCAAGGTGCTGACCGCATTGTCGAACTTCTGGTTCAAGAAACTTGCCCACGTAATTCCGAATCACCTCACCGGCATCGAGCCGGAATCGGTGGTGCCCGATGCAGATCGCGCGCAGGTTGCGGGGCGTGCGATGGTCGTTAAAAAACTGAAGCCCCTGCTGGTGGAGGCCGTAGTGCGCGGCTATCTCATCGGTTCAGGCTGGAGCGACTACAAGAAAACCGGCGCCGTGTGTGGCATCAAGCTGCCGCAAGGCTTGCAGCAGGCACAAAAACTGCCGCAGGTGTTGTTCACGCCGTCGTCCAAAGCGCCCGCCGGGCAGCACGATGAAAACATCACGTTCGCCGACGTGGAAGTCATTGTCGGCGCAGAACTTGCTGCAAAAGTGCGCGACATGTCAATCCGGCTTTATACGGAGGCCGCTGATTATGCCGCCACACGCGGCGTGATTATCGCCGATACCAAATTTGAGTTTGGCGTCGATGCGGATAACAATCTGGTGCTGATCGACGAAATCCTCACGCCTGACTCTTCGCGCTTTTGGCCCGCCGCCGAGTACCGCACCGGAATCAGCCCGCCGAGTTTCGACAAACAAATCGTCCGCGACTGGCTGGAAACAACCCCGTGGAACAAGAAGCCGCCCGCGCCGGTGCCGCCAACGGAAGTGCTGGCGAAAACCTCGGCCAAGTACGCCGAGGTGCAACGGCTGTTGACGCAGTGAACCACGCCGCCTGATGACCCGCAATATCGGCAATCTGTTTCCAGAGCTCGAGAAAGACCTCAAGCCTTATACAGCCGACTACACCACCGGCATTTTGCCGTACCAGGATATCGTCAAACTGGTAAACGGCGCGCGCATCAACGCGACCGCTGCCGTCGAAGACGCGCAGATCCAGCCGGCCAGCCTTGACCTGCGACTGGGCGCAACCGCATGGCGCGTGCGGGCGAGTTTTCTGCCGGGCAAGGACACGCCGGTGGCGGCGAAGATCGAGCGCATGATGATGCATAAAATCGATCTCACCCAGCCCACGGTGTTTGAACGCGGCTGTGTCTACATCGCCGAGTTGATGGAAGAGCTGCGGCTGCCCGCGGATATCTCCGGTAAATCCAATCCCAAAAGTTCCACCGGCCGGCTGGATATATTTACGCGGCTGATCGCCGATGGCGGCACCGAGTTTGAAAGTGTGCCCGAAGGCTATCGCGGCAAACTGTATCTTGAAATCGTGCCGCGCACCTTCAGTGTGCTGGCGCGCCAGGGCGCACGTCTGAACCAGATGCGCTTCGTACGCGGCAATCCGCCGCCGTCGGATCAGAAACTCGATGAACTGAATTCGCTGGATGCCATCGTGTATTCCGATGCCGACACGCCGATGACCGCCATCGTCAACGACGGGCTGTGGATTTCTGTCGATCTCGAAGGCGATGGAAACAACGGCATCGTTGGCTACCGGGCCAAACAACATGCGCCGCTGATTGATCTGGCGCGCGTAAATCATTATGACCCGGCGGAGTTCTGGGAGCCGTTGCGCAGCGAAGCACATCGCAGTCTGGTGCTCAACCCGGATGATTTTTATATTTTGATGTCGCGCGAGCGCATTCGCATCCCGCCGAGTTTTGCCGCGTCCATGGTGCCGTACGACCCGTCGGTGGGCGAATTTCGCATCCACTACGCCGGGTTTTTTGATCCCGGTTTCGGTTACGGCAATAACGATGTCAACGGCGCTCGCGCGGTGCTCGAAGTGCGCTCGCATGAAGTGCCATTTCTGATCGAACACAGACAGGGCGTCGGGCGGCTGATCTACGAACGGCTGCTCGGCAAACCCGAACGCTTGTACGGCGTGAACATTGGCTCAAATTATCAGGCGCAGGGTTTGAAATTGAGCAAGCAATTCAAGCCGCCCGCGGCACTGTGAGCTACGCGTGGCCCACCGCTACCTTAATTCTCGCGACGCCTTAGTATCCCGGGTGGCAGCAGATCCAAAGGATCATTCTTCAGGATGCTTCGCGTATTGTTACGCGCTGGATGCTGGCTTTAGCCAGAATGACGGTTAGTGGACGTTGAAATGGCGGCAGACTCCATCACCCGCGCCGTAGCCACATTACGCGCGGGCGGCCTCGTCGCCTTCCCGACCGAAACCGTCTACGGCCTCCTGCCCGAGGACGGCTGGTCGACGATCAACCTGATCTCCTCGATCGGCAGTTTCGTTCTCGCCATCGGCATCGCCATGGTCATCATCGACCTGGTTCTGCAGGCC